>Ga0272441_10012992_pt1 | contig 12064 bp, 17 predicted proteins | sample SSMProp6N_FD_193582 | JGI IMG/M metagenome (GOLD analysis project Ga0272441, IMG submission 193582) | Marine sediment archaeal communities from Little Sippewissett salt marsh, Falmouth, MA, United States - SSM-Prop-6N | ecosystem: Environmental > Aquatic > Marine > Wetlands > Sediment ...
CATCGACACTTTTAAATCGCATCCGATTTGCATTCCTGATTCTCGTAAGCATATCAGCAACAGGGTCGGAAACTCCCATCTTTTATCTCCTCTACCAACTTGATTTGATCATACCAGGTACTTCCCCATTCAGTGCACGTTTCCGCAGACATATTCTACACATATCAAATTTGCGGTAGTAGGCTCGAGGCCGTCCGCACAGGGGACACCGATTATATTCTCTCACAGAAAACTTCTTTTGTCTCTTTGCCTTTGCTATTAATGATTTCTTTGCCACACTAACTCCTCTCTAATTCCGGAATGGGACACCCATCAATCTAAGAAGTTCTCTTGCCTCATCGTCCGTTTTCGCCGTTGTTACGATCGCTATATTCATCCCCAGCACATGCTCTATCTTGTCGTAATCTATCTCGGGAAAGATATAATGTTCATTTATTCCCATGGAAAAATTACCACGCCCGTCAAAGGATTTCGCCGATATCCCTCTGAAGTCCCTGATGCGCGGTATAGCGACATTGGTAAGCCGATCAAAAAACTCGTACATTATTTCGTCCCGCAAGGTAACCATGCACCCGATAGACATACCCTGACGCAACTTGAACGTGGCGATCGACTTCCTGGCCTTGGTAATCACCGGCTTCTGGCCCACAATCTTGGAGAGTTCCTGCACCGCGTTGTCCAGTATCTTGGCATTCCGGATCGCCTCACCCAGACCCATATTCACCACAATCTTCTCGATTCTGGGAACCTCCATGACATTTCTATATGTAAACTCCTTGGTGAGGCCGGGAATTACCGTTTCTCTGTAGTACTCTTTCAATCTTGCCATTGATTCATCCTCAATCTATTCGTCCAGGATCTCTTCACATTTCTTGCAGACACGCACCTTTTTCCCGTTTTCGAGGCTCTTGTATCCCACTCGAACTCCGGTATCGCACTTGTTGCATATAACTGCGACATTGGATAAGTGCATCGATCCCTCTTTCTCAACGATCCCGCCTTTCCCTTTGGCATCCGGCCTCTGATGTTTCTTCACCGTATTCAGCTTCTCGATCACCACATGCCGCTTTTCACTGATAACCTTGAGCACCTTGCCGGTCTTCCCCTTTTCCCTGCCGGCTATGACCTTGACCATATCGCCTTTTTTAATATGAATTCCTTGCATTATTGCACCCAATATTCTGCGTTCCCCTGTCTATAAGACCTCGGGAGCGAGTGAAATTATTTTCATAAACTGCCGAGCCCTGAGTTCACGTGCCACCGGTCCGAATATTCGTGTCCCAATAGGTTCGAGCGCATTGGTTATCAGGACGGCAGAGTTATCGTCAAACTTGAGATAGGTACCGTCGTCTCTGCCGATCTCTTTACTTGTCCGGACCACCACGGCCTTCAGGACGTCACCCTTCTTGACCTTGGAATTCGGCATGGCCTCCTTGACGGAGACAACAATCACATCACCCACCCGAGCATACCGTCTCCTCGAACCGCCGAGCACCTTAATACAACATACCTTCTTGGCCCCGGAATTATCGGCTACATTTAGAAAGGACTGCATCTGTATCATGATAAAAGCCCCGTTACTTTGCCTTTTCTGTTATTTCTCTGACCCGCCATCTCTTGTCCCTGCTAAGAGGACGGGATTCAGCAATCTGCACCTTATCTCCCCTGCGGCACGTGTTCCCTTCGTCGTGGGCCTTATACTTCACATGCCGTCTGATGTACTTGTGGAATTTCGGGTGCTTTACCAATCTCTCTGTCAGCACAACAACGGTTTTATTCATGCTGTCACTGACAACAACTCCCTGTATCGTTCTTCTCGGTTTTCTGCTCTCCATATCTATTCGGATACCCCCTTTTCCCTGAGGACCGTCTTTATTCGCGCAATATCTCTCTTGACATCCTTCATGATTGCGGGAGAATCCAACTGGCCGGCAGTGTGCCTGATGCGTAATTTGAAGAGTTCCTCAACAAGGCTTTCGTTCTTCTGAACCAGATCATCCGTGCTGAGATCTCTGATCTCCTTAATTTTCATCGAATACCTCCCTGGAAAGATACTTTGTTGCTACGGGAAGTTTCTGAGCCGCCAGCCTGAGCGCCTCACGCGCCACATGTTCCGCCACTCCCTCCATCTCATAGAGGACAGTCCCTCTCTTCACCACGGCCACCCATTCTTCGGGCGATCCCTTACCTTTACCCATGCGCGTTTCAGCCGGTTTCTTCGTCAGTGACTTTTGAGGAAATATCCTGATCCACACCTTACCGCCACGACGTACGTGACGTGTTATTGCTATTCGCGCGGCTTCTATCTGACGGGCCGTAATACGGCCCCCCTCCACCGCCTGCAGTCCGTATTCTCCGAAGCTCACCATAGATCCCCGCTTGGCCTTGCCCCTGATACGTCCCTTCTGCAATTTTCTATACTTTACTCGTTTTGGCGCTAACATAATTTACAACCCTTTATTATCGAACGGCTGGTCTATTGTCGCTGCTCGTTCCGGTCAGGTAAAACCTCACCGTGGAATATCAAAACCTTTACCCCTATCAGGCCGTAGGTCGTATGCGCTTCAGCCAACCCGTAGTCTATGTCCGCCCTAAGGGTATGAAGGGGAACTCTCCCCTCCCGGTACCACTCTCTCCTCGCCATTTCTGCACCACCGAGCCTCCCGGCACAGGCGACGCGTATCCCCTGCGCTCCAAACTTCAGTGCCGACATGACACACCGCTTCATGGCCCGCCTGAATCCAACCCTCCGTTCAAGCTGCAATGCAATGTTTTCGGCAACAAGCTGCGCATCTATTTCCGGTTTCCGTACCTCAAGGATATTGATGATGGCCTCGCCTGAGGTAATCCCTTCAATCTCCTTTTTTACCTTCTCTATTTCGGCCCCTTTTCTTCCTATGATAATGCCAGGACGTGCCGTATGAATATTGATCTTCGCCTTATCAGCGGCCCGCTCAATCTCTATCTTCGAAACACCTGCATGATAGAATTTCTTTTTCAGGTGGTTCCTGATCTTTATATCCTCGTGTAAAAGGCCGCTGTAATTCTTTTCTGCGTACCACTGAGAATACCACGTCTTATTAATGCCCAGTCTGAATCCAATAGGATTTACCTTTTGCCCCAAACCTTCACCTCCTCGCTTGGTTATCTTTCATCCAGTATAACGGTTATATGACTTGTTCGCTTCTTTATAGGTGCCGCCCGTCCCTGTGCACGTGCCCTCCACCTCTTCAGTGACGGTCCCTGATCGACATACACTTCCTTAATATAGAGTATATTTTCATCGATATTGGGATTTTGCGCGGCATTTGCGACGGCGGATTTCAGCACCTTTACTATTATACGGGCGGCCTTCTTCCTTGTATAATCCAGTATCCTCTCCGCTTCTTCGGCCTTCTTGCCTCGAACAAGATTTACCGCCAGTCTGGCCTTCTGAGGTGATATTCTTACGTATTTGGCAACAGCTCTAGATTCCATTTCCTTCAAAACTCCAAGCGATAATATGCGTCATATTACCGTTTCTTCATTTTTGTTTTTCTATCCCCGGCGTGGCTGTAAAAGGTTCTCGTTGGGGAAAATTCGCCAAACTTGTGTCCCACCATATCCTCGGTCACGTAGACGGGAATGAACTTTTTCCCGTTATGAACGGCAAAGGTATAACCCACGGCCTCAGGGCTGATGGTTGAACGCCGGGACCAGGTCTTTATGACGGTCCTGCTACCCGTCGTTTCAGCCTTCCTGATCTTTGCAAGAAGTTTTTCCTCTATATAGGGACCTTTCTTAACTGAACGTGCCACTCTTTAACCCCTCTTCTTCACTATATATTTATCTGAATACTTGTTTTTCCTGGTCTTGTATCCCTTGGTCGGCACACCCCAGGGAGTACAGGGATGTCTCCCACCGGAAGACCTTCCTTCTCCACCACCCATGGGATGATCAACGGGATTCATGACAACACCGCGCACCTTGGGCCTCTTGCCGAGCCACCGCGATCGTCCCGCCTTTCCGATACTGACATTTTCGTGATCAAGGTTTCCCACCTGTCCGATGGTTGCCCTGCACTCGAGCAGGACCTTTCTTACCTCTCCCGAGGGGAGTCTCACCTGTGCATAGTTGCCCTCTTTCGCCATAATTCTACCATAGGACCCTGCACTCCTGATCAGTTGGGCACCCTTGCCGATTTTCAACTCCAGATTGTGAATAAAGGATCCTGCCGGAATATTTCTGAGCGGAAGCGTATTGCCCGGTTTTATATCCGCCGTTTCGCTGCTTACCACCGTGCCTCCCACTTCCAGACCTACCGGCGCCAGTATATATCTCTTCGTTCCGTCGACATAATGAAGCAGGGCAATTCTCGATGACCTGTTGGGATCGTATTCCACCGTTGCTACTTTCGCCGGGATACCGATCTTGTCACGTCTGAAGTCAATGACCCGGTATGCCCGCTTGTGCCTTCCGCCTATGTGTCTACTCGTCAGCCGTCCCTTATTGTTGCGCCCACCTGTCCTCTTCAGCGACCGCAGGAGACTCTTCTCAGGCCCGACAGTGGTGATTTCATCAAAATACTGGCAACTCTGGAATCTCCGTCCGGGCGATGTTGGTTTGTACGTCTTTATGGGCATCTCTTATACTCCCTCATAAATCTCTATACTGCTGCCGGGTGGGAGTGTAATCATGGCCTTCTTCCAGTTGTTTCTTCTACCCGTTATTCTCCCCATCCGCTTTTTCTTTCCGGTCATATTGATGGTACGTACATCGAGTACCCGGACCTTGAATATCTTTTCTACGGCATTGCGTATTTCGATCTTTGTGGCCCTCCGATCCACTTCAAAGAGGTACTTATTCTCTTCATCCCGTGCAGTGGTGCTCTTTTCCGTTATAAGCGGTCGTTTTATTACATAATATATATCCATTACGCCTGCAACGCTCCTTCAATCTTTTTTACAGAGGGCTCCAAAAGTATGACTTCGTCGTGATACAGCAGATCGTAGACATTCAAGCCTTCGGCCCGCAGCATCTTAATATCCTTTATATTTTTGGATGATTTTTCAAGCACGCGGTCTTCTTTATCAAGGACGAAGAGGGCCTTTTTTATATTGAACCTGTCGAGAACTTCCTTGAATGCCTTCGTCTTGATCTCCTCCATGGGAAACTCTTTCAGTATGAGCAGTTTCGCTTCCTTCGCCTTCATGCTCAGGGCAGACCGCAACGCGGCCTTCCTGACCTTTTTGGGAACCTTGTAGGAATAATCTCTGTAGGTAGGCCCGAATACGGTCCCCCCCCCTCTCCAGATGGGAGACCGGGATGTCCCCGCCCTCGCCCTGCCTGTTCCCTTCTGACGCCAAGGTTTCTTTCCACCCCCGCGCACCTCACTGCGACCCTTTGTCGAGGCGGTGCCGCTTCTCCGGCAGGCCAACTGCATTTTCACCACCTCATAAAGAAGCGCTTCATTGACATCGGCGCCAAAGATAGCATCGTCCAGTTCCACTTGGGCCACTTTGTTTTTTTCTATATCATATACATCCAGAACAGACATTTTCCCTACTCAATATCCTCATGCTTTAACTGAATCTTTTATTAACAGAACTCCGTTCTTACTCCCCGGAACGGCCCCCTTTATCATCAGAAGGTTTTTCGCCGGACTCACACCGACTACCCTCAATCCCTGTATGACTTTTCTGTTGTTTCCCATCTGCCCCGGCATTTTCTGACCCTTGAACACCCTAGCGGGATAGGCACTCGCACCGATCGATCCGGGAGCCCGGTGGAACATGGAGCCGTGGGTAGCCCGTCCTCCACCAAAGCCATGACGCTTGATGACACCGGCAAACCCTTTTCCCTTGGTTGTCCCGACGACATCGACATAATCACCGACCTTGAACATGTCAACCGTCAGTTCCTGACCGACCTCATAGTCACCGACGGAGTCCGTCCGGAATTCCTTCAACACTCGGAAATATCCCTTGTCCGCCCTTTCAAAGTGTCCCTTGAGAGGTTTGGTTACACCTTTTCCCTTTTTCCTCTCAAAACCCAATTGCAGGGCGTCATATCCACATGACTCCTTTTCCTTTTTCTGGATCACGGTGCAGGGCCCCACCTCGATCACCGTCACCGGTATTACCGATCCATCCATCCAGAAGATCTGGGTCATTCCAATTTTTTTTCCGATTAATCCCGTTTTCATATCTGTTGCACTATCCCGTTTACTTTTGGACAAAAAGAAGGAGGTGGAATACTCCATAGAACCACCTCCTACCCATATTCTCGCCTCGCTACAATTTCAACTCAACGTCTACACCAGCCGAAAGATCGAGCTTCATGAGGGTATCGACGGTCGCCTGCGTCGGCTCTATAATATCGATGAGCCTCTTATGCGTCCTGATCTCGAATTGCTCTCTCGACTTCTTATCCACATTCACCGATCGATTCACACAATATTTATTGATCGTTGTAGGTAAGGGTATGGGACCGGCTACACGAGCCCCGGTCCTCTTTGCCGTTTCCACTATGTCCTGTGCAGACCTATCGAGTAATTTATAATCATAGGCCTTCAGGCGAATTCTTATCTTCTGACTTTCCATAGTATCCTTTTTTTCAGCAAAATCTACTGCAATGCTTCTTATTCGATAATTTTGCTCACCACGCCGGCACCGACAGTTCTTCCACCTTCTCTGACGGCGAATCTGAGCTGTTCTTCCATGGCAATGGGCGTAATCAGTTCCGCTTCCATCTCCACGTTATCTCCGGGCATAATCATCTCTATACCTTCAGGAAGCTTTATGACGCCGGTAACGTCGGTTGTCCTGAAATAGAACTGCGGACGGTACCCGTTAAAAAAGGGCGTATGCCTCCCACCCTCTTCCTTCGTCAGGACGTAGACCTGTGCCTTAAACTTGGTATGCGGTGTAATGGAAGCCGGTTTTGCAACGACCTGCCCTCTCTCGACTTCCTCTCTCTTGATACCTCTCAGGAGGATCCCGATATCATCGCCCGCTCTCCCCTCATCCAGGGTCTTGCGGAACATTTCCACACCGGTACAGACAGACTTGAATGTCGGTTTTATCCCCACGACCTCGATATCATCGCCGGTCCTCAGTATACCACGGTCCACCCTGCCCGTTACCACCGTGCCACGACCGGAGATGGTAAAGACATCACCGATGGGCATGAGGAAGGGTTTATCGAGATCCCTTTCGGGCTCAGGTATAGAAGCATCCACTGCATCCATCAATTCCCAGATGCTTTTTACCTCTTCCGAATCAGGATCGTCACTCTCCAGTGCCTTCAAAGCAGAACCCCTGACAATCGGCAGATCATCACCGGGAAATTCATAGGAAGACAGCAGCTCTCTCAATTCGAGTTCGACAAGATCCAACAACTCGGGATCATCAACCAGATCGACCTTGTTCATATAGACGACGATATAGGGCACCTGCACCTGTCGTGCAAGGAGGATATGCTCTCTCGTCTGCGGCATGGGTCCATCCGACGCCGCCACAACCAGTATCGTTCCATCCATATGGGCGGCACCGGAAATCATATTTTTGATATAGTCGGCATGCCCCGGACAGTCAACGTGTGCATAGTGTCGCTTTGCCGTTTCATATTCCACGTGGGCAATATTTATGGTAACACCCCTCTCCTTCTCCTCGGGCGCGTTATCAATCGAATCGAATGCCATATATTCGGCCAAACCCTTGAGAGACAGATGTTTTGTAATTGCAGAGGTCAGTGTTGTCTTTCCGTGATCCACATGCCCGATAGTTCCAATGTTAAGATGTGGTTTCGTTCTTTCAAATTTCTGCTTTGCCATTTCCCTTACCTCCTTTGATAAAAAAATGGACGCTCAGTTCAATTTCTACTTTTTATTTTTCGTGTTCCCATCAAAATCTATAGTGGGCAAATGCCTTATTTGCCTCTGCCATCTTGTGCGTATCTTCCTTTTTCTTGATGGAGCCCCCTCGATTATTTGCCGCATCCAGAAACTCAATCGCCAGCTTTTCTTTCATGCTCTTACCGGCACGAGACTTTGCGTTGGTAATGAGCCATCTGATCGCGAGGGCAACTCGCCTCTCGGGAGCCACTTCCGTGGGCACCTGATAGGTGGCCCCGCCGACTCGCCGTGATTTGACTTCAAGAACGGGTTTCACGTTGGCAATGGCCGTTTCAAATACCTCCAGGGGGGACCCATTAACCTTCTTCTCTATTATATCAAAAGCCCCGTATAGTAAAGATTCGGCAGTGTTTTTCTTGCCCTTTTTCAGTAAATTATTGACAAAACGTGCCACAAGAACACTTGAGTATTCCGGATCGGGCAGTATCTTTCTCTTGGCTATCTCTCTTCTTCTTGGCATAAGATTATTCCTGTTTACTTCGGTTTCTTGGCACCATATTTCGATCTGCCCTGTTTCCGGTCCTGAACACCCATGGTGTCCAGTGTACCCCGCACAATGTGATATCGAACGCCCGGGAGATCCTTCACCCTGCCCCCCCTGACGAGGACCACCGAATGTTCCTGAAGATTATGGCCAACTCCCGGGATGTAGGACGTTACTTCATAGCCGCTGGTGAGGCGTACCCGTGCCACTTTCCGCAACGCGGAATTCGGTTTCTTGGGTGTCGTCGTATAGACTCTGATACATACTCCCCTTCGCTGGGGACAACTTGCGAGGGCCGGGGTAGCCTTCTTCTTCTGTATCCTCATTCTACCCCTGCGAACCAATTGATTGATTGTAGGCATTATTCCTCCAAAAATCCTGTGTAACTCTCACCGAAACATACAGTTAATAAAGCTGATTTTTCTATCAACTCATCGCCTGCATGTCAAGGTTTTTCTCGTCTGGATTCTCATTTATTTGCTGAACTTCAGAAATCTGGTCTTCATCACTGTCAACAGTGATCCCTAGTTTTTTATACATGGAAAGACCGGTACCGGCGGGAATCAATCTGCCCATGATGACATTCTCTTTCAGACCCCGCAAATAGTCTATTTTCCCCGCCAGGGCCGCCTCGGTCAGCACGCGTGTCGTCTCCTGAAATGATGCTGCCGCTATGAAGCTATAGGTACTGAGCGATGCCTTGGTAATCCCCAGGAGGACCGGTTCACCTCGGGCGGGTCTGCCTCCGTCGGCAATGATCCGCTCATTCTCTTCTTCAAAGAGATTCTTGTCCACCTGCTCATCGGCCAGGAAGGTCGTATCTCCCGTATCGGCAACCCGTACCTTTCGCAGCATCTGGCGCACAATAATCTCGATGTGCTTGTCGTTGATCTTGACTCCCTGCAGCCGATAGACCTCCTGTACCTCATCAACGAGATACCGGGCCAGTTCCTTTTCGCCCTTGATGGTGAGGATATCATGGGGATTACTTGCCCCGTCCATGAGAGACTGCCCGGCCATGATCCGATCACCCTCCTGGACACTGATATGCTTGCCCTTGGGTATGAGGTATTCCTTGGGCTCACCCACATCGGGGGTCAGGATCAATCGCCGCTTCCCCTTCAGGTCTTCACCATAGGAAATGATTCCGTCGATCTCGGCAATGACGGCATGTTCCTTCGGTTTTCTGGCCTCGAACAGTTCAGCGACCCGGGGAAGTCCACCGGTAATGTCCTTCGTTTTGGTCGTTTCTCGGGGGATCTTTGCGATGATATCCCCGGCCTTGATAAAATCACCCTCTGAGACGACGATATTCGCCCCTACCGGCAACATATATCTTCCCCTGATGGTGCTGCCTGACGCCCGTGCCGTCTTCCCCGTTTCATCCTTTATGGAGACCCGGGGGCGGAGATCGACATTTCGGTACTCGACGATAATCTTCCTGGAAAAACCGGTCACTTCATCGACCTGTTCCTGCATCGTCTTCCCCTCTATAATATCACGGAATTTGATCGTCCCGTCCGTGTCGCACAGAATGGGAATGGAAAAGGGATCCCACTCAGCAATCAATTCCCCTTTTTTAACGGCCTGATCTTCGGTTATTCTCAACCGTGCGCCGTAGGGAACGGGATATTTACCACGATTCCGTCCCTTTTCATCGAGGACATGAATCTCACCATTTCTGCTCATGACGATATGATCATTGTCTCTGTTCTCGGCCACATGGAGATCGAAAAATTTCAGCGTTCCGGCATGCCGCGCCTCCAGCGTTGAGTGTTCCTCAAACTTGGCCGTTCCACCGATATGGAAGGTCCGCATGGTGAGCTGCGTCCCCGGTTCTCCAATGGATTGAGCGGCAATAATACCCACCGTCTCTCCAATATTGACCATGTGACCATGGGCGAGGTCCCTGCCGTAACACTTGGCACAGATACCATGCTTGGATTTACAGGTCAGTGCCGACCTGATAAGGACCTGTTCGATGCCTGCCTTTTCTATCTTGTCGGCTCGCATCTCATCTATCTCTTGACCGGCCTCGACGAGGATTTCCCCCGTAAAGGGATCCTTGATGTCTTCCAGTGCCACCCTTCCGAGGACACGTTCCCCTGCAGGCTCTATAATTTCCCCCCCCTCGACCAGGGCTGAGACATAAATGCCGTCAATGGTGCCGCAGTCTTCCTCCGTAATGATGCAATCCTGCGCCACATCAACCAGTCTCCTGGTGAGATATCCCGAATTCGCCGTCTTCAGGGCCGTATCGGCAAGTCCCTTTCTCGCACCGTGGGTCGAGATGAAGTACTCGAGGACGGTGAGTCCCTCTCTGAAATTGGCCGTAATGGGCGTTTCAATGATTTCTCCGGAGGGTTTCGCCATCAATCCCCTCATGCCGGCCAGCTGCCTGATCTGCGCTGCACTGCCTCGTGCCCCCGAATCTGCCATCATGTAGATGGGATTGAAACTCTCGGCCTTGACAATCTCATTGTCGGGACCAGCGATCTCCTCGGTACCCACATCTCTCAGCATCTCATCGGCAACACGTTCCGTCGCATGGGCCCATATATCGATAACCTTGTTATACCGCTCACCATCGGTAATGAGGCCGTCCATATACTGATTCTGAATCTCCAGGACTTCCCTGTTGGCCTTGTCGACTATTTCAGGTTTGCTCGCGGGGATAACCATGTCGGGGGAACCTATGGAGAGCCCGGAGATGGTGGCGTATCTGAACCCCAGATCCTTGAGGCGGTCCGCCAGAATGACCGTCGTCTTTGCCTCACAGGCCCGATAACTGTGATCTATGAGATTGGCCAGTTCCTTCTTGTTCATCACCTTGTTGACATAGCTGAAGGGGATCTCATCGGGAATGATCTCATAGAGCAACACCCGTCCCGTCGTCGTCTCTACCGTTTCCCCCTCCAATCTGACCTTGATGCGGGCATGCAGTTCTATCACCGATGAATCGTAGGCCTGTCGCACCTCGTCGAAACTGGCAAAGGTCATCCCTTCGCCGGTGACGAATTCCTTCTCTCTCGTCATATAGTATAGACCCAGGACAATATCCTGACTGGGAATGATGATAGGCTTGCCGTTTGCCGGTGAGAGTATATTGTTGGTCGACATCATGAGACAGCGCGCCTCTACCTGGGCTTCCACGGAGAGGGGGACATGAATTGCCATCTGATCACCGTCGAAATCGGCATTGAAGGCGGAACAGACGAGGGGATGGAGCTGGATGGCCTTTCCCTCGATGAGTACCGGTTCAAAGGCCTGGATACCGAGGCGGTGTAGCGTCGGGGCCCTGTTGAGCAGGATGGGATATTCCCGCACGACCTCGTCGAGGGCATCCCACACCTCGGGCTCCTCCCGTTCAACCATCTTCTTGGCACTCTTGACGGTGGTAACATATCCCCGTTCCTCCAGCCTGTTATAGATAAAGGGCTTGAAGAGTTCCAGGGCAATCTTCTTGGGGAGACCACACTGATGCAGTCTCAGATCGGGGCCCACGGTAATGACCGATCGTCCCGAGTAGTCCACCCGCTTCCCGAGGAGATTCTGGCGAAACCGTCCCTGTTTTCCCTTGAGCATATCGGACAGCGAGCGAAGCGGCCGTTTATTGGAACCCGTGACGGCCCTCCCCCTGCGCCCATTGTCGAAGAGCACATCCACTGCCTCCTGAAGCATCCGCT
>Ga0272441_10012994_pt1 | contig 12063 bp, 14 predicted proteins | sample SSMProp6N_FD_193582 | JGI IMG/M metagenome (GOLD analysis project Ga0272441, IMG submission 193582) | Marine sediment archaeal communities from Little Sippewissett salt marsh, Falmouth, MA, United States - SSM-Prop-6N | ecosystem: Environmental > Aquatic > Marine > Wetlands > Sediment ...
TCGAATTTCCTGGCCTCATCCGGGTCGGGCAAGAAGAAGGGACGTCCCAGCACCTTCATATGTATGTCGCGGCAGATGGCCGTCCCGTACTCGTCGATGAACTTGCGATGCAGCGTGCGGGTATTGGCGAAGCTGACGTACCTTTCACCCGGGGCATCGACGAAATCGCTCTTGTCTCGCCCTCGAAGGCTGCTCAGAAATGCGATTCCCGCCGAGTACGCACCGCATGCGGCGTCACCCATCGCTCCACCACCACCCGCGAAGCCAGTCATGGCCCTGAACAGGGTTCCATTCGGCATACCGAACGTATCCTGCAGCGCACCGAGAACGCACTGGCTGCATCCCCGGTAGGTATGCTCGTACTCGTAGGCAAGGTCGTAGGCCCGTTGGGTCACACGTTCTCGCAAGTCGTCAGTCATCACTACCATGCCTCCTCCAGGTCAGTTCCGACACTCAGTCCACAGCCACTGGAGCACCAGCGCCACAGCCCATTCTGACCAAGCCTCGCCGCGGGCGGGCCACCCGCCGTGCTCTCCCCCAACACCTATGCGCCGAAGAAGAGGTTGGGCAGCCACAGTATTGTCTGCGGGAAGGCGATGAACAGAACCAGGGCAACAACCTGTATCGCCAGGAACGCCCAACTGGAACGATAGACATCTGCCATCGTGACGGTCGGCCGCGGAGCCACGCTGTCCAGGTAGAAAAGACTCATTCCAAACGGCGGACTGATATAGCCCATCTGCAAGAGCACCATGAAGAGAACGCCAAACCACACGGGGTCGAAGCCAAGCTGGGCGGCAATCGGGCCGAAGATGGGCCCTGCGATTATGACAACCGCCGAGACGTCGACCAGCATGCCAAGCAGGAACAGCACGATAAGCATGACGGCCAGGGCACCCATCGCACCACCAGGCATCATGATCAGCGCGGCCCTCACAAGCTCGGCGCCGCCAATGGCGTTGAAGACGGTGCTGAAATAGATGCCCGCCAGCACGATCCACGCGACCATGCCGCATAGCTTCAGCGTGTTGAGACAGCTTCCCTTGATGACGCTCCAATCCAGCTTCTTCCTGACGGCGGCACATGCCAGGGCTCCAAAGGCTCCAACAGCGGAGGCCTCAGTTGGCGTGGCGGCTCCCGAGAAGATGGAACCCAGCACGGCCGTGATGAGCATAATCGGCAGGATGAGCATCTTCATGGAGGCGAACTTCTCACCCCAGGACACTCTCTCCTCCGGCGCCAACGCCGGACACAGAGTGGGATCAAGCTGTGAGCGCACCAGTATGTACACAACGTACATCGCCGAGAGAATGACGCCCGAGGCAATCCCCCCGGCGAACATGGCGCCGATGGACACCTGTGTGACACCGCCGTAGAGCAGAATCATCACACTCGGTGGAATCAGTTGTCCCAGCGTTCCACCCGCCAGGATGGAGCCAAGGGCGATGTCCTTGCGGTAGTTGTGCTTCAGCATTATCGGAAGCGCTATGACGCCGAGCGTGACTATTGCGGCTGCGGTGATACCCGTGCAGGCAGCAAATATCGTGCCGACGATGACCGCACCCGCGGCCAGCCCACCCCTCATGCCACCCGACCACTTGTAGGCCGTCTCGAACAAATCGGCGATAATCTCCGACTTGTCCAGAATCATCGCCATGAAGATGAACAATGGCACTGCCACAAGCACCCAGTTGTTCATCATCCCGAGCGTGGTCTTAACCAGGGCGAAGAGGAAGTTGGCATCAAGGAAGAGCAATGTTGATACTACGGCCACTCCACCAAGTACCCAGGCAATGGACGTGCCCGTGGCTATACCGAGGACCAGGAAGCCGATCATCAAGAGACTCATCGTTGCGCTGCTCATGACTGCCTCTCACCCCGGACCGCAACACGCAGAGTCCGCGCAAACTTGATGACCCCCTGGACTAGCAACAGCACGGTGGCCACTGGCAGACACCAGTAGGTGGGCCAGATATATGCCTGCCAGCAGAGTGCAGTGACGCGCTCACCAGTCAACGTGGCTTCCCAGCAGTACGGCACCGTCTTGTAGAGCAGGACGCCGCAGAACAGGAAGAACAGGCTGCTGGTTATGAGGTCCATGATGGCCCGCGCGCGGTCGCTGGGCAGGCGATTGTAGATGAGGTCCATCCTGACGTGTCCGTCATTCATCAGGGTGTATGCACCACCCATGATGAAGAACCCTCCAAATATGAGGATAGAGAGCTGGTTGGCCCAGATGGTGGGAGAGTTGAAGACGTAACGGGCGACAACCTCGATGACGAGAATCGCCATGATGACTATGACGAAGAAGCTGACGAATGCCGCCCATCGCCGGTTGAAGGTTTCGAACAGGTCCGCCAATCGCCGCAGTACTCGCAAGTGTTACCCCCGTAGTGAGTGTTGGTTGCGGGGGAGAGGAGCCTGTCCAGGCATGTCCCTCTCCCCCGATCTCTTGGTCGAGTCTGAGTCGGTTGACTACCTCATGGGCTTGCCTACAAGAGTGCAGGTCTCATCGTAGATGCGAATCAGCTCCGCCGCTTCAGGAGTTGAGGTCGAGATGTCATCCCAGACATTCAGCGCCGCCTGGTGAATCTTCGTCAGCTCTTCGTCCGGAAGCGTGATGACCTCCATGCCGTAGTCAATCATCTGTTGCTGACACACCAGATTCTTGGCGTGAATCTCATTGCCGAAGTGGTCTCCACCCGCAATGGCTGCGACCCGCACTATCTCCTGCAGGTCCGCCGGCAGGGAATCCCATGCTTCCTGATTCACGAAGTGGTCGATGTGCCCCATATTCAGATGGAAACCGGGCATGATGATGTACTTCGTAACCTCGTGCAGACCCATGTCCCAGTTGCCCGCGGCACCGGCGGCGTCACAGCCATCGATAGTGCCCAGCTGGAGCGCACTGTAGATCTCGCTTCCCTGTACATACGTGGTGGATGCACCGAGCTCCTTGAAGAGAAGCTCCGACATTCCCGAAGCCCGAATCTTCAGTCCCTGGTAGTCCTCCGCCTTCCGTATCGGCACGGTGGACACATACTGCTCGCCGGGAATCCATCCTGGCGCCAGCCACACGCAGCCGTACTTGGCATAAAGGTCGGTGACTATGTTGTGGTAGTCCGTGTGCCACACATAGACGGCCTCGTCCATGGTGTTGTCGATGCTTGCACCCGTGACGAAGCTAACCGCAGAGAAGGTGGGGTCCTTCCCGCCGAACGCAGCCCCGCCGCACTGGGCCATCTGCACAACGCCCTGACTCACATTGTCGAGCGTGTCGGGGACCGGGAAGAGCGAACCGCCCGGATGCAGTTCAACTTCCATGCGTCCACCGCTCATCGTTTCAACGATCTCGGCGAAGTACTCGTTCGCGTAGTGCCAGATACTGACTGCGGGGCCTTGCGTGGTCATCTTCCACTTGAAGGTCTCGCCTTCCGGCGCTGCCGTTGTCGATTCGCTAGAGGCCTTCTCTTCAGGGGTCGCTTCTTCAGCCTCAGGCGCCGCTGCAGGCGCGCACGCGACAAGAGCCAACGAGACTATGGCTAGTGCCGCCACCAACAATCTGACCAGCCTTGGATTCACTAGAAACCTCCTTATACGACCGGTGTTGGGTGGGTACGTCTTGGTCCAAATGAGGCAGGGTCATCCTCTCCGGCGGGGACAAGTGAAGAAGGGGAAAGAACGAGTGGTTGAAACATGCGTGTAAGATGTTCCTACAGGTAATTCGTATACGATAATGGATGGTATGGATGCCCGTTTTGGTTGTCAATACTCGTGCACGACTAGGATGAGGGGCGGCACGAGGGTGAAAGGGATGTGCGAGGTGAATGCCATGCATGCCTGGTATTCCCGCCGGCAGCAGCCCATGCAGGAGAAAGGGAGCGCCGCACTATGTGCGGAGTCCAACTGCCGAGTGCCAGGTACCAGCTGTGGGAGGACACAAAAGGCAGTGTACCGACAGGGGCGAGTGACTATGCCGGGGCGGGTGTCAGCACGGCTACGGAAAAGGCGTGCCTCTCACCTACAGACAAGGGGAGTATGAGGAAATTGGGCGGCACTATGTTTTGGGCAAAGAGGCTTGTACTATCCTTTGCGACTATTCATCCTCTTCATGCTACAGTTTGTATAGAGGTGAACAAGTGAGTTATCCGTCGTTTGGTGAAGAAGACTACGTTCTGGCCATGCTATTGAGGCAGGCGGCCGACGCTGCGTCGCGTGCCAGGCAAGCCGAACTGATGCCTGCCGGCATCACGGTTATCGAGGCAGCCACGCTGCTGGTTATCGACAATCTCGGGCAGAACGCGATGCCCGCACGCATCGCGGAACTGGTGCTGAGACGCCCGAACTCCATGTCGGCGCTGCTGCAACGGATGGAGAAGGACGGCCTGGTACAGCGTGCCTACGATCTGGCACGTCGCAACCATGTTCGCATGGAACTTACCGACTACGGCAAGGAAGTGCTGGAAAAGGTGAAGCCCCGACAGTCTGTCCATGCCGTGTTCGGCGCGCTGTCACATGATGAGCGCGAGACGCTGAACACCCTCCTACACAAGGTGAGGGGAGAGGCGCTGGCGGTGTTGGGGGAGAAAGTGCCGCCTGTTCCGAAGTAGGCGCGGACGCCTCCTTCAAGTGTGGAAGTGACACGTGAGGGAGTGCAGGAGCCTGAGCACAGTGCGAGGGGCCAGGTTCCACATATCAAGTGCACGGTGGGCCACGCAAGGCGCGGAGTCAGCCACGCACCGTGCGGTGTCCAAAGTCTGAAAGTCCAACGTCGAAGGGCAGCCAAATATGCTACAGGCATGTGGGCCACAGGCCATCATACCGGTGGCACGATGAAACCTACGGAAGGGGCATGCCCCTTCCCTGCGAATAGACGACAGACTGAAGGTTAGGCTTGGTCGGGCGGTGACTAGACGGACTGATCTTCGATATCCCCGCCGTCAGTGCTCGACATCGTCAACTGCGGACCATCCTCAGTCTCGGCAACGTCAAGGCTGAGATCTTGTACGAGTTCCGCGATATCCTTGTCCACCATCAGCACCTTCGTACCCTCGTGCTCGTACACATCATCGCCGGGACGTTCAGAGTCCACGCCCAAACCCAGCTGTTCAGGGCCGGTGACCGTCAATCTGAGTCCTTCACCCGGCTCATGACCGGCTGCCTCCAGTGCCTTCTTGAGTTCCTCACGTGCGCGTTCTGATACTTGAAGCATCTCGTCTCCTTCTCTCTTGTTGATCGAGACTCCGGGTCCACATCCACAACCCTTTCTCAGAGCGCGAATCAGATTGTGCGACTCGGGGGTGTTCACCCGACCTCGTGCCCCCGAACCCTAGCAAGTATCCAGGGGGCAACGCGAATCAGGGCATAGGGGCTACGTGCCAGGTGCCAGGGGCTACGTGCCGGGTAACAAATGACACAGGCGCGCGCGGACGGCGGGCCGAAACACCGGCAACACGGGCGGGCGTATGACAGCGGTGGAGCGGGCCAGGCACTCCTGGCCGCTACAGTTTTCGTGATTCGCAGACGGCAGAAAGACTAGGAGGCTTCCCCTGAGAGTTCCAGCTTCGCAAGGAGATCCAGCCGCGGGGGTGCGAAGATCTCGATGACCTTGCAGCCCGAGTCGTACGTGTAGGAGCCGTGCTCAGAGCCCGAAGGAACGGTGATAATGTCGCCGGCCTTTATGCGGTAGAGCTTGCCATCCAGAATTTCGTCACGCTCCCCTTCCAGGACAATCACTATCTCCTCAGGCTCATGACTGTGCACCTTGAAGGCACAGTGAGGGTCCTGGATGATAAAGCTGACCGTCATATTGGTCGAGCCGTAGAGGTGCGCGATTGCCCCCGGACCTAGCTGTATCGCGGGCAGTCCCCAGCAGCGTTTGACCTGCTGCATCTCTTGTTCGGTTGCGCGCTGTTCCGTGGGTTCGGGCATAGCGTCCTCCTCAGGTACGTTCCTATAGTCTCATCATACTACACCGTCGGGTACGAGTGAGAGAGTGAGGGAACAGCAAGGAGGAGACCAGCCGACGGACACGGGCGGACGCAGGGGCCCGTATCTACAGTAGCCGCGTCGAATCAGCATGATTAGCCATACCGACGCTGACTCGTGATGGAGGCGAATCGGGCCATACATGCCTGGCCCCTACCGGGGCAACGGATGCAGCCCGCAATGCCAGATGGGCTAGAGGGCGGAATAGGGCTTTGTTATGGCCTGCGACCACCAACGTTGGCCAAGGCACTTGACCTGGCGGCCGATGCCGATTACGTCCGGGCGAAACCGCATGGTGACCTTGTGAGATGACTCGTTCTTGACATCGATGGCAGCACGCGACGTCTTGACTCCCTGCTCCATGAGGTACTCGAAGCGTCGCAGGCAGCCATGACCCAGGAGTCCCCGGTGTCTGAAGAAGGGCATCGTGTACGCGGCGCCGGTCCAGGCCTCGCCCGCATCGAAGTCGATTTTGTAGCCAAGCGGGTCTATGGCTTTGCGGGCCTTTGGCGTGGTGGCTACCCACGCAACATGCGCCAGTTGCCAACCCGAATAGACGCAGAATGCTATCGCACCATTCTGCAGCGCGCGCTGCGCACGCGGGAAGAGCTCACGCAAGTCCTCGTGTTCAACCGCCACCTCGTCTGCGTCAGCGTTGTCGAAGATGAACCGTTCGGTGTGTTCAGGGAGCGTGACAATCGGTGGCACGTATAGCGGAGGTTCATGATGATGGACGTAGAGGTGGAAGTCTGTCACCGACAGAACATATCGTCGCGCGACAGCACGAATGAGGCCCGCGAGGCCCTGCTCCTGGCGGACTTCTCTGGCCCGGTCAAGGAGTACCTCGAATGAGTTCAAGGAGGATGAGGATGTCTTATCTGTCACAGTTGCCCGCATACGGTAGCAGGTATGAGAGGGGGAGTGCTAGATGCCACGTGTCAGGTGCTTGGTGCCATGTGCCAAATGTCCCAGTCAGATGCGGCAATGCAGGCGGGAAAGACATCCGATAGACTGTGGGAGGGACAACGCGATGGGGAAAATCAGGATAGGCACGTGTTCGTGGACGGACCAGACGCTCATCAAGGCGGGGACGTTCTATCCACCTGCGGCGAAGACGCCGGAGGCCCGGCTCGCGTACTACGCCAGCCAGTTCAACATCGTCGAGGTGGACAGTAGCTACTATGCCCTGCCGTCGCGCCGGAATGCGACCCTGTGGGTTGAGCGAACGCCAGAAGACTTCGTCTTCGACGTGAAGGCGTTCCGGCTCTTCACCCAACACCCCACCCAACCTCAGTCGATACCCGCCGACATACGCGGCGCGTTGCCGCGGGCAGTCGCGGAAAAGCCACGGATGTACTACCGCGACCTTCCCGCGGAGCTGATTGACCACATGTGGTCACGGTACGTCGATGCGCTGCTTCCCCTCGACTCAGCAGGGAAGCTGGGTGTTGTGCTGTTCCAGTTTCCCCCATGGTTCCATCCAGGACTACAGCAGATGGACCACATACTCGAGTGCAAGAGCAGGGTCGCGTCGTACAAGGCCGCGGTCGAGTTCCGCAACAACGCGTGGCTATCTGAAAGAAATGTGGACTCCACTCTCGCCTTTCTGCGGGAGCACGACCTGTCGTTTGTCTGCGTTGACGAACCCCAGGGATTCAAATCCAGCGTGCCGCCGGTAAATGCCGTGACGTCCGACACGGCCATCGTGAGATTCCATGGCAGGAAGGGCGAGACGTGGGAGAAGAAGAACGTGTCGGCCGTGGAGAGGTTCGACTACTACTACGACACCAACGAGCTATCTCCGTGGGCTGAGAGCATCAAGGATTGCGCGTCGAAAGCCAGCGACATACATGTGCTGTTCAACACAAACAACGGCGACCAGGGCGTCGTCAATGCCAGGCTTATGGCGACAATGTTCTAGGAGTCAGAGCCGCCCTGAGGGGCGTCTCCCTGCTGTGGCCTGCGCCTCGGTGAACGTCTTCGTCTCGGTCGTGACCGGCGCGGGCGATCTTCGTCTCCCGCCTGCCCGGCGGATTCAGGCTTCTCCGTGCCTTCCTTGCGGGGGCGCTCGTCGCGTTTGGGCTCAGTGCGGACTTCGCCGTGGTCCGCCTCGCTGCGGCCATTAGCCCCACTCTGCTCGTCGCGCTCCTTGCCCCTGGCGAGTGCTTCCATGTCGACCTTCAACCAGGGGAACTTCTTCGCCAGGTCAGCAACATCGAACGGACCGCCGTGCGCCACAAGCACTCTTCGCGCTCCAGCGTCGACAACACGTTGCAGGCTCTCGCGAACCTCGACGAGATTCTCGGCGAACCAGGGATACGAAGGGCTACTGCGCCTCAGACCGCCCATGAGCAGGTCGCCGATTATTGCGGTCCCGTCCGGCAGAATGATTGAGAGAGAGCCGGCGGTGTGCCCCGGGGTAAGAATCACCCTGCCTCTGCCGGCATAGCGTCCCAGCCTGTCACCATCATGCAGTATGATATCCGGCTCAACCCCGTCTGCCTTTATCTTGCTAAACGGCTTGAGCAGGCTACCCAGCCGGGTCACGGGCTTCAGTGTCGGAGCACCACCCCAGTGGACGTACTCCGAATCGAGTTCGTGCACAGCGAGCGGCGCTTGCGTCCACTCCTTGAACTGCGCGGCGCTTCCGAAGTGGTCCGGGTGTCCGTGCGTGAGGACAATGAGCCCGATATCGCCCAGGGATATCCGCTGGCGCGAGAGCTGCTCGAGCAGCTCCCCGGCGGTACCTGGAGGGCCAGGGTCAACGAGAACGTGCTTCTGCCCTGTAATGAGATACGAGTTGAACGCCTTGAGCGGGTGTCTGCCTCCCAGCTTTAGAGTGACCACACCCTCGCGAGGTCTCTGCTGGCGGTTTTCCGACTGCGGCGTCTTTGCTTCTGCGGCGTTCTTCTCTCCCGGAGTCTTCCTGAACCTGTTTCTTCTAGTAGCCATAAATGAGTGTCTTCCGATCTTCAGTGTTAGAGTCGCGTGCGGGCTCTGCCTGTACCAGGCGAGCAACCTGCCTCCAGCCATGCTCCACGGACAGCGTCATGAGGCGTCGACGTGGAGACTCTCACTGCGCCCGTTCGGGCGGTGGGTTGGGAGAGGCCGTATTGATATGCCACGCGCAAAGAGATGTTTCGACGAAGAGTTGCGATGTACGTTGGCCAAAGCATATTCATGTGACTCTATCGTGTCAAGCAAACGATTTCTTGCGCCCCGAGTGTCTTTCCGTATGTAAACATGCGTTGACGCACAGAACCCGTGGTGTTAGCCTCTCGGCATGGGACACCGTTCCCCCACGGTTCCTCCTCTCGGCCCTGTTTCAACGAACCACTCTTCTCGCGCTCTTCCCGTCTGCCAGTCCGTCGCCAGCCAGCCAGTTGCTCCAGCACGAACCGCAGAGCCAGCCAAATCATCACTAGACAGGAGGTGGGCATGAAACGAGTTCTTCTCTTGCTCTCTGATGGCTTCGAAGCCTTCGAAGCCGCCGCATTCACGGACGTGCTTGGCTTCGCCAGCGCTTACGGGGATGAGGACATCGAGATAGTCACGGTCGGCCTGCACCCTCAACTCCATTGCACTTTCGGCTTTACGGTGGTGCCTGACATGCAACTTGCGGAGCTGGAGCTGGACAGCTTCGACGCACTGGCGATTCCGGGCGGATTCAAGAACGCGGGGTTCTACAACGATGCGTACAGCGAGAGCTTCCTCGATGTGATTCGCGAGTTCTCGAGAAACGACAAGCCCATCGGTGCAATTTGCACCGGTGGGCTGCCCTTGGCCAGAAGTGGAGTCCTCACAGGACGGCACGCCACTACGTACCATCTTCTCGACGGCGTCCGCCGGAAGGAGATGGCCGAGATGGGCGTGACCGTCGTTGACGAGAGCGTCGTCCAGGACGCCAATGTCGTAACATCCACCTCTCCAGCTACCGCGGCCGACGTGGCATTCACTCTCCTCGGACTCCTTACATCCACAGAGAACGTAGCCAGGACCCGTCACGTCATGGGCTTCGACAAGTCCTGACTTCACTTCATTCGTCTCCATTTCGCAGGCAAATCGTATCCCTGTCCTCCGCAAGCAGCCCAGTTGCACTATTCCGGCAGGGTCGTGACAATCCTCTCTTTGCTCAGTCTCTGTGACAGATTGACCAAGACAGCCAGCACGACAGCGGCAGCCAAGCCGACAATGCCGACCTGCAGCCATGAAGCGTCGAATGTACCGGTGCCTGCGTAGCCAAGGCCGTAGAGACCCGCGAAGACTGGAATGAAGAGCACAAGACCGATGATTCGATTCTCACGCATACCGAGCAGAAGCTGCGCATATCCCAGCGCGCCCACGAAGCAGCCAATCACCATCGGGACCACTACCAGAACGTGGACGAAGATGGCAGCGGGAGGAATCGTAACAACGTCATTTCGAAGGCCAGCCACGATGGCGGTTATCAACGCACAGGCCACTGCAAGGACATCAGCGAGAGCGGTGACCGCGAGGGTCTTGCCCAACCAGATCTCACGAATGGTGACCGGGCTGCACAATAGGGTCTCGACCACTCCGTCCATCTTCTCGCGCAGGAATACCTGTCCTGTAAACGTGTATCCCATGAAGACCCCGAGCGTGGTAGTGAGGAAGAACATGAGACTGCCAAGAGAGGTTTCAATAGGGAGGCCACCTTCCTGGCCAATACGGAGGGCGTACATCACACCGAAGAAGACCGCCATAGCGATTCCGGTGAAGAGCGTGGCACGATTGCCAATCATCTGACGTATTTCCTTGCGGGCGACAATCAGAACGTTACTCATGAGAGGCCTCCTGTCTCACGATATCCAGATAAACGTCTTCAAGCGAACGCCTTGACCGGCGCATCTCCTCCACCACGATGCCGGCATCTTCCAGCGCCGCCGTGATTCGAGCGAAGCCCTTGCCGTCCTTCATGGAGACACGCACGGCAGTGCCTTCCACGCTGACATCTGTGATGTCTGCAAGACCCTGGAGCACGGATGCGGCATCGGCACTCTTCGAGTCGTCTGCGAGAACAAGCTCCACCTGGTTTGGTTGTGCAGGCGACTGGAGCGCCTTCAACGTGTCGCAAACACGCAGCTTCCCTCGCTGGAGCACAGCCACACGACCACACAGCCGCTGGACCTCGTCAAGGTCATGCGAGCTGAGAAACACTGTAAGTCCGGCCTGCTCTGACAGACTCAGAATCAGCTCTCGGACCATCTTCTGCGACTCAGGATCGAGCCCCGCCGATGGCTCATCGAGCAGGAGCATATCAGGCGAATGAAGCAGTGCACGAACGAGACCCAGTTTGCGGCGCATGCCACGGGAGAACGTTCCAACGCTGTCGTTCTTTCTGTCAGCAAGACCTGCAAAGTTGAGAAGTTGCGAGATGCGAGTGTCCAGCTCCCGCACACCGTACAGGCGTCCGAAGTAGTCAAGATTGTCGTAGGCACTGAGACGAGGATAGAGTCCATCCGCCTCAAGCAGAATACCCACGCGCCTTCGCGCTTCCACGTTGTCTCCGGCCCTCTGGCCGAAGACGAGCGCCTCACCAGATGTGGGTTTCAGCAGCCCCATCAGTAGCCTCATGGTGGTTGTCTTACCGGAGCCGTTCGGGCCGAGGTAACCGAACACCTCTCGCTGACCCACGGCAAACGTGACATTGTCGAGCGCGGTCCGCTCGCCAAATCTCTTGGTTAGTCCATTCACCTCAAGCAATTTGGGCACCTCCTTCACGAAGAGACAGGATACATCCAGAGGCAATAGGGGGAGAATCGGCTATCGGAACGATTAGGCTCAACCGTTAGTACTAACTAGAACGCCGCCAGGATTGGCCAGGCACTCCAGCACGAGAAGGCTGTAGTGTGGCAGCTACAACACGTTGGCATCAGTTCTTGAACGTATGCTAGACTCGTATCATAGCTAAGCAGAAGGACGACATGACGGAATTCGAGCACAGGGAATTCGGAAACAAGTTGCGGAGGTGGAGGCAGAACCTGCAACCGTCGATGACGCAGCGCACACTTGCCAGGCAGATAGGCGTGAGCGACGGATTCCTGGCACACATGG
>Ga0272441_10012995_pt1 | contig 12063 bp, 10 predicted proteins | sample SSMProp6N_FD_193582 | JGI IMG/M metagenome (GOLD analysis project Ga0272441, IMG submission 193582) | Marine sediment archaeal communities from Little Sippewissett salt marsh, Falmouth, MA, United States - SSM-Prop-6N | ecosystem: Environmental > Aquatic > Marine > Wetlands > Sediment ...
TGATTTTCTCTTTCATTGGGGTTAGCTAAAGAAATCAGGGATATGAAAAAACCTGACAATCATTTTTGCTGGAAGGATCTGACAGCCGATATTCTGGGTGTTGCTTTTGGTATTTGGATCATGGAGCATTGGTAATGCAAGAAATTGAATACCAGGAGCTTGTTGGAGCCATACATCTGCATTCCGAATATTCGGACGGCACACTTCCGATTCCGGAAATTGCGGCCATTGCCGGTGAAAAACAACTTGATTTACTCATGTTCAGTGATCATAATACGCTGGTACCCAAGCATGAGGGACTGGAAGGCTGGTATGGCAATGTCCTTGTGTTTATCGGATGTGAGCTCAACGATCCAAATGAACGGAACCATTATCTGGCATTTCGTATTGACAAAGAAATTCCTGTAAATCAGTCTGCTGAATCCTATGTTCAACAAGTGAAGCGTGCGGGCGGTTTTGGGATTATTGCACATCCAGCGGAAAAAAGGAATTTTTCTGAAGCCTATCCACCCTACCCGTGGACAGCCTGGCATATCGATGAATTCGACGGCATTGAGATATGGAATCAGCTTTCTGAATGGATGGAAGGAGTGACGCGACGAAATATCGCCTGGCGAATCCTTCATCCTTTGAGATCCATTCGTTTTCCGGTATGGGAAACGCTGGATCGCTGGGATCAATTGAACCGTGAGCGTCGTGTTATCGGCATTGGAGGTATTGATGTACATGCTCATCGCATTCACTTGCTGAAAATTTTTTCATTAGAAATTTATCCCTATAAAGTTCAATTTAAATCAATTCGGACGCATTTTTTGGTTCATCCTCCCATTACTCCAGGTTTGGATTTTCATGAATCGGAATGCAGAGTGTTTGATGCTTTATCTCAAGGAAGATGCTTTATTTCGAATTTCGCAGTGGGGGACGCTCGTGGCTTTCAGTTCGAAGCATTGCAAGGTAAGACGAAAATACCAATGGGCAGCCGGATTCATTTAGAGGAAGCCATTCGTTTTTTTGCCTGGACACCCCGCAAAGCCCGTATCCGGCTTTTGCGAAATGGGTCTGTGATTCAAGATAAAAAGGGGATCCAAATGGAATATCGGTCAGAACAGCCGGGTGTATACCGGATCGAAGTGTTTCGTAAAAAGCGGGGCTGGATTTATTCAAATCCGATTGTGATTCTTAACCATTAGCCAGAGTTGAAATAAAATGAAATATCAGAAAAAACAGACATGGAACAATAAGCCCAGAGAATTCTGTGGAATCATCGGTATATATAATCATCCTGAAGCTGCAGAAATGGCGTATCTGGGCCTTTATTCAATGCAGCATCGAGGTCAGGAAAGTGCAGGTATTGTCAGTGCGAATGGGAAAGAGATTTTTAGGCATGTCGGACAGGGATTGATTCATGATGTATTTCATTCTCATGAGATTATTGAAAAACTCAAGGGAAGTATGGCAATCGGGCACAATCGTTACTCAACTACCGGTTCGAACAATGCCGCAAATGTGCAGCCGATTCTGGTGAATTCCAAAGAAGGCCCGCTGGCACTGGCACATAATGGGAATCTGGTTAATTCCAGAAAGCTGCGCGATCAGCTTCAGGAAGAAGGAGCGATTTTTCAAACTACAACAGATACAGAAATTATCGTTCATTTGATATGCCGATCAAAAGCGCCGACTTTTCTGGATCGAATCAAGGAAGCATTGTCGAAAGTACAAGGCGCGTTTTCATTGCTCATCATGACGCCGGATATGCTAATTGCAGCCAGAGATCCGCATGCCATTCGTCCTTTGGCTCTGGGTCATATTAATCAGACATCTATCATTGCTTCCGAAACATGTGCGATGGATTTAATTGGTGCTACATATCAACGGGATGTGGAACCAGGCGAAATGATTATTATTGACCAGCATGGTGTTCGAAGCGATAAAATAAGTCGTCATTCAGATCGAAAACATTGTATTTTTGAATTTATTTACTTTTCTCGTCCGGACAGCCGGATTTTTGGAGAATATGTAGACAAAACCCGGCGTAAATTGGGGAAACAATTGGCCATTGAGCATTCGGCAGAGGCGGATGTTGTTTTTTCCGTGCCAGATTCAAGTAATACAGCCGCTTTGGGATATGCACAATGCTCCGGTATAAAATTTGAGTTGGCGCTGATTCGAAATCATTATATCGGCAGAACATTTATTCAACCGCATCAGGCAATCCGGGATTTTCATGTGAAGGTCAAGTTTAATCCTATCGGAGGTGTACTGAAAGATCGACGGGTTGTTGTGGTGGAAGACTCTATTGTTCGAGGGACTACCTTGCGAATTCTTGCTCGGATGATTCGTCGGGCCGGAGCAAGAGAGGTGCATGTTCGGGTCAGCTCGCCTCCTATCCGGTTTCCCTGCTTCTATGGCATGGATTTTCCAACCAGTGAGGAACTTATCGCAAATAATCAAACCACCGAAGAAATCCGTCAGTACCTGGAAGTCGACACACTGGGTTATCTTTCACTCGAAGGCCTGCTTGAATCCGTTCCCGGAGATCCCTGCCATTATTGTACAGCCTGTTTCAGCGGGGAATATCCGATACCGGTTGAAAAAATAATGAAAGCGCAGTATGAACAAAATCGTGATAACAGGTCTTAAAAATCAAAAGAGGATCAATCTGTCCATACGACATTGAATCAATATGATATTGGTTTAAACACATAAGCGTGATAATGATTTGAATGAAACAGGGAGTCTGTCTTGACTGATCCTAAGCCGCCTCGGTGGGTAAAAATGTTTGATTATCTGTTTCTTATTCGTCCCACATTGATGTATCCGATCTGGATCTTTTTTCTTTCAGGCATCTGGAGCGGCCGGCGTCTTCATGAATCCCCTCAACTATTACCGATTCATCCGATGATTATTGGAACCGGATTGACCTTTGTGATGGCAGCGATCTATATTCTGAACCAGATTCAGGATGTGAATACAGACCGAATTAACCGCAAACTTTTTTTACTTTGTGATGGTCATGTGTCTATTCGAAATGCATATATGGAAGCTTTATTTCTTGGACCAACTGGTATTATCCTTGGATTTTTAGCCGATGTCCGGGCCGGATCTCTCCTGGCGGTTTTATTTATTTTTGGAGGATATATTTACAGCTATCCACCGGCACGAATGAAAGACCGTCCTGTCGGAGGGATATTAATCAACGGGCTTGGCGGTGTCGTCAATTTTACATTGGGATGGATGAGTGCCGGCAATGAAGGATGGATTCCCCTTAGAAGTCTTGTTTATTTTTGTGGGGTTGCAGCAGTCATGCTGAATACGACCATGCCTGATATTAAAGGCGATCGGGAAACGGGAAAAATTACATTCGCTGTAAAGTATGGCGTGCGAAAGACTGTTGTCTGGGCTTTGGTTATAGAAATAATTACGGTCATCTTGGCATACTATTTTCAGGAGTGGATAATTTTTTATCCCGGATTATTAATGGTGCCATTTTTTATTTATGCCTTGTCAAAAAAAGACATATTGGATGTTATCCGCGCAACAAAATACTCGGTGTTTTTCATGGCGATTGCGATCTGTGTATTGTTTCCCTTGTTTTTAATTCCCGTTTTTGTGATATTTTTTGGTTCGAAATGGTATTATAAAAGACGGTTCGGATTGGATTATCCGAGTTTTAAAAGTTAAGCGTTTCATTTGCTGATATCATTGTTATTTTTCACGAAGAGACATCTATAGCGATGTCAATATAATCAGGATCTGTTTTGATGGCAGACGAATCCAATCACAAACGACACGTTTTTACTATCCCCAATTGTATGACGCTTATGCGTTTTTTATTTTTAATTCCAATTTTTTGGTGCCTGGCGAATCAGCTCCGGTGGTGGGTATTATTTTGGGGATCATTAGGTGTCATGACAGATCTGCTGGATGGGTGGGTGGCCCGAAAATTTAATCAGACATCGGACCTGGGCCGTTTAATGGATCCTGTTGTTGATAAAATCAATGTTATTTCTGTGACATTTTTTATGGTTATATCTCCCCATTATGGATTTCCAATCTGGTATTTCATATTTATTATCATTCGGGAATTATCGGTGATGGTCGGCGGATTGATTATTGTCAAGAAAAAACTGGTGATTTCTGAATCAAACACATGGGGTAAACGATCGGCATTTTTCAATGGGTGGATGGTCATTTTTTTTATTCTTGATTGGCAATTGTATGCCTGGATTTTATTGTGGATCAGTCTGGGACTGACGTTGATTTCAACAGGGGTGTATGCGACGGCCTTTGTAAAAAATATAAAAAGTTAAGCGCATACTGATTGAGATTGCCATTAAGTATTTTTTATCTCAAATTAAATAATCGGTGATCCAAAAAATGTGGAAATGTGAATGTCATTATTAAAACCCTGGGACAAAGGTCTCCAAAAAACAAGAAAGAATTTTTTTTCCAGGATGGGCCGGATATTTCAAAACAGTGAAAAAATATCCGACGCGCTATATGATGAGCTGGAAGTCCTCTTGATAGAAAGCGATGTGGGAGTAGAAACCGCTTTGTTTTTAATTGAGGAATTGCGGTCGGCACGACTGGAAAGCGGTAATGTTGCCGGTCAGGTCCGTCAGATTTTAAAGGAACGAATGCGGGAGATACTGTCAGATGAAAATGGTTTGACAAACAATGTCTCCGTAAAACCCCATGTATGCATGGTTGTGGGTGTTAATGGAACCGGCAAGACAACCACCATTGGAAAACTGGCCTGGTATGAAAAAATGCGAGGCCATAAAGTGTTACTGGCCTGTGCGGACACATTTCGGGCGGCGGCCGGGGAACAGCTCGAGGTATGGGCCAAAAGAGCGAAAGCGGACTGTATTCGGCAGAAAATCGGGGCTGATCCAGCCTCTGTTGCATTTGATGCTTTAAATGCCGCAATTGCCCGGAATGCAGATATGCTTTTTGTGGACACAGCAGGGCGTTTGCACACACAAGTGAATTTGATGGAAGAGCTGAAGAAAATTCGCCGTGTGTTGGATAAACGAATGGCAGGCGCACCACATACAACACTTCTCATTCTGGATGCCACAACCGGCCAGAACGGATTGAGGCAGGCTGAACAGTTTAACCAAAGTGTCGGTGTCACAGAAACAGCCCTGACCAAACTGGACGGTACAGCACGGGGGGGGATCGTCCTGGCTGTAAAAAAACAGCTGGGGCTTCCCATTCGCTGGGTGGGACTGGGAGAGGAACTCGAAGATCTGATTCCCTTTGATGCAGGATCCTTTATCAATGGATTGTTTGGGGAGGATTAATATAGTATAAAAAGTTCAAAATGGCTATTCAGAGATTTACTTCCTACTGCCGGATTTATTTATGAAAGAAGAACGAAAACAATATTGGACAACACGGTATCAAAACAAACGCTTTTGTTTAGTGACTCTGGGCTGTCCGAAAAATCAGGTCGATTCCGGCATACTGGCCGGACAGTTAGCAGAGCAAGGTATTCGACTGGTCAATGAGGCAGAAAATGCGGATGTTATTTTGATTAACACCTGTGGCTTTATTGAAGATGCCAAACAGGAATCGATAAATGCTGTTTTAGAAGCGATTCGATTCAAATCCGGATTCAATCGAAAAGAAGTATACGTATGGGGATGTCTTGCTCAGCGGTATGCCGGTGAGATTGAAAAAGAAATTCCGGAAGCAGATGGATATTTCGGCGTAGAAGCTTTTGAAGTCATGGGAAAATATTTTTTTGGGCCGGACTATCAGGTTCCGTCGGATATCCATATAAAACGAATCCTCACAACACCCTCGCATGTCGCTTATATTAAAATCGCAGATGGATGCAGTCACAAATGCACATTTTGTGCGATTCCGCAAATTAAGGGACCCTTCCGAAGCAGGCCGATGCATAGCCTGATCGAGGAAGCCGAAGCATTGGCAGAACGCGGTGTGAAAGAACTCATCCTGATTGCCCAGGATACAACGCGCTATGGAACGGATTTAAAAGGGAAGAAAACGCTGGCCAGGCTTCTGGATTCTCTGGTGAATATTCGAGGTATCGAGTGGCTTCGAATCATGTATGCACATCCGAACCATGTGAGCGATGCACTGATCGAGATCATGGCCGGAGAGGACAAGATTTGCAATTATCTCGACATGCCGTTGCAGCATATTGCGGATCCCGTCTTAAAGGCAATGGGCCGGGGAAGCAGTCGCACTTCTATTGAACGGCTGATTGATAAACTGCGTACCCGTATTCCGGGATTGGTTCTTCGAACAACATTTATCGTTGGATTTCCCAAAGAGAGCGAAGAATATTTTCTGGAACTGTTGACCTTTGTTGAGAATACAAAATTTGAAAGGCTGGGTACTTTTATCTATTCACCTGAGGAGGGAACGGCCGCCTTTTCGATGACCAAAACAGTCGACCGTAAAATTTCGGAAATGAGATATGCGCGTTTAATGGAAACCCAGCAGGAAATATCAGAAATTCTGAATTCACACCAGGAAGAAATGGTCCAGCAGGTGATTATCGATGAATATGATCGTGAACATAATCTGTACATTGGACGCACGCGGGGAGATTGTCTTGAAATTGATCAGGCAGTATGGATCAGTGGGGAAGCGGAAATAGGCGATATTGTTCAGGTCTGTATAGAAGATAGCGGACCGTATGATTTATGGGGATCGATTGTTGAATGAATAAAAGGAATGTGAACGGTGTCCATATTGTATCCCATGGTCTGTTATTCAAAGAACGGAATAATATATTTATGCATCTGACTGATTCGTTCATTTTATTGATAGAAGGATTCATTTTTATATATGCCTATTTGAAAAAGGAGAATGCAATGAAACAGGATATTCAGCGAGTGCTGATCCTTGTCTGTATGATGTGCTTATATACAGGAGAAATTGTTTCACAAACGCCCGAACTACGTTATGGCATTGGAGAAGAGGCGCCCAATTTTTTTTATGATATCATGACAATCGCTTCTGAAGATACTGGATTGACGACTTTTCGGTTCTATTCAAAGATTGCTTATGATGAATTACAGTTTGTAAAAGAGGGCAATCAGTATCATGCGCGATATGAATTGTCAGTGACTGTATTCAATCAGCAGGGCGATCAGGCAGAGGGTCGAATCGTATGTAAAGATATATGGGTGAAAAACTTTGATGAGACCAATTCAAGAAAACGTTTTGATATTGCCTCGGTACGCTTTGATTTAAAGCCGGCCATGTATGAACTGTTGGCAGGCATTATGGACTTTGACAGCAGAAAAACCGGACGGCGAAAAACACAACTGAAAGTACCCGCCTATTTTCAGCAGCCGCTTGAGTTAAGCGATCTCATTCTGGCTGACAGCATCCTTCCAGACTCATCGGGCAATCTTGAGGTATTTCCCAATGTGACAGGGAATTATGGTAATCAGCAGGAGTCTTTGTTCCTCTGGTTTGAGGTATATGATTTGATCGGACTGGATTCCATCAAAGTCAATTACCGCATTCTGGATTTGAAAGATAACGAGGTCCGTTGTTATTCAGAATACAGACGATTGGATGGAGAACGTACAGAAATAACGGTTCACATTCCCCGAGAAGAACTGAGTGCAGGGAAGTATAAACTTGAAGTCTGGGTGGGAAAGGGCAAAGCTGTGATCAAGCGCGTTCAGGATTTGTCCGTGCATTGGATGGATATGCCAGCCTATACCAATGATTTGGACAAAGCCATTGAACAACTCAAATACATTGCAGGTGGTAAAGAGATGAAAGCCATGAAGAAAGCTGAGGATGACAAAAAGGGAGAGTTGTTCAAGGAATTCTGGAAATTAAAAGATCCCACGCCGGGAACGGAGCAAAACGAGCTGATGGAGGAATATTATCGACGGATTGATTATAGCAATGCCGCATTTACAACCTTTATTGAAGGATGGCGTTCTGACCGCGGCATGGTTTATATTATACTGGGTCCACCGAATGACATTGAACGACATCCCTTTGAAGTGGATTCTAAGCCGTATGAAATCTGGTCGTATTATCAGTACAATCGTCAGTTTATTTTCGTAGATGAAACAGGATTCGGCGAATATCGGTTAATTTCTCCATTTTGGGAAGTACTCAATGAAATCAGATAGGGAGGCATTCTTGCATCGATTAAAACTGGCAGTGTTTGCTTCAGGACGGGGTTCAAACTTTATTGCCATTCTTCAGGCTATTGATTCCGGCCGGCTGACTGCTGATGTAAAGGTGGTCATCAGTAACAATCCCGATGCGGGTGCACTGGATATCGCGCAGAAACGAAATATCCCCACAGCTGTCATTAATAAAAAATCATTTGATCAACGCGAAGCATTTGTGGAATCACTGCTTCGCACATTAGAAAAATATAAGACGAATCTGGTTGTTTTGGCAGGGTATATGAAAAAAATTCCTCCCGAAATCGTTCTCCAATACAAGAACCGGATTCTTAATATACATCCGGCGCTTCTTCCCAGTTTCGGCGGAAAAGGCATGTACGGGCATCATGTGCACGAAGCTGTACTGGCTCAGGGTTGCCGGATTTCCGGTGTAACCGTCCATCTGGTGGATGAGGTGTATGACCGGGGCCCGATTGTGGCGCAGCGCTGTGTGTCTGTGGAAGAAGGAGACACTCCGGGGACACTCGCTGCACGCGTTCTCAAGACCGAGCATAAGATCTATGCCGAGACGCTGCAGCTGTTTGCGGAAGGCAGAGTTGAGGTGAAGGAGGGGAAAGTAGGGATTAAAAGAAAATGAATCAATACTGAGAGATAAATAATCGATTTTGCATCTTAACATATACGTATTATATTGAGAGCATTGTTTGGATCACAAAATAATGAAGGAGGCAGCATTGTCGGAAATCAAACGTGCTTTGATCAGTGTGTCAGATAAAACCGGAATTGTTTCTTTTACGAAAGAATTGTCTGGATTGGGAGTTGAAATTATTTCCACCGGGGGTACAGCCAAGTTGTTGTCTGAAAACGGAATGCCGGTGATCCCGATTGATACAGTGACGGGATTTCCCGAAATGATGGATGGGCGGGTAAAAACCCTGCATCCAAAAGTTCATGGTGGACTGCTGGGGATTCGAGACAATCCGGACCATGCAACCAAGGCCAGGGAGATGGGGATTGACTGGATCGATCTGGTTGTGGTGAATCTTTATCCGTTTGAAAAGACGATTAAAAAACCGGATGTAACACTGGAAGATGCTGTGGAAAATATCGATATTGGAGGACCGACCCTGCTTCGAAGCGCTGCCAAGAATTTTCGATTTGTAGCCGTGGTGACCGACCCGGCGGATTACGATATAATTTTGAAGGAAATCCGTGAGAACAAATCCGTCTCAGAACAAACAAGGCGGCGACTCGCTGCAAAGGTATTTCGCCGCACAGCCGATTATGACAGTGTCATTGATCAATATCTGTCCGAAATTCTGCTGAAGGATCCAGTGATACGTATGCGGTACGGTTACGGGCGTACTTTACGGTATGGGGAGAACAGCCATCAAAGCGCGGCTTTCTACCAGAATGAGCGATCTCAGGAATCTTCGGTTGCTCATGCTGAAATTCTTCACGGCAAGGAGATGTCGTTTAATAATTACGTGGATGCAGATGCGGCGTATGAAGCAGTGAAGGAATTGTCCGGTATTGGGGTCGCAGTAATTAAACATACCAATCCCTGTGGATATGCGGTCGGAGAATCTGCCGGAGAAGCTTTGGAAAGAGCGTGGGCAGGAGATCCGATTTCTGCATTCGGCTCTGTGATTGCCAGCAATACATCGGTTGATCTCGATTTCGCCCGTTTTCTTAAGGGCAAGGATGTAAAACATATTGGTTTTATCGTAGAGAAGGGCAGATTGGTCCCCCAGGAAGTTCCGACCAAATTTATTGAAGTCATTATTGCTCCGGATTATACAGATGAAGCCCTGGCATTACTGCAGAAAACCAAATCGCTTCGTCTATTGAAAACGGCTCCTATTTATTCTGAAAACAGAGAAACGAAAACCTATCGAAAAATTACCGGGGGCATTCTGGAGATGGACCGCGACTTTGGTGTTTTCGATTCTTTCCAGATCGTCACCAAGAAGAATTTCGATACAGGCAAAAAGAATCTGGCTGAATTTACATATACAGCATGTAAGCATACCAAGTCCAATGCCATTGTTCTGGGACGGGAGTATCGTCCCGGATATTTCCAGGTTATCGGCATGGGCGCAGGCCAGCCAAACCGGGTGGATTCTTTAAGGAAACTGGCCGTGACCAAGGCTATTGAAAATCTTCAGATCGAATATGACACCCTGCGTCCAGAATTGGATTTCAAATCGTATCAGAAGCAGGCATTCGCCGAAATGGTAATGGCATCCGATGCCTTTTTTCCCTTTGATGATACGGTACGGGCAGCCGCCGAATTCGGCATCGGCTATATTGTACAGCCGGGCGGGTCCAAACGGGATCAGGACAGCATCGATGCCTGTAATGAGCTCGGTATGGCGATGGCGTTGACCGGCATGCGGCACTTTCGGCATTGATTTCACTGACCCATTTTATGAAAACCGCGAATATGCGGAGGGCGCAAAGAAAGAATAATAAAATTGATGACTAACTGTCTTTTCAGGACCATATAAATGTCTAATCATTTTTACCTAAATAAACAATCAAATTAAAGAAGTCCGATAAAATAACAGCTTGTTTCTTTGGAGATAAGATGAATGTTGGTTATCGATTGTTCATGTTATTGCTGATCGCACTCCCCTGTTTCTCCCAGGGAAATATTTATCCCTGGCTGGGGAGTCAGACAAATATCAAGTTCCGGGTCAAAGATATTGAATTGCCCGAGCGATTTGTACGCGCCAGTTACCATCCCGGCTCATTTCCGGACTGGCTGCAGAATCTGCCCATCAAGCTGGGCAAGAAGAAAGTACAGCTTTACAACGGAAAGTGGAAGAGAAATCAGCGAGCGCATGCCTATATTCTGGATATGGATATTGGCAATGAAGATTTACAGCAATGCGCGGATACCGTGATCCGGTTGTATGCTGAATATCTGTACTCGATCAATGCCTACTCAAAAATTGCATTTCATTTTTCGAATGGAGATCTGGTCCGTTATAAAGCCTGGATGGTGGGTATGCGTCCGGAAGTGAGAAATGACATCGTGCGATGGAAAAAAACAGCAGATGTGGATTCTTCCTATCGAACTTTTCGAAATTATCTGGATATGGTTTTCTTGTATGCCGGCAGTCATTCCCTTTCCAAAGAATTAAGGCCTATTGTCCCTGCAGAGAAAATGCAGGTGGGTGATGTATTTATAAAAGGCGGATTCCCCGGACATGCCATGATTGTGGTGGATATGGCGGTTCAGGAAAAAACAGGCCGTAAAATCTTTCTTCTGGTACAAGGATATATGCCGGCTCAGGATGCGCATGTGTTGCGGAATCCGAAGAACAGTGAGCTGAGTCCATGGTTTGAATTGCAGCGGATGAGACTACTCTATACCCCTGAGTATAATTTCAACTGGATGGACCTGAAGCGGTTTCGAGGATGATATATTGATTTAAAAAGTTCAATAAATGGGTTTTAACTTTTCTATTTTTTCGTTATATTATCTTGTTAAATATTGGATATCTGAGGAATTCAGACACTCTGTTTTGATGGATCATTTACTGTCTGGTAACCTTTGATGTATCGATAAAGCAGATATCGAAAGAGAGTTGACTTTTCAGGAGGAGCTATGCACCCGAATATTGTTGAAATTGGTCCTTTTGTCATTCACTGGTATGGATTGTTGTTATCCTTATCATTTTTATTAGGGATTTATCTTTCCATGGCCCGCGCTGAGAAACGCGGTGTGAATAAAGATGCAATGATGGATCTGGCCATTGTGGTTGTTTTGTGTGCCGTTATCGGTGCTCGATTTCAGTATGTTGTCACCCATATAGAAGAATTTCAAGGCCACTGGCTGGACGTTCTGAATCCAGTACAGAGCGATGGTACAGTTGGCATCGGGGGATTATCAATGCTGGGAGGTGTTCTGCTG
>Ga0272441_10012996_pt1 | contig 12063 bp, 8 predicted proteins | sample SSMProp6N_FD_193582 | JGI IMG/M metagenome (GOLD analysis project Ga0272441, IMG submission 193582) | Marine sediment archaeal communities from Little Sippewissett salt marsh, Falmouth, MA, United States - SSM-Prop-6N | ecosystem: Environmental > Aquatic > Marine > Wetlands > Sediment ...
GTACCGGGTTCCGTTCCAATCGTCGTTATAGAGATAGTAAATCAGAGTTTCATGTTTCCAGTATTCGAAATTGTTCACCAGACCCTGATTGATGTAGGTTCCGTTTGCTGCTTCAGGATTGGTGATTCCGGATACGACCAGATTCTTGTTGGTTGCTCCATATCCGATAATATCAAAGTTATACGGATTTTCATCTGAATCATTATTGGCGACAGACACGGTCGCAGTCCGGTCTCCTGTACCGCTCGGATCAAAGGTAACCTGGAAGCTGGTATTACCCAATGAAGCAATTGATCCGGATGGAATTGAAGTTACGGAAAAATCAGCCGTATGTGTGCCACTGATAACGACGTAAGGGCTTGAGCCGGTGAGAGTTAAGGTGCCGGCCCCAAGATTGTTGATCGTATAGGTCCTGGACAGGGTTCCTGAAGATACATTGAGGGTGCCAAAGTGGGTATGGTCATTGAATACGGGAGTATTATCTCCATCATTGATGACATTTCCGTTGCCCTGTATTTCTATTTCAGGATAAGCAGTGTACTCGACCACGTTAGGAGAACCCGTCCCATTGAGCCAGCCCCATGTCTCATCCAGGGGGGAATCGTCTGTCGGGCTTCCACTGTAAAAAAGCATACCGTCATCATCAGAATAATTGTCATCAATATTCCAGTAATCGGATCCGTTCCATTCATCTTTATAGATGTAATAATTTTCGGATTCGTGTTTCCAGTGATTCCAGCCGAACATGGTGCCGGGTTGTTGATTATAGATGCCCTCAGCATCTCCGGGAGTGGTAATACCCGATACCAGAAGATCGTAGGCATTCAGCACTGTTGAACTCGAAAAAACAAGATAGAAACAGAAATAATGGATCATTTTGCCGCGCATTGGCCATCCCTTTCAAATGAACTGTGAAATCTGTGCAGATCCAGGCAGCTTGATTTTTATCCATTCCAATCCGCCAGGGTCTCTTCAACTATATAATAGTATGATTTCGCGAAGCGGATCGGACAGTATTCCGGTATAGTCATCGGTTCGCGATGGCTTATGTCAGCCAGATGAATATTCATTAAAAATCGATTATGTATTTACTCCCCCTGCATGTTTAGTTTGCTTTTTTTTCGACAGTATCGTTTTGTGAATATCCATTTTTTTTATTATTCAATAATTTCCATTTTATAGGATTATAATTTTCTTTTATCCAATAAATATTGAGTTTGATAATTTTCTGTTTCCGATAACACACACTTTCATTATTACACCTTATATTGTTCGGTCCGGCAGAGAGCGCCTGAGATTTCATTAAGTTACTATGACTGTTCGAGAAAATCAAGGGCGATGTCCCGAGATTCCGTATGAATTGGGCCTGCAGCAAAGCCGCAGTCAAACGAACACAGGCGTTACCGGCTATTCAGGTTGACAATGTTTTTTTAAAAACGCTGTCGGAAATACAGGTTTTTTATTTCAATAATGTTGATTTTTAACTATTGAGTCACTATATTAGTCTATAAAAAATAAGAAATTGAATATATCGAATCTAAGCAGATACTCGGGTATATATTGAAGAAATTGATGATAAATTAAGGAGACCGGTGTTTTACGAATGAATACTGATAGAAAAACACATGAGAAAGCGTTTTTTGATAAAATTTTTGAAACAGAAGGCAGAAAATCAGTTCGCAAGTTTTACAAAGTGGTTCAGGGAAGTCGATCATTTTATAGAGATTGTCTGATTGCCAGCAGCAAAGGTAAAACTGTAATTGAATATGGATGCGGAAAAGGATCATATGCCTTTGTCCTGGCGGAGCATGCTGCCCGCGTTATCGGTATCGACATATCGGAGGTCGCTATAAAAATTGCTCAGGCCCAGGCAAAAAAACTAGGACTAATAAACGTTGAATTTTTAGAACAAGATGCTGAGGCAATGAATTTTGAAGATTCCAGTATTGATTTAATATGCGGTACGAGTATTCTCCATCATCTAAATCTGGAGAATGCACTGAAGGAAATTTCACGGATTTTGAAAACAAATGGGAGCGCAGTATTTATTGAACCCTTGGGACATAATCCGTTTATCAATTTATTTCGGAAAATGACACCGCAATATCGAACAGAGGATGAACATCCGCTTACAATGAATGATTTGAGGTTTATCAAGCAATTCTTTGATCAAACAGATCATCGGTTCTTTCATTTGTTTTCACTGGTGACGGTTCCTTTCCGGAATTTTAAATTTTTCCCAGCCCTTTTGAAGGCGTTTGATAATTTTGATGCTTTTCTCTTTAAAATATTTCCATTTTTAAAACCCATGGCATGGCAGGTTATTTTAATTCTTGAAAAACCCAGAAAATCATCACAGGGTGAATAAATCGTCATTATTGTACTTACAAATTTATCTCTTCGATTCGCCCTGGCAAAGCGACAAAAACGCATATGCATATGGCGTGATCGAAATGACACGAAGTTGTTTTCAAGACAGGCACTGAACAATATAACATTATAATCCTTAATGAGTAATACTTAAATCAGCAGTGTTTTTAATCAGCAGGGATAAAACGGTGATCCAACGATTCAAAATCAGACCAATCATTGTTGTTGCGTTTATATTTAACTTGTCTGTTTTTGCACAATCAGTCAATTTGCCAATTCAACATTGGGCATATAATTTTCTTAATCGATTGGAGGCAAAGGGAATATTTCGAGATGTAAGCATGCACACTTTGCCTATGTCACGAATGGAAATCGCAGCACTCCTTTCAATTACAGAAGAGAGGATAGAAAAAGACAATTTTAAATTGACTTCTTCGGAACATGATCAATTTGAACAATTGAAGGGTGAATTTTATAAAGAGCTGGAAAAGCTGGATACAAAATCTGACAGGCAATATGCAGAGCGGCACTTGTTTTCCTGGCAAGAAGATGGTCATGTCATCTATACTGATCTTGATTTTGGATTGAACCTGGATATGAAGTATGGAGATCAATATCCAAAGGCAGAAAGAACATCTCATACCACCCTCGGCGGCATTATTCGCGGAAATTTAAAAGAAAGTCTGGGATTAAATATTATTGTTCACAATACCATCCATCGGGGTGTTGAAATTTCAGAACGAAATTTTGATCCTTCGAAAGGAATACCAATCAGTTATGCAGGCAAAAATGTTTATACGGATGAAGCCATTGCATATTTCGTCTGGAAATTACCATGGTTTGAATTAGAAGTCGGAAGGGATAAAGCGAAGTGGGGACCGGGATATCGAAGCAGTCTGATGTTATCTGCCCAGAATCCGCAGTTTGATATGATTCAATTAAAAGCACAATTCAAACGGTTTTATTTCACAAGTATTCATGGGAATTTAAACTCCGGTTATGGACAGAAATATATTGCAGCGCATCGGCTTGAAATCAAGATTGCTCCCTGGCTGTTTATGGCAGGTAGTGAAGCTGTGATTTATGGAAACCGAGGCCTTGAATTTCAATATCTTAATCCAATTATGCCATACCATGTTGCCGAACACCATTTGGGTGATCTTGATAATAATGCGATTGGTTTTGATTTAACTTTTTTTCCGTTGAAAAATGTACGATCGTACTTCGAACTGTTTATTGACGATTACAATCTGTCTGAAAGCATGTTCGATTATTATGGCAATAAATTTGCATTTATGTTTGGTGGATATTGGGCAGATCCATTCAATTTAAGAAATTGTGATTTACATATTGAATATACACGTGTGGAACCGTTTGTTTATACCCATGAAGATTCAATCAATATTTACCAGAATTATGATCAAAGTCTCGGGCAATGGCTCGGCCCGAATGCCGATGACTGGTATTTTGAAACCAATTTTCAATATAGCCGAGATTTGAGATTTACATTGTCATTTGAGCATGTTAGAAAGGGCGAAGGGGATATTACGCAGCCGTGGGATAAAAAATATGGTAAGAAGAAACAATTCCTGGCTGGCGTGTTGGAAAAAAGATCCATTTATGGTTTTAAAATGACAGATCAAATTTTGCGGGATATATTTCTCTCTTTATACATCTATCGGATTCAAACCAAAAACCTGGAATGGATCGAAAATCAAAATTCTATCGATACTCAGGTCAGTTTTGAGTTGATCTTAAATTATTGATTCTGTTTTCAAATTTCGTTCGCGAAATGTGTCTCTCACTTGTTGTCGATTTGTAACAGATTGATTTGTTTATAGAAGTTGGTTACTCCTTCTTTGATTTAAGCTCTTCGTTCTAGGCCTTTTTTAAATCCTCACAGCTCATTTTACCAAGCGTCTGAGGTTTCCATGGTTGAGGATTGCCTTTTCCTGTCTTTTGATTGTCCTTTTTTACGGATTGCCTCTGTTTTGCCGAAGTTTTTTTAGGTACGTCCGCAGCCAATACTATTGTACCAATAAGGAATAATAAGATGGCAAATAATGGAATCAATTTTTTCACGGGATATCCTCCTTGATGTATATACAATTTATTATACAGAACTATTGTTATTTAATCAAGTGATTTGCAGTATACAATAACACTGTGATTTTGGTGAAGGTTCATTCCATGGGATAATAGTGATAAAAGCAATTTTATCATTGCTGTCCAAAGCCGGGGATCACAAGCCTTGAAACGCCCTGATACAGGCAAATAACGTGACAATAAGCGCAACGTCTCACGAAAGTACTAAACATGATTACGCCACGCGGTTCGAGGTCTGGTGATTTTTTTTTATTGGCGCCTTCGTGTACGGAACTTCTTGAATTTCCACTATTCGCTCTCCGGTTGATGCGTCACAGTTGTTTCTCAGATAACAGTCTCCTTGTGCCATGTCTCATATTTGACATATCGATGTGTGATACGAGAATTGTCAACTATTTTCTCGTTTTGTCGAAATTCTAATACCTGCTTGAAGAAAGAAGTGCTAACCAGTGATTATAAATTTTTGTATAATATCACTATTTTATATTAAAGAACATATTATAAGTTCAATAAATTATTTTTCTGCTATTACCAACATCTCAAAATCTTCAGTGGCTAACTTATCGTTTCTACTAAAAGCGCCCGGCTTTGCTCCAAATATTTCTATATTTTTGAAGTCCAATGATTTTAAGAGCCATGTGATTTCTGATGGCACATAGTATCTTTCGTTGCAGTCAAGCGACTTCTGATTTCCTGAATCATCAATAATTTCTGTCGTATTATGATCACGGAATGTCATCAGGTTAAAAGTATTATTTTTATATGTAGCATTTCCTTCTTTTGCAGCTTCCGCGAAAAAGTCTTTTACAGAATGGAATAATGGAAACAATCCATTTAAGGTTGTGAATATAAGTTTCCCTTTTACTTTTAAAGCATTTGCAGCATTTTTCAGGATTTGAAAATTCATTTCATCTGTTTCCATCAAAGGAAAGCCGCCTTCACAAAGCATAATTACCAAATCAAAAACATTCGAATGGTGAGGAATCCTTGCATCATGTTTTTGAAAGTCAATTTTGAGAGATTCCTCAGATGCTTTTTCTTTTGCATGTTCCAATTGTGATTCAGATAAATCAATTCCGGCAACAGAATAACCCCTTTTTGATAATTCAATTGAATGTCTGCCTGTTCCACATCCAATATCAAGTATTTTGGCTGCCTTATCATAATTAATTTCTTTTTCAATAAAATCACATTCTCCGATTGTTCCCTTTGTGAACTCTTCGGTATCATAGGTTTTTGCGTAATTATCAAATAATTCTTCATACCATTGTTTCATTTTACATTATCCTTCTATTTTTATACTGACGTGATAGTAGGGGCTCAAAAGTAATCCGAAGCATGATTTCAGACCAAACATCAAAGCACCTGTAATAGTAGACCAACCTCTTATCATTTTAATAATTAATGGTTCTTTATATTCTGCCATATATTCTACCCTTATTTAAGGAACATTAATTTCTCGGTTTCTGTTTGTCTGCCTGCTGTCAGCCTGGCAAGATATATGCCTGAAGGAAGGGCTTCAGGATTCCAATAGATTTTGTGAGAACCGGAAGAAAGTGTTTCATTTATAAGCGTGTGCACTTTCATTCCGGACAAGTCGAAAATGGTCAAATGAACATAGCCGGAAGATCTGATTGAGAAACTCAAACAGGTTTCAGGATTAAAAGGATTGGGAAAGGCCGGGCGAAGTATAAACGAAGCCGCCTGTTTTTTAACAGAATGAATTTCTGTTACCTGTTCATGAATGAGCCCCCGTTCCCGCATAATCTGCCGGACGGTTTTGACAGTTTTATCCTTGACAAATTCAAACCAGGTCCGTAATGCGGTTTCCGAATCTCCAAAATTATACACATGAAGCACACTTCCGACGACATCATCTGGGCCTGCGCTTGGATAATATTGGATCAAAGAATCCGCATGGGCCTTATCCAATATCAAACTATGATTCACGACATAGACATCCTGTCCCCGGTAATTCATGGAATAGGGTTGCGATATCGCTTCTTTTATCCAATGCCCCTGGGTTTGATAGATCATACCCATTGGCCAGTCTACACCTGCTTCTTCCAGAGAGAAAGCGCCCGTAAGCAAAAGTGAATCACCGGCAACCGGACTGATCCTGTCATAATAACGTTCCATATTACCATTAAAATCAGCTGGATCCGGCCAGTCAGCCGGATTATGATTTGTATACCCGTCCCATGAAGCTTTGCCCGCTATACCATGATGATGCGCTCCGATCTCATGCCCGTTCTGCTGCCATTGACGGACTTTGATCAGGTAATCCGGATTCAGTGTAATCTGATCTGCCCACTGGGGAGTGAATAGAATTGTCAGATGAACACCCACTGAATCCGCCAGTTCCACGAGTTCAATGAGTTCGGGAAAGAGCTGACTTTTCGTCGGTTCACAATGAACCGCCTGGAAAATATCGGGAGCCTGGGCGAAAATGACTGACTGGTAAAGTATCAGAACGACAATCCATTTTTTCATGAGATACACCTCTTGATCTATTTGGCATTCCAGTTTTTGGAGATTTGCGTCGATTCTGTTCAAACCTCATTTTATTCACGCCGGTATATTAATAAAATATTTTCCTTTTACAGGGGAATGTTCTTCTAACATAACAGGATCTTTTATATTATTTCATCCTTTCAGTAGTTAGCGTCCAGTATGTTTTTCCAGACATTCTCATCATTCTTTGTAAGAATCAGTGTATATAAACCCTTCATCCGTGCCTGATATTGCCCGATAATGTAAATTACATTATTATTGACGATCCGGTAATCGAGAGTCTTGACTGAAAACTGAATATTTGGCAACTCGATCCATCGATATTCATGAATCAGTTCTTCATAGGTATTTGTATGATATTCTTTTGTCAAATTGAAGTATCGAGCTTCTCTCCAGAACAATTCATCGATAAGTTTTTCCGCATCTTTTATCAATAACAATTTTTTCCACTTTTTATCTCTGCTGAACACGATTCTTTCAATCACCTGGTCATCAACAAAGTTTTTGGTTTTTTCATATAGAATTTCTATTCGACGCAGCCAGAACCCATTTTGATATGAATATCCTGCGATATACACCAATACTTTATCATTGGATAATACATATTCACCAATTTCAAAAAGTTTTGTACTGTCATGCTCATGTATACATAATGCAGTTCTGTTTTTGATATTGAGTTCGTGCAGTTTGTCCTCAATCGCATCTATTGTCAAATACCATTCGTTTCCGAACAGTAAACTTGCGGAAGAATGGTAAAATTTTGTCAAGGAGCCTTTCCGATTCACTATATCTATCCATTCGATGTTATGCTCAATCAATCCCTGATATTTTTTCTCAATATTTATTTCGTTTTCAGTTTTTATACAAGTAGCATTTATCAATCCAACAAGCATTAACAATATCAACTTTGACAAACGCGTTTTTAATAAACGCACTTGATGAGTCTTTACTTTGTTATTTAAAACAGACATTGTATTTCTCCTTGATCTATCAATTTTATCAATACAATATAATAACGCTATAACAGTATAATGCCAAAAAGTTTTTACACAATAACGATTGGGCTCTGAGGAGCAGCCAAATGTATCTATTTCGTAGCCCTTATACAGTTTGCATAATGATCACTTCCGATGATTTGAAGTTTTTTTCAGTATATCTATTCCATTCGACATCTTTATTTTCTTCTATTTGAATATTTCCATTAAATAGCCGAATGGAATAGCATTGTTCGCGAATGAACTGGTCCCCTCATTTTTTATTTCTTCTGCAGACCGGATGAATTCACCTAAAGCTGCTCTAATTAATAATGAACCGAGACTTATTCTTTTTACGCCAATTTTGCTAAGTCCGGATACTGTAAAAGAAGTGCCAGCCATAACATTCAACGGTTTATCAATAGACTCGATGATTTTTGTGATATCTTGATAATCTTTTAAATCCGGAGCATACAACACGTCTGCTCCAGCATCTTGGTATGCCTTTAACCTTTTGATTGTATCATCCATATCTTTTATTCCATGAATAAAATTTTCTGATCGTGCTGTAAGGGTAAATGGGAAATCGAATGTATTTTTAGCTTCGACTGCAGCTATTATGCGCTCAACTGATAAATTAAAATCATAAATCGGATTGCTTTCTATTCCTGAAGCATCTTCAATAGATGCACCTACTAAACCAATTTGTCCGGCTTGTTTAATAGTATTATAAACATCCTCTGGAGAGTCACCATATCCATTTTCCAGATCTGCACTTACTGGAAGATCGGATGCTGCTATTATTTCTTTAGCATTGTCAAGAACTTCATCTAAAGATAATTTTTTACTTAAATCAGGTCTGCCTAAAGAAAAAGCCAATCCTGCACTTGTTGTGGCGAGTGCTTTAAAATTCAAATTTGTGAGTATTTTTGCAGTCCCTGAATTCCAAGGATTTGGAATAATAAAACTTTCTGGCTTTTCATGTAATGATTTAAACTTGCCTGCTTTCTCTTTTTGTGATTTCATTATTGACACCAATAGTTAATTCAAATTTTTTTAATACATAACAATGGATTTAAAAATCGCAGCTTGCTGTTTCGTTCATTTGAATGCAATAGCTGAGACTGTCGAAAAATCCTTCAAACCAATTTTCAAACCTCCGGGAGGTTCCATCAGCTTTATATTATTTTTGTATCGATTATTTTAACAGTAAACACTTTTTCGTTTTAACATAATCTCCACTTTTCATCTTGATAAGATATATACCTGTTACAACAGTTTTTCCAAACGTATCTTGCCCGTTCCATTCGATTGTATGGTATCCGGGTCCCACATCTTTTTTTACAAAATTGCGAATCTCCTGGCCTCGCACATTATAAATTTTAATGTTCAGTTGGCTGTGTACAGGAACCTGAAACTTGATTGAAGTGTTCGGATTAAAGGGATTGGGATAGTTCTGATATAAAGCAAATGTGCAGGGACTTGTATCGGGTTCGGTTACAGAACTCTCTGATGATGTAATTAACAGGATGATCGGGTAGTCCTTTATCATCAGATTGCGGATTACCAAGTTGCTGTTTTCATTCTCAGTCATGAGTTCCTGCTGAAAGCAGTTGAGTACATCAATGCCAATCATCTTTTTATTTGCAAAGCCGGGCAGTGTCAGTGTCGCAGGCACTCCGGCATCATAGTCAGCAGCAGCATTATTATTCCAGATAGCAAGCAATTTGTCCCCGTTAGGATCTAGGAATCCATAGTTTACAATATTATCGGCCCCACACTCGATTTGCTCACTAAGCATATATGGTTTGGTTCCCGCCAGGATCGTATATAAATTGGCTGCCACGTCAAATGGCTCAGGCAGTCCCGGATACACACATGGATCAACTCCTGCATCGATTCCAAGATGCATCGTGATTGCCCGTGCCTGGTATTTGGCTGCCTTAAGCACCGTATGTGCTTTCCATTCAGTATATGGAGTATTTTCTTCAGTCGTGAACCATGTCAGGTCGCCGGCCCAATATTCACCCTGAAATCCATGATCGGATGCGATTTGGAGGATACTGTCAATGAAGGCGGGATAATTATAGTAATATTCGGCATAGGACTCAAACGGTTGATCATAAAGATCGTACCCAATGAAATCCTGGTCTGGAGCCTGATCATACATTGGATGTGTGGAGATCACGTCAAAAAGCTGTATTGCATCTGAATTGACAAGAGTAAAAAGATGCTCACGGCCGAAATAGAGAACATTCGGACCTGAGACTACTTTTGCCTGGGGATTTTCTTGTTTAATGACAGGTATGGTTTGTTTAACCAGGTTCACATAATCAAGTGCTTCAATACACTTGACATCGATTTCGATGGATCCCCCGCAGGCGTCCGGCTCTGTCCATATCGTGTAGTACTGCACCCGGTCTTTGAAATGACTGACAATCAAGCGAACGTAATCCAGAAATTTATCGATTTCATCCTGGGTTGTAAAACGTGGTATCGGGAGTGCCTCACCTGCAGCATGTCCAATCTTGTCAAAATAGTAGAATTCCCAATTCAAAATCACACCAAGTTCATTTATCCTGTTTATAAATGTATCGAGTTCCTCAGGGATTTCAGTTTCCGGAAAATCCCAGTCCACCGGTGCCTCACCCATACCCATAGCGATATCAATACGTTTTGCACCCATATCAATGACTTCCACAATCCGGTCGTTCATCACTGAGAGATCACCGGCCAATACACCAACACTACATCCCAACCTGAGATCATCAGGTAGCTCAGTTGAGGTTTTGTGCTGAAACTGAACCAGTTTCTGATAGTTGCCTTCCTGAAAGATGAAATTATTTCCGTTAGGACTATCCTGGGTAGGTGGCGAAAACTCGCTGGTATTGTTATTGACATCTGTCGCTGTTGCAGTCAGACGCGTATGGGTAAATGGTGCCTCTTTCGAAAATGTAAAAAGACCGGAGTCGTCGGCTGTCGTAGAACCTTCGTAAATTTCTCCCTGATTATCACTATCAGAAAAAATCTCTACAGTACAATTGGGGCAGGCGATACCGGTCAGAGTGCCGGCCTGCATATCAAACTCAAATATGTAGGGTCTGGTGATATTGTTATTGCCTCCTTCCTCAAGCACAATGCCCTGTTTTCCGTTATTGCAGATGCTGTTTTTCGTGATTCGGTTTCCCTGAGAGTTTTCCCGAAATATCCATATCCCAGTATGTCCGTTGTTGGTTATTACATTACCAGGTCCAATCGTATTAAAACCTGAGTTGTCTATTGATATTCCGTTTGACCAACTATTGGCTATATCGGTGTTGATATGATTATGACAAACTGTATTATGACCTTTTCCGCCACCTATGTGTATGCCGTTATCATTATAACCATCTATCAGATTGTTCTCAATCAGGTTATGATTAGGTCCATCTATAAAAACACCGCCACTAAAATTTCCTTGTGCAATTGTTCCGGTTGCATCAGATCCAATAATATTTCCAAGTATTGTATTGTTAGACGTGCTCTCACCCCACATTCCTATGCCAAAGGTCCCATTCCTTGTAACTGTGTTGCCTTGTCCGGAAGGACCATTGCCAATATTACGATCACCTCCGATTATATTGTTTTGGATATCCCCTTCCAGAGCAATACCTGCTTTGGAAAAGTTCATCAGATGAAGTCCCCGTATGACATTGTTGTCCGAGGCAACCTGAAGGCCGTTGTACTCTGCCAGGTTGATTCCGCTTCCATCAATAACAACACCTGCATTGCTTGCGTCGATTATCAGGTTACCCTGGTCAAGCGATGGCAACGGAACGTTCAGGGAAATTGTATTCGGATTACCAGGTGGAAAGACAGTCGAGTCGAAGGTGATTGTATCACCGTCTTTCGCATCCTGCAGTGCCCTGCGAAGCGTACCGGGGCCACTGTCCGCGTTGGCAGTCACAACAAAAGTCTCCCCTGATTGTAATGCTTCAATCGGGACAAGGGATAGAATCAGGAACAAAGCCAGGTTAAAGCTGATAATGAAAGGGAGTCTCATCGTTTTCTCCTTGAGAAATGAGAACAGCATTGTAAGCTGATTCGTGCTCGCCAGATG
>Ga0272441_10012997_pt1 | contig 12063 bp, 9 predicted proteins | sample SSMProp6N_FD_193582 | JGI IMG/M metagenome (GOLD analysis project Ga0272441, IMG submission 193582) | Marine sediment archaeal communities from Little Sippewissett salt marsh, Falmouth, MA, United States - SSM-Prop-6N | ecosystem: Environmental > Aquatic > Marine > Wetlands > Sediment ...
GTCGTCCATGCCCTCGCCGCCAGCGGGGGCCTCTTCCTTCTTCTCGGGCAGCTCCGTAATGGTGCACTCGGTGGTGAGCAGGAGCCCCGCCACGGAGGCCGCGTTCTGCAGAGCCGAGCGGGTCACCTTGGCCGGATCGATGATGCCCGCACCTATCATGTCGGACCACTCCATCTTCTCCGCGTCGAAACCGACGCCCTTCTTCTCTTTCGTCGCCCTGTCCATGACGATCGCACCGTCCAGCCCGGCGTTCACGGCGATCTGACGGATCGGCTCCTGCAGGGCGCGCTTCACGATCGTGAAGCCGACCTTCTCCGCCTCGTCCAGTCCTTCGAGGCTCTGCTTTTCCAGCGCCTTCATGGCGCTGATCAGGACCACGCCGCCTCCGGGAACGATCCCCTCTTCCACGGCCGCTCTGGTCGCGGAGAGGGCGTCTTCCACCCGGTGTTTCTTCTCCTTGAGCTCGACCTCGGTGGGCGCCCCCACGTTGATCACGGCCACCCCGCTGGAGAGCTTCGCCATGCGCTCCTGGAGCTTCTCCTTGTCGTAGTCGGACGTGGTCTCCTCGATCTCGCGCTTGATGGCTTCGATCCTGCCCTTGATGGCGCTCTGCTTTCCGGCCCCCTCGATGACGGTGGTGTTTTCCTTTTCGATCTTCACCGTCTTGGCTCTTCCGAGCTGAGAAATCTCGGCGCTCTCGAGCTTCATCCCAAGATCTTCGGAAAGAACCTCCCCGCCGGTGAGAACGGCGATATCGGCCAGCATGGCCTTGCGCCTGTCTCCGTATCCGGGGGCTTTGACCGCGCACGCCTTCAGGGTGCCGCGCAGATTATTCACCACCAGGGTGGCCAGCGCCTCGCCTTCTACGTCTTCGGCGATGATGAGAAGCGGCTTGCCCGACTGCGAGATCTTCTCGAGCAGCGGCACCAGATCCTTCATGCTGGAGATCTTCTTGTCGTGGATCATGACGTAGGCGTCTTCCAGGACGCAGGTCATGTTCTCCCGGTTGTTGACGAAATAGGGGGAGACGTATCCGCGGTCGAACTCCATGCCTTCTACGAACTCCAGGGCCGTCTCCATGGACTTGGCCTCCTCCACCGTGATGACCCCGTCTTTGCCGACCTTGTCCATGGCATCCGCTATGAGCTCGCCGACCTCCGCGTCATTGTTGGCCGAGACGGCCGCCACCTGCGAGATCTCCTCATGGCCCTTGATGACCACGGCGTCCTTCTTGATCGCCTCCACGGCGAGGTTCACCGCCTTGGTGATGCCCCTCTTGATCCCCATGGGATCGATGCCTGCGGCCACGCTCTTCACGCCCTCCTTGATCATGGAGAAGGCCAGCACGGTGGCCGTGGTGGTCCCGTCTCCGGCCACATCGTTGGTCTTCTTGGCCACTTCCTTGAGGAGCTGGGCGCCCATGTTCTCGAAAGGATCCTTCAATTCGAGCTCTTTGGCGATGGTTACCCCGTCATTCGTCACCGTGGGTGCGCCCCACTTCTTGTCCAGGACAACGTACCTGCCCTTCGGACCGAGCGTCACCCGGACGGCATGAGAGGTGAGCTCGACGCCCTTGAGAAGGGCCCTGCGAGCCGATTCCTCGTAGAGAAGCTGCTTCTTTGCCATCTTCTTTTCCTCCTGATGAGAATTGTATTTTATCGGTGTCTATTGGGCCGCGACTAATATACCGCCGCGGCGGGTCGGCCGGCAATAGGGTGGCGGGCAGGACGACGTCCTGCGAGCGGCGCCGCCGCCGAGTCTCAGTCGGTGAAGGGAATGTCGATGGTCTGGCGGTCCGTGGTCAGGAAGCTCTCGGGAAAGATCCGCCGGGCCTCCTCGAGGAGCTGGGCGAGCTCCCCCTTCGTGTAGCGGGGGCTGTAGTGGATCAGGCCCAGACTCTTCACCGCGCCGTCCCGGGCGATCTCCGCCGCCTGTCCGGCCGTGAGGTGGCGCTTCTCCTCGGCGCTTTCGATGAGCTCTTCGGTGAACATGCCTTCGCAGATGAAGAGGTCCGAGCCCTGCACCTCCCCGGCTATGGAGGGCAGGGGAAGGGTGTCGGTGACGAAGCTGAACTTGCGGCCCGACCTGGGGGGCCCCATGACCTGCCGCGGCTCCACCACGGAGCCGTCTTCGAGAGGCAAGGATTCCCCTCCCTGAAGCCGGGACCACAGCGGCCCCCTGGGCACGCCGAGCTCCAACGCCCGTTCGGGGTGGAAGATCCCGGGACGCGGGTCCTCCTCCAGGGCGTACCCCACGCAGGGCTTGGTGTGACGCAGCGGGAAGGCCCTGACGCGGTAGCCCGGGCCCCGGTGCACCTCGCCGGGCCGGACGATTTCCACCACCTCGATCGGATAGTTTATGTACATCTCCAGGATCCGGCGGTTGGCCTCAACGTACTCCCTTATCTTGGGGGGGCCGATGATGATGAGCGGATCGTCCCGATCCACCTGCGAGGAGAGCATGAGCATCCCCGGCAGGCCCGTGACGTGGTCGGCATGGGTGTGGGAGATGAAGATCACGGATATCTTTTTCCAGCGCTGGTTCAGGCGGCGCATCGAGACCTGCGTGCCCTCTCCGCAGTCGAAGAGGAAGAGCTCCCCCTCCCTGCGCAGCAGCACGGAAGTGAGATGTCTGCCCGGCAGAGGCATCATCCCGCCGGTCCCGAGGACAAAGGCTTCCATGGTCATGACGGGTCCCTGTATAGCACAATCCGGCGGATGAAAAAAGAGCAGGAGGAGGCGATGTTCTGAGCGCTGGGGCGAAATCGGTGCGCGGCGATCGGAATCTCACATCTCGGCAGTCAATTTCTTTCTTACCGCATCGATCTCTTCGAGAATCTCTTCGGCCAGCTTCAAGGAATCCTCGGCATCGCTCTTTTCGACAGTTTCGAAATCACCGTAATCCACGTCGGAGCGCCGAGACTGCAGCATCTTGAAGCTCCTTACGACCTTGATCGGCAACAGCTTTGTCCTGACGAAGTGAAGGCTCAAGGTGGCTACGGCTCCAGCGTGAGATTCCGGATCGATGGCCTCAAGGATGAGAATGGCCCGGACCGCGCTCAAAGACGCGTAGTAGCTTCGATTCACCGCTGTTTTCAGCCGGGAGTCGTCGAGATTGGCCTTTGCGTCATCCAGAAACTCATATGCCTTGCCCATCCTGATATCGCTCAATTCTCTTTTGTCCCCGGAGCTCAGCGTCATACCAACACTCCATCTCTCACAACGTTCTCATAGAAAGGTGTGTTATGTTCTCTTTCGAGCTCGAAGCTTGCCAGCGATTTGATGACGGGATCGAAGGATATGCCGCTTTCCGCTTCATGTTCGAGGAACGTGTCCATAATGACCGCCTCAGCCGTTGGATTCCTTTTCTTCACGACAACGAGAACATCAAAATCCGATCTCTGGTCATGATCACCCCGGACTCGTGAACCGAATGCATACATAGAGACGAAGTTGTCCACGAGCCTTTCCCTGAGGAGTGCGCCGATTCTGCTCAACGAGGCTCTGTGATGGGCAAACACCGCTGTCTCCTATCATCAGAATGATAGCAGACAAAACTCCGCTTCAGCAAGCTCCGCCGGTTTTCGCCGGCCGGCACACCGATGGACCCGCGGCGGCATTCCCGCCGAGCACCGTTTCTTGATCAAAAGGCGGGTAGGGTCTAGACTGGAACCATGAAGCCCACCGACCTTCCGGTGTACCAGCACAAGGACCGCATCCTGGAGGCCCTGGCCACGCATCGGGTCATCGTGGTCGAGAGCCCCACCGGCTCCGGCAAGACCACCCAGATCCCGCAGATCCTCTACGAGGCCGGCTACGCCCGGGACGGGGTGATCGGCGTCACCCAGCCCCGGAGGATCGCGGCGGTTTCCGTGTGCGAGTTCATTGCCCGGCAGCTGGGCAGGAAGATCCCCGACACGGTGGGCTACAAGATGCGCTTCGAGGACCGCTCCTCCGCGGACACCCGGATCAAGATCATGACGGACGGCATCCTGCTGCAGGAGATCAAGGCGGACTACTCCCTCTCACGCTACAGCGTGATCATGGTGGATGAGGCCCACGAACGCAGCCTGAACGTCGACTTCATCCTCGGTCTCCTGAAGAGGGTGCTCGCCCAGCGGCCGGAGTTCAGAGTCATCGTCTCCTCGGCCACCATCAACGCGGAGGTCTTCTCCGAATACTTCGACGAGTGCCCGGTGGTCAAAATCGACGCCATTGCCTACCCGGTGGAGAACGTGTATGAGCCCGTCAAAGACGACGACTCCCGCGAGGCGATGATCGAGAAGATAGGCCAGATCGTGGAACGCACCGTGAAGCAGAAGAAGGAAGGCGACTTCCTTGTCTTCCTCTCCGGCCAGAGGGACATCAAGGAGTGTCTGGCGCATCTGGACGGGCTGCGGATCGCGGACGGCCTGAAGCTGCTGCCCCTCTACGCCCGGCTCACGTCGGCGGAGCAGGAGAAGGTCTTCCCCGCCTACCCAGGCAAGACCAAGGTCATAGCCGCCACCAACATCGCCGAAACCAGCGTGACGATCGACGGGATCACCTCCGTGATCGACTCGGGTTTGGCCAAGATGAACTTCTACAACCAGAACACCTTTATCTCCTCCCTGGTGGAGGTGCCCATAAGCCGGGCCTCCTGCAACCAGAGGCGGGGCCGAGCCGGGCGAACGGCCCCCGGCACCTGCCATCGGCTCTACGACCGCAAGAGCTACGAATCCCGGCCCCTCTTCAGCCAGGAGGAGATCCTGCGGACGGACCTCTCGGAAGTCGTGCTTCGTATGGCGGAGCTCGGGATCAGGGACTTCGAGGGGTTCGACTTCCTCTCCCCGCCGAGCAGGAACGGCGTCGTGAGTGCCATCGAAACCCTGCGGCTGCTCGGGGCGCTGGATGCGGCGCGCCGCCTCACCAACATAGGTGATATGATGGTGCGCTTCCCCATGCTCCCCAAACATTCGCGCATGATCGTGGAGGCGATCCATGCCGCCCCGCAGGTCGTGGAAGAAGTGATCATTGCAGCCTCCTTTCTGACTACAAACTCTCCCTTTCTCCTGCCCATGGGGCAGGAGATGGAAGCCCGGGAGGCCCACCACAGCTTCTACGACTCCTATGGGGACTTCCTCTCCTACCTGAAGATCTACCGGGGCTACCGGGGCGCCCGCAGCAGGCAGGGCTTTTGCGACCGGTACTTCCTGGACCGGGAGGGCATGGACGAGATCCTGAACATCAAGGAGCAGCTCGAGGAGATCGTCTCCGAGATGGGGGTTCCCGTTCTCTCGGGCGGCAGCGTGGCCGACTATCTCTGCGCGGTTTCCGCCGGGCTCATCCAGTACGTGTGCGTGCAGTCCGGGAAGCACAGCTACCGCAGCCTCACGGCCCAGCGCGTCCACGTGCATCCGGCCTCGGTGATGTTCCACGACAATCCCCAGTACATCGTGGCCGGCGAGATCGTGCGCACCTCCCGGCTGTACGCCCGCTCCGTGTCCCGGCTCAAGGAGGAGTGGCTGGGACGGATTTCACCCATGCTCTACCGCAGCATGGTGGGGCCGAAGAAGGGCGCCGCCAAGGCCCCGGCCGCGGCGGGCGGCGGGGCGGCGGGCCGGGACTTCACGAACCAGATCAAGATAGGCCTCGGTGTGTTTCAGATCGTGCGGGAGAAGAAGAGGAAGGTGGTGCTCCTGCCGTGGGAGGAGCTCCGCAAGGCCCTCCGGGGAATCCAGCCCACCCGTCTGCCGGACTACAAGAACCTCCGGGCCAGGATCCTCTTCCAGGGGCACGAGATCCTGTCGGGAGCGCGGCTCTCCACCGTATTGTCCATGGTGGACAAGCTGCATCCGGAGAAAGGCATCGTCCCGGCGGGGGAGCAGAGAAGCTACCGCTATCCGGATGAGGTGCGGGCGCTCGCCGGGAACCTGGGCAAGCTTCTGCGGCTCTGCCCCAGGAAGAAGAAATCCCGGAAGCTGGGGTTCCTCGCCCTGTACGTTGAAGACGGGGATGCCTACCACCTCCGCACGGCCCGCAGCTACAACGCCGCCCTTCTGGACAGCGTAGCCGCGCTGGAGGATCTGGATGACCGACTGGCCGGGACCAAGAACACCGCCGCGAAGAAGAAAGTCGCGGCTGCGTACCATCGTCTAATTGACCTTGTGGATTCTTGAGCAGGGCACGGCTTCAGATCACGTGCCGACCCGGGGGGTGAAGAGTGCTTCGTCCTTTCCGGCGGCGGACTGCTCCAAGATCTCCTTCTTGAGAAAGCCCTGCAGCACGCCGCGGATCTCCTTTTCGCCGATGCCGGTGTGCCGGCAGGCCCAATCCACGAACCTCTCCATGTTGAACCGCTTTCCCTTGAAGGTGGGGGTGCCGTTCTCCTCCACGTATTGGGACAGGGATTCGAGGATCTGCTTCTGCTTGTTCGTGATGATGCTCTCCTGAAGCGCCGCGTTCGTCCTCCTGAGGCGCTCGGAGAGGATGCGTATCATCTTGCGGGCGAAATCCGGGTTTTGGTCCAGGGTCTGCTCGAAGAGGGCCTCGTTCAGCACGAGCAGGCGGGTGTCGCTCACCGCCGTGGCGGTGGCGGAGCGTCGCTTCTTCTCGATGACAGCCATTTCGCCGAAGATGTCGCCCTTGCCGAGGACGATCAGGGTCTTGGAGGAAGTGGCGGATGTGGTCTTGCTGATCTCGACATCGCCGGCGATGACCACGAACATCTCGCTGCCGGCGTCGCCCTCCCGGAATATGGTGTCTCCGGCCGCGAATTCCCGCACGTGCTTGTCGTATATCTGTCTGCTTACCCGCATACCGCTTCCTCTTTTTTTCCGTGATGTTCGGCCATGTCAGGAGCCCCCTGCCTCTTCGAGAAGCGCGCGCACCGCGGCGGCGTCCACTTCCTCCACAACGGTCTCGGTGAGGCGCCTCTGCAACACGAAGCGCGGTTTCTCCCCCTGCCTTTTTTTGTCCTTCACCATGGCATCGACGAGTCTTTCCGCTGATGATCTTCTCACGGAAAGGCGGAATCCGTAAAGATCCAACAGCTGTCTGACCTCTTCGGCGTAGGCGGCGTCGGTGATGCCCAGACGCACCCCCAGATCCATGGCCCGGGCGATGCCCCAGGCCACGGCCTCCCCGTGGGAAGGGGCGCGCAGGCGCAGCGCGGAGGTCCGGCTGCCGAGGCCCGCCCTGCGGCTGCGAAGGCCCGCGGTCGATTCCAGGGCGTGGGCGAAGGTGTGGCCCAGGTTCAGATGGGCCCGGCGGCCGCTTTCGCGGAAATCCTCCTCCACGAAGCGTCCCTTCACGGCGACGCAGCTGCGGATGATCTCCAGCAGCAGATCGGCGTCGCGGCTCAGGACCGCCTCTCTGCGGCGGCTGAGAGTCTCGTAGAGCGCCGGATCGCCCAGGAGCGCGGCTTTGATTACCTCGCCGAGGCCGTTTCGGTATTCGTTCTCCGGAAGGCTATCCAGGGCGGAGATGCCGATCCTGACCGTCTCGGCCGGAAAGAAGGTGCCGATCATGTTCTTGTAGCCCAGGTAGTTGATGCCCGTCTTGCCGCCGATCGCCGCGTCGACCATGGCCAGGAGTGTGGTCGGCGCCAAGGCGAGCCTGCAGCCCCGCATGTACAGAGAGGCGGCCAACGCCGTGAGGTCGCACACGGCCCCGCCCCCCACGCCCACCATTGCGCCGGTGCGGGTGAGATTCCGATCCAGGGCGGCGCGGTGCAGGGCGAGCACGTGTCTCCAGCTCTTGGCGGCTTCGCCGCACGGAACGACCGCGGCCCCCGCCACGCCCCGGCCGAAGAGCCGCCTGGTGTTCGTGTCGAAGACCACCAGGAGGTCGGCGGCGGCGGGCTCGGGCTCTGGGATGCGAAAATCCCGCTCGAAGACCACCGTGGTCCGGCCGCCGTTGAGACGGAGTTCCATACGCTTCGTCGGTTTCACCTTCATCGGGACGATCCTGCCGTTGGAACGGCTCTCGTTGAGCCACTTGCGCTGCTGCGGCGCACATGCCCCACTTAGCTTATCGACACCCATGTGAGCGGGCTCAACGGCGCGGCGCGCCGGCGAGCCGCAATGTTGACCTCGCGTCGACCTAGCTGCTACTATGCGCCCATGAACAAATCGCTTCTCGTGCTGGCCCTTGCGTTTGCGGCTGCGTCTCTCGTCTTCTCCCAGAATTCCGGAGATGAAAGCACCACGGCCGAACAGACCGACGCGGGCGTCCGCGCGGGAGATACGGGGGCCATGGCCCAGCGGGGTTTCGGCAACCAGCCCATCCGGGTCGATGCCAACGCGAGCAACACCACGCTGATCAAGAAGGCGCTCGGCTCCACCGTGTACACGCTCACGCCGGGAGATACGTACGAGCTGGCCATCAAGCTCGAGACCACGGAGCGTGTCACCCTGGTGCTGCCTCCGGACTACAGGCTCGAGCTCCCCTACCTCGGTACCTACGACGCCAGGGGCGCAACCTTCTCCTCTTTTCGCGCGCGCATCATCCGAGACGTGAAGAAGCGCCTTCCGGTGGCCGAATACGTGGATTTCGTGCTCACATCCCCCGCCCTCTTCGACGTGACCATCTACGGAGGAGTCAAGACCCCCGGGAGCGTTACGGTGACCTCGCTGAACACGGTCTGGGAAACGGTAGTGGCGGCGGGCGGGATCAAGGCCGGCGGAAGCCTGCGCCGGATCCGGCTCACCCGCGGCGAAGAGATCATCCTCTGCGATCTGACGCGCTATGCCCGGACGGCGGAAGCCTCGCAGAACCCGCTCCTTCGCCCGGGCGACACGATCTTCGTTCCCCACCAGGAGATCGTGGTGCAGGTGGACGGTTCGGTTCTGTATCCGGACCCTTACGAGATGATACACGGCGAGACGCTGGCGGATCTCCTGGCCACCGCCGGCGGGCTGCGGCCCGGTGCTCTGAGCGACAAGATCGAGATTACCCGGATCGGAGAGGGGGGACTGAGCTTTTTCAGTGTGCCGGTGGAAGATGCGGCGGAGGTGCCGGTGCAGAACGGCGATCGGGTCCATGTGCCGTCTGTCGTGGAGACCCAGGCCACGGTGCTCGTGGAAGCCGCCCTTTACGGCAAGCCGGCGGAAGCCGACGGACCGCGGGTCATTCCGCGGGAGTCCGTGGTTTTGGAGATCCCCCATGCGCCGGCGCTGAATGTGCTCAGCGTCCTCGACAGCTTCGGCGGGCCCACGCCGCTGGCCACCGCCGAAGAGGCGGTGGTCTATCGCGGCGAGGAGAAGCGGGAAATCCCCTTCGACGCGGGAGAGCTCTGGGAAAGCCGGGATCCGGCTCTGAACATCAACCTGGAGCCGGGGGACCACCTGTTCATCCCCATGAAGAAGCTCGCCGTGGTGGTTGCGGGGGAGGTCGTGGCGCCGGGTGCGTATCCCTACGCCACCGGCGCCACCGTCTCGGACTACATCGGCGCCGCGGGCGGGGTGTTTCCCGAAACCGCCAGCTTGAACCGGATCTTTCTAGTTTCCGAGACAGGCGAGCGCACACTCGTGAATCTCACCAGCGGCGTCGAGGCGGGCAGCACCGTTTTCGTGGACAAGAACACCTGGAAGCACACCACCTACGTCCTGAACGAGGCGGACACGGTGGTGGGCTTCGCCGCGAGCGTGGTGGCCCTGATATCCGCGATCCTGACGCTCATCGGGGCTCTTGCAGGGCCGTGAGCGCGCCGTTTTGAAGAGTGGACGCGCAAGCCCGATCAGCTCTCCAGATAGTCCTTGAGCAGGTTCAATCCCCGTACGATGCGATCCAGGTCAATGCCGCCGTAGGCGATGCGGATGTACCGCTCGGTCTCTTCGGGCAGCTGGCCGCCGAAGTGCAGCCGCGTGCAGAAGGAGACCCCCGTGGCCTCGAGCGCGGCTCGGCGGAAGGCCTCGTAGTCGGTGAGCCCTTTGGCACGCATGGCGTCGGTGACGTTCGGGTACAGGTAGAACGTCGCATCGGGCCTGTAGCAGCGGACACCCCGAATGGCATTCAGGATCTCCGCGGCCCGGTCGCGTCTCTCCTTCAGGATCCGGATCAGCCGCCGCCGGCCGTCCCGGGGGCCGCGCAGCGCTTCGACGCCCGCCCACTGAACGAAGTGGTTCGTACAGGATTCGTCGTTCACGTTCAGGCGGGCCATTGTGTCGATGACGTCGCGGGGACCGATGGCCGCACCCAGCCGCCATCCGGTCATGGCGAAGCGCTTGGAAAAGGTGAAGAGAATCACGCAGCGGTCCCGCATACCGGGGAGCGAGGTCAGGGAACGGGACCGTCCCTCGTAGCGGAGGTCGAAATACGCCTCGTCGCAGAGGACCGCCAGATCGTGCCGATCGGCTATCTCCGCGATCTCCTCCAGCTCCTGGGGAGACGCTTCGGCGCCCGTCGGGTTGTGTAGATCGTTCAGGATCAGAAGCCGGGTTTTCGGAGTTAGGGAGCGCTTCAACCGCCCGATGTCGATGACGAAATTGCGCTCACCTTCCAGATAGCCGTACGGAACCGGGCGGCCGCCGTAGAAGCCGATGAGCGATTCGTAGATCGGGAAACCGGGGTTCGGGAAGAGGACCTCGTCTCCCGGATTCATCAACGCCAGCAGGAATTTGCCGATCACGGGCTTGCCGCCGGGCTGGACGGCGACATTGTCCGCCGTGTACGCGGTGCCCCTGGCGGCGTTGACGTCTTCGGCCAGGAGCTCCCGCAGCTCGCCGAGACCGTAGTTCGAGCAGTAGCCGGTCTTGCCGTCGCGGATGGCCCGTTCGGCGGCCCGCACGATGTTCTCCGGCGTCGGCAGATTGATGTCCCCGATGTGGAAGGGGTAGAGCGTGGCGCCGGACTTGATCAGAGCGAGCGCTTCGTCGGCCACGGCGAACGCCTTCTCCGTTCCGAGATTGTCGATGCGGCCTGCAAGTGTCATGGGGCCGTCCTTCCCGAGCCGCCGGGGGGTCGTGCGCCGGCTAGAGCGGCTCGATCCACCCGGTGAACCGTTCGTCCCTGCCGCAGTAGACCACCTCCATGACGTCGCTGAGGCGCCGGGTTACGGGACCGGTGCCGCCGTTCCCGATGGTCCTGCCGTCGATCGACTTGAGGGGCTGGATTCGGATGATGCTGCCGCTTACGAAAGCCTCGTCCGCGGCCATGAGCTCATCGGGCGTGTACTCCGCCTGTTCGCACGGAACCCCGATCTCGGCGGCGACCTTGATGACGCAGTCGCGCGTGATGCCGAGCAGGACCTCATCTGTTTTCGAGGTTATCAGCTTCCCGTCTTTGATCATGAAGAGACTGCAAAGGGCGCCTTCGGTGACAATGCCGCGGTGGTCCAGCAGAATCGGCTGAGCATAGCCCTTTTCTCTGGCTTCCCACGTCGCGTGGAACGCGTTGACGTAGTGGCCCGCGACCTTGGCGTGCGGGTTGAACGCCCTGTCGCTCAACTTGAGGATCGACGAGATGCCCGCCGTGACCGGTTCGATGCACTGCTCGTAGCTCACGCCGATCGACTCATCGAGGGAATAGACGAATGCCGCGACATCTACGGTCTTGTCTTTGGGGATGATGCCGAACTCCGGATTGGCGTAGTAGGCAAGGACCTTGATCGCGCCGCGCTCGTATCCGCACGCCCGCGCCACATCCTTCATGCCCGCCACCAGCTCCTGCTCCGACATCGGCAGCGGCATGTGCATGATTTCGGCGCTGCTCACGAGCCGTTTTATGTGTGCCGTGGCCCGGAACAGAGCCGGCCCCTGGTCGGTCTTGATGATGTCCATGACTTCGAAGAGAGCCGATCCGCGTCCCACGGTGTGAGATGCCGCCGACACAACGATCTTCTCGGCATCCGTTACCCGTCCATTCAGCCAAGCTGTCATTTCTCGCCTCCCTGAACCTTTGGCGCAGGCATTATAGCAGGAAACGACCGGCATGCGAACACATCCGGGGCGGCGGGGCGGCGTCGGGTGTTGCCGTATTACCGAATTGGCGGATATGTGCCATAATGGTCTCCGTCCGCCGTATTTGGGCGATAGCCGTGACAGATGCGCCGATATCACGTGGCAGTTGGGAATCGTGCCTGAAC
>Ga0272441_10012998_pt1 | contig 12062 bp, 11 predicted proteins | sample SSMProp6N_FD_193582 | JGI IMG/M metagenome (GOLD analysis project Ga0272441, IMG submission 193582) | Marine sediment archaeal communities from Little Sippewissett salt marsh, Falmouth, MA, United States - SSM-Prop-6N | ecosystem: Environmental > Aquatic > Marine > Wetlands > Sediment ...
CTGCTTTCATGGGGTGCACTTCCCTCCATTTTTTGTAGTTTGGTGTCTGAAGACATACCCGCTTTTTTTCGGGCTGTCAACACAAACGGTGTCAGGCACAGTTTCAAGCTCGAAGTTGAAAAGTTTTAAGTTAGCGCCTTTCACGATATACTTCGTCACTCTGCTACTCAGGTACTTTGCAACTTTGGAACTGTCTCTCCTAATCCCTCAATCCCTAATCCTTCTTTAAATGAAAAGGCCATGACTCGGAGAGACATGGCCTTTTTCTGTCCTAAATTACTGTTGTTATCTTACAGCATCTCGAAGATACCGGCAGCACCCATACCGCCACCGATACACATTGAAACGATGCCGCGTTTCAATTTTCGGCGTTTCATCTCATGCAGCAGCTGTGCCGTCAGCTTCGCACCGGTGCATCCCAGGGGATGGCCGATCGCGATCGCGCCGCCGTTCGGGTTGACCTCACCCTTCCAGTAGCGCTCTTCGAGCCCCAGTTCCCTGCAGCAGTAGAGCGCCTGAGATGCAAAGGCCTCGTTGATCTCGAAGAGATCGATGTCATCGGTGGTCATACCCGCGATTTTAAGGACTTTCGGAATGGCAACCTTGGGACCGACACCCATCTCATCGGGCTCGCAGCCTGCCGCGGTATAGTGGGTCAACCTCGCGATCGGCTTCAGGCCCAGTTCTTTAGCCTTCTCAGGCGACATGATCATCGTAAAAGCGGCACCGTCGGTCATCTGCGAAGAGTTGGCCGCCGTCACCGAACCGCCCTGTTTGAAGGGCGATTTCAGCTTCGCCATAGTCTCCAGCGATGCAGGCCAACGAACACCGTCATCCATATCAAAGGTCTTTTCGAACCGCATCCACTGGCCGTTTTTGTCTTTCTTGTACCACCACGCCTGGATGGGGATGATCTCTTCCTTCCAGAGACCCTTCTGGATCGCTTCATGGGCCCTCCGATTACTCTCATAGCCCATCTTGTCCTGTTCCTCGCGGGTGATATTGTAACGCATGGCCACATTCTCCGCCGTGACACCCATGGAGACATAGGTCATGGGACGATCACCCCAGTCGGGATGGGGACGGAATATCCAGCCGCCCATGGGAATGTGACTCATGGTTTCGCAACCGCCGCCGATGGCGATTTCCGACCACCCGGCCTTGACTTTCGCAGCGGCATCGGCGATCGCCTGGAGACCGGACGCGCAGAAACGGTTGACCGTCACGCCGGGAACCGATACGGGAAGGCCCGCGCCCAGTGCAATAACGCGTCCCAGATTCATCCCCTGCTCTGCCTCGGGAAAGGAACATCCACAGACAAGGTCATCAACATCCTCGGGTTTCACCTGGGGCACCCGTGCCAGCAGGCCCTTAAGCACCTGTATTCCGATCTCGTCTCCTCTGGTCTGAGAAAGACCGCCCCTTTTATACCGTCCACCCGGACTTCTTACTGATTCAACGATAACAGCATCACGCATAATAATCCTCCTTATCATTTAATGCCGACCCGGCCCCTGTAAGGCCGGGTACGGCAATAAACAGTGTTGTGCTTAGTTACGAAGCGGTTTCCCCTTGGTTAACATGTGCATGATACGATCCTGGGTCTTCTGCTCACCGGTGAGGCTCAGGAAGGCTTCCCGTTCGCGGTCGAGAATCGCATCTTCGGTCACGAAGGTGTTCTCCATACAATCACCGCCCGAAAGGACCCAGGCAATCTTCTTCGTCACATGTTCATCATATTCGGACATATAGTTGCCGTGTTTCATGTTGAAGAGGACGGCATGGGCAATCCCTTCGAGATTTTTCCCCATGACGGGGATCATGTCGGGCTGCCGTTTCTTGAAGGACCGTGCCATGGAGAGCACCAGTTCCTTGGCATCCCAGATCTGGTGATCCCGGTTGAGGCTGATGTTCTCGGTCTTTCTGACGTACCCGAGTTCCATTGCCTCCATGGCACTGGTGGCCACCTTGGCCTGGGCGATGTTCATAAGAACTTTTGTGTAGATGGGCTGCATGTTCAGACCTTCTTCGACGACACCGTCGGGAATGCCCTCGGTACAGCGTACCATCAGTTCTTTACAGCCGCCGCCGGCGGGAATGACGCCGACACCGACTTCTACGAGACCCATATAGGTTTCACCACAGGGCTGGCAGCGCTGGCCATGGATGCTGATCTCACAACCGCCGCCGAGAGCCATGCCTGCGGGAGCCGTGACGACAGGTTTATCCAGATATTTCATCTTCATGTTGGCGTACTGCAGATCGTGGATCATTTTATCAAGCAGATCCCATTCACCCTGCTGCGCGGCAAGAAGGACCTGGAAAACATTGGCGCCGACACAGAAGTTCGCCGCGTGGTTGGCCACCACCATACCGACGAAATCCTTCGACACGATGTCACAGCTCTCATCGAGCATGGCAATCATGTCGCCATCGATGGCATTCATCTTTGTGTGGAATTCGAAGCAGGCAACGCCGTCGCCGATATCGATCAGGCTGGCGGCCGCATTCTCTTTCACGACCTTGTTTTTCGCCTTGGCATCGGGCAGCAGGATTATCTTCGGATTATCTGCAATCTTTACATAATCCTTTTTGTCGAAGTCGTAATAGTACGTGCCGTCTTCTTTTTTGAGATAGAAGGAATCACCTTTTTTCAGCATTTCGGTGATCTTCTTGGGAACGGCCAGTTTCATTTTCTTCATTACTTCGATGGATTCCTTGACACCGACGGCATCCCATGTCTCAAAGGGACCTTTTCTGTGGTTGTAGCCCCATTTCATGGTGTTGTCGATCTGGTAGACGGTATCGCAGATTTCGGGAATGCGGTTCGCCGAATAGATGAAGTTCTTGCAGAGGTATTCCCTGACCACCTTACCGGCCACGTCCGTATCGGAATAGAAGAGGGCTTTCAGTTTGTCATCGAAACCGCCCTCGGTCTTGCTCGCCGCAACCACGGAGTCGTATTTGGGTTTCTTGAAGGGAACATATTCCATGGTCTTATAATCCAGAGCCAGTTTTACCCGTTTCCCTTTTTCATCCTTTGTCTTCTTGTAGAATCCGCCCTTGGTCTTGTTGCCGAGCCATTTATTCTCCATCATCTTGTCCATGAACTCGGGCGGTGAGAAGGTGTTGATCATCTCGTCGTCAGGCACGGCCGCGACGAGGTTCTTCATGACGTGATAACCCGTGTCGATACCGACCAGGTCAATGGTGCCGCAGATGGCTGAACCGGGACGTCCCAGGACCTTGGCGATAATGGCGTCCAGTTCCGGGATGGAGAGATCATTCCCCAGCATGGTCTTGACGGCATTGGAGATATCGAAAACCCCGATCCGGTTGGCGATGAAGTTGGGAACATCTTTGCAGAGGACGACGCCCTTGCCGAGTACGTTCTCGAGGAAGTAGGTCATGTAGTCGACGATTTCAGGGTTCGTCGTTTCACCGGGAATGACTTCTACCAGTTTCATGTAACGGGGAGGATTGAAGAAATGGACACCCAGGAAGCGTTCCTTGAATTTCGCACTCATCGGAGCGGAGATGTCCTTGATGGGAAGACCGGAGGTGTTTGTACCGATGATACAATCGGGACGAACCACCTTCTCCACTTTCGTGAAGAGATCCTGTTTGATCTTCAGGTTCTCGATGACGACTTCCAGAAGGAAATCAACATCTTTCAGCATATCCAGGTTGTCTTCGAGGTTTCCTATGGAGATCAGAGAAGCATTCTTCTTTGAATAGAAACTGGCCGGTTTTGATTTCAAGGCACCGTTCAGTCCGTTCGATGCAAAGTTGTTTCGCCACGCCTTGCTGTCTTTCGTGACACCCTTTGCCAGATCCTTTTCACTTGGATCAAAGGGAGGCACAATGTCCAGCATGACGCATTCGATCCCAGCATTGGTCATGTGCGCGGCAATGGTAGCGCCCATGACTCCTGCGCCTATAATGGCAGCTTTTTTAATTTCATACGACATATCATTCCTCCTTGTTAGGCAAACATTCATTGCCTGAATTTACAGTAGTTCCTGTATGGAAACGCGTTGATCAGATAGTGAATGATTCCTCGAGCATCTCAATGGGAATCTTGTTTCCCAACTGAATCGCTGCACACCTGCCTCCAAGCGTCGGCAGTACCGTATCGGCAAAATACTTCGCTGAAGCAAGCTTTCCCTGGTAGAATGCAACGTCACCGTTTTCGCGAGCCAGGCCGCGCTGTTTTGCCTTTGAACCTTCAGCGCCGGCTTCCGCATAGATTGCATCCAGTTTCTCGGCAGCAACAACCGCACCTTCCACCAGTTTCCATCCTACGGCCAGATCGCCCAGGTTCATCAGGTAGGGCCGCGCATTAAGGACGGGAAGCAGGAAGCTGGAGCTCTTGCCCCATCCGGCAAACTGCATCGTGAGACCCACCAGGGCATTATAGGCTTCTTCCAGGCGTGCACCGGCTCCCGCCAGGTCTTCTCTCGCCTTGGCCTTCTGAATGGTCCCGTTAATTTCGCCGAAGAGGTTCATGGCATTCATTCCCTTGTTCTGTCCGAGTTTCCGTCCCACAAGGTCAAGGGCCTGGATACCGTTCGTCCCTTCATAGAGGGTGGCAATCTTGCAGTCTCTCATGTACTGTTCCACGGGATATTCCTGAATGTATCCGTATCCACCGTAGACATCCATGGCCAGTGAACAGATCTCGACGCCTTTGTCAGAGCAGTAGGCCTTGCAGACCGGCGTCAGGATTTCCATGAAGCCTTTCCACTTCTGCCTTTCCTGGGGAGTCTCGGCGATATGTTCCATGTCGATGCAGTAGGAAACCCAGTAGTTCAAGGCCCTCATACCTTCTACGTGGGCCTTCATCCAGAGAAGCGATCTCCGGACGTCGGGGTGCTGAATAATGGGCACCGCCGCTGCATTGGGATCCTTCATCGCCCAGACCGGCTTGCTCTGAATGCGCTCTTTTGCATACTGGATGGCATGTTCCAGCGCCGCCGTCGCATGACCGAGACCCTGCATGCCCACTTCCAGACGCGCTTCATTCATCAACTGGAACATCACCTTCATTCCCGATCGTTCTTCACCGAGAAGCTCACCGACGCAATTTCCGTTTTCACCGAAGTTCAGAGTTGCAGTGGCGGAACCGTTGATGCCCATTTTGTGTTCCAGGTTACCCGTTTCTACATCGTTGGATTCGCCCAGACTTCCGTCATCATTGACTTTGATTTTCGGCACGATGAAGATCGAAATGCCGCCCGTTCCGGGGGGATCACCTTCGATCCTGGCCAGCACCGGATGAATGATATTTTCCGTAAGGTCATGATCTCCGGACGAAATAAAGCTCTTCGTACCCTGGATGTCGAAAAGTCCGTCGGGCCGTCTCTTGGCCGTCGTCCTCGTCGCACCTACGTCACTTCCCGCACCCGGTTCGGTCAGGCACATGGTACCGCCCCAGACACCTTCAAACATCTTATACATGTACTTGTTCTTCTGTTCTTCCGTTCCGTAGGTCTCGATAAGACCCGCCGCCCCGATTCCAAGTCCGGGATACATCATGAAGGCAAAATTTGCCGAGTTGAAGAGTTCCACACATGCACTCCACAAGGTCAGCGGCATTCCCTGGCCACCGATCTCGGGGTCCCTCGTTGCCATCATCCAACCACCCTCAACGAATTTCTTGTAGGGTCCGTGATAGCATGGCGGCGCATAGGCCGTCCCATCTTTAAGCAGTGCCTTTTCCTTGTCGCCGACGTCATAGGTGGGCAAGATTTCCTCGATGGTAATCTTCTCCGCCTCATTGAGCATCATATCGACAAGGTCTGAGGAATAGTCTGCATATTTCTCGTATGCAAACAGTTTCTCAATGCCGACCTGTTCGTAAAGAACGAACTTCTGGTCCCTGGTATTGACTAACGAATTGCTCATACCACTATAACCTCCTTACACAGGTTTTTTTAAACCCTCTATGAAGATCTTAAGGCCTTCCTCTATATTTGTCCGTATTCGCTCTTCTCTCATGGATTCCTTACCGATAAACAGGTGAAGAGACAATACACCGTTCAGAAGACCCCAGAGGGCATTTCTCGCTTTCCACATGTCCTCTTCCTTTATGGAAAACTCTCCCCTTTCAACGCCTAATTTAAAAATCCGTTCCGTCACGGATATGGCCTTGTTCGTTTCCTGAATCACCCGCCAGTGCGTATCACCCGAAAAATCCAGGTTGTTTTCACGGAGCATGAAGTTCATCAGAATCCTGAACAACTCCCGGTCACTGAGGAAGAAGTTCACATAGGTACTCGAAAAGTCGAAAAGAATTTCCGTAGCACTCTTGTTCTTTTGGAAAATACTTAATATTTCGGTATGAAATTTTTCGATGTCATCGAGGAGTATCTGGGCACAAATCTCCTCTTTACTGCTGAAATAAAGATATATCGCCCCTTTGCTAAGTTGAGCTCTCTTGGCAATCTTGGCTACTGTAACGGGATGGCTGTCCTGTTTAAAAAAAAGTTTACGTGCTGCTCTGAGAATCGCCTTCCTTCTCTGTTCCTTTTCTTTTTCTCTCCGTTTTCGAGGGCCCGACATTTTACCTCTGCATCTGTTATCTTTGGTGAGATTCAATGATCCGCGACCCACGTTCAGTTTGCGAACATGAGTCATATTCTGACTGTTAGTCATCTCACCTCTTTGCAGAAATGGATTTCAATGTCAAGGAAAAAAAATGAAGCATTCAAACTTATTTTTAATAGTATTAACAATAGACAAAAATATTGACATCCTACGATCCGTGTGATAGGCAGAATCGATTTTTTTTAAACAGGCCGACCTTTGGAATCTGCCTATTTTCATAAGATGTTCTGTACGACCGTGCGCATAAGGATACCGGCGTGACCATCAGGGACATAATAGACATTCTTGACGCACAGTTGCTCGTGGGACATGATCAGATCCACAGGCAGGTCGAGATTGCCGGAAGCGCCGATATGGCCAGCGAATTCATTAAATTCGCCAAACCCGGAACATTAATGCTGACCGGACTGACGCATCCTCAGATCGTGCGAAGCGCTACATCCTCGATGCGGCGGCAATTGTCTTTGTCCGGGGGAAAACACCTTCCGACGAAACGTTAAAGCTCGCTGAAGAGCTGAAGGTGCCGATTCTCACAACGCATTATATCCTCTTTGAAACATCGGGACGACTCTACGCAAATGGAATCTGGGGATGTGTAAACAAATTGTAACATTTCCCCGCGGCACATCCTCCTGTCAGGGGATTGTAAAGACCGCCATGTACGAGATATCAACATGTCAATGCGGTGGTACAGACACCGCAGCACAAATGGGAATCGCAAGTTTCTTTGCTCACCGCAGAATGAACGGAGCTGATCGTGACGCTTGAAGAAATAAGAGAAATTCTCGATGCAGAAGTGCTGGTTGGCCATGAACACATACAGACGAATGTAAAAACAGCCTTCAGTGCCGACCTGATGAGCGACGTCCTCGCTTTCGCAAAAGCAAAAAGTCTTCTCCTTACAGGCCTGACAAATCCCCAGGTTGTCCGAACCGCAAGCATCCTCGATACGGCAGCCATTATTATTGTTCGTGGGAAAACCCCCCCGGAAGAAACATTGAAACTGGCGCGGGAACTCGATATCCCCATACTTCTGACGCGGTATATTCTTTTCGAAACATCGGGGCGCCTCTATGCAAACGGAATCGTGGGGTGCGTCAAGAAACTGTAAAACGGTTTTATTATGCCTGTAAGGTTTGAAAATTCATACCCGGTAGAAGGAGGCAACTTCAGCGAAGCGGGTAAGGTTTCGGTAGAAATCAAGAACGCATTGAAAAAATTGGGTATTTCAAATAATATCCAGCGGCGCGCGGCAATCGCAGCCTATGAATCGGAAATGAATATCATTGCCCACGCAACCAGGGGAACTCTTACTGTGCGGGTGACCCTGGACGCCGTCCACATCGACGTGAAAGATGCCGGTCCGGGTATCGGAGATGTCGGGCTGGCGATAAAAGAGGGTTGCTCCACTGCCGCCGATCAGTTTCAAAGAATGGGTTTCGGCGCGGGCATGGGACTTTCAAATATAAGAGATTGCTCCGACACCTTTGAGGTGGTCTCCGGGTCTCATGGAGGAACTCACTTGAAGATCGTAATAAATACTAATGAACGGTGAGATGAAATGAAGATAGCGCTGTTGGTGGAAAAATTAAACCTTAGAATAAAATGCGGCGAGGACAAACTTGACCGGGAGGTATACGGGGGCTACGTGGGCGATCTTTTGAGCGATGTAATCGCAAACAGTGCACCGGACGATATCTGGATAACCCGTCAGGCTCATCAGAACATCGTCGCCGTTGCAGCACTCAAGGAACATGCGGGAGTTATTCTTGCGCTCGGACAGGAACCGGAAGACGATACCATTGCGAAGGCAACCAAAGAAGGTATTCCCCTGCTGGTAACGGACCTCTCCGGATTTGAAATATCGGGGAAAATATATGAGCTGATGAAGGAATAACCCTTCTTCAGTTTCCGCTCCGATCAGCTCTTCGAAAAGGTTCGGCCATACGGCAGGGTGAGGGATCATGGTAAGGGAATTCAAATGTGATCTTCATATTCATACATGCCTGTCTCCCTGCGCCGATCTGGACATGTACCCCTCGGCGCTGGTACGAAAATCGATCACTGAAAATGTGGACATAATCGGCATTTGTGACCACAATGCTTCGGAAAATGTGCGATACGTGGTACAAGCCGCTCAGCGTACGCCGCTCGTCGTCTTTCCGGGAATGGAAATCACGAGCAAAGAAGAAGTTCATATTCTGGCGCTCTTTGAAAAGACAGAACAGTTGTCAATACTTCAGGATATTATCTATGCGTCCCTCTCCGGCATGAACCGGGAGGAGCTTTTCGGCTGTCAACCCATAGTCAATGAAGATGATGAAGTTGAGGGATTCAATGAAAGGCTTCTGATCGGATCAACAGCCCTCCCCCTCTCCTCCGTCGTCGCGTCGATTCACAATCTTCACGGTCTGGCAATAGCCGCTCATATTGACAGGGAAAGTTTCAGCATCCTCGGACAGCTGGGATTTATTCCGCCGGACATCAGTTTCGATGCCCTTGAAATATCTTCCAGAACGGGACTCCGGCAGGCCCGGAAACGTTATCCCGAGCTGTCTGCCTACCCCTTCATTGAATCGTCGGATGCGCACTTCATAGACGACATAGGCAGAGGAATTACACACGCGTACATGGAAAAGGCAACCTTTTCCGAATTCAAACTGGCACTTGCGGGAGAAAAAGGACGGTATATCAGGGAGTAGGTTATGCAGGAATTGTCCATGCACATATTGGACATCGTGGAGAATTCGACACGGGCCGACGCTGGGCTTGTGGAAATTCGCATAACCGAAGACAGAACGAATGACCTGTTGACCATTGAAATAACCGATAACGGCGCGGGCATGGACCGGGAAACACTTGAGAAAGTCCTCGACCCTTTTTATTCCACGAAAAAGGTCCGGAGGATCGGTCTCGGCATCCCGCTTCTTGCGTATGCCGCCCAGAAGGCAGGGGGCGACTTTCACATCGATTCGGAACGAGGTGTGGGCACCCGCGTACACGTCAGATTCAGACACAGTCATATAGATCGCCAGCCGATCGGCAATATGGCGGAAACGATGGTGACGCTTATTGCTGGTAATCCTGCGTCAGATTTTATATACAACCATGTAAACGACCATCGGGAGTTTTCAGTGGATACGCGTGAAATCAGGAAAGAGCTGGAGGATGTTCCCGTAAATCATCCGGAAGTCCTGAAATTCATAAAGGAAACAATAGAAGACGGTTTAAAAGAGATTGGGGTTTCCGACTGATACGTTTTCTCTATCTCTTTACATTGAAAACATGTTGCGAAAGGGAGGATTTCGTGAATGGATTTAGAATACAATGAACTATTGAAAGAATTTACACCGGAGCAGATTGAAGAGCTCGACAAGATTGTGGAACGATATAAGGGAAAACCCGGCGGCTTGATTCCCGTACTGGAACAGGCACAGGAATTGCTCGGATTCCTTCCCGTTCCGATCCAGAAACGCGTGGGGAAAGGATTGAACATACCCTTCAGTAAGGTCTACGGCGTAGTAACGTTTTATTCCTTCTTTACCATGGCACCCCGTGGAAAACATACCGTCAGGGTCTGCCTGGGAACGGCCTGCTATGTCAGGGGAGGCAAGAAGATTGCCGAAGTCCTCGAAAAGACCTTGTGTGTCAAAGAAGGAGAGACGACTCCGGACCGCATGTTCACCTATGAATCGGTACGCTGTCTCGGCGCCTGCGGCCTCGGACCGGTGGTGGTTGTCGATGAAGATGTCCACGGAAGGGTCAAACCGGAAAAGGTGAACGACATACTACAACAATACAACTGAGGAACAGGGGAATCGGTATGGCAAAGATAAAGATTGAAGACTTGAAAAAGATCAAGGAGAGGGTTCAGGCGGAAAACGCCCTGAGGGAAGGGGAACGCAGGGTAAAAGTGACCGTACACATGGGAACCTGCGGAATTGCCGCCGGTGCTCGTGAAGTGATGAATTCATTGATGAACGAAATTGAAGAAGCCGGTGTCTCGGACGTAATCGTGACAACATCGGGTTGCATGGGGTTGTGCAGCAGGGAGCCGGAAATAACGGTCGAAATCCTGGGTCAGGAACCTATCGTCTATGAATATATGAACCCCAACAAGATGAGGCAGATTTTTAAACGGCATGTTCTCGAAGGCGAAATTCAGACACCTTTTGTGCTCGCAAAAGGAAAGGAACAACGAGACTAAATGCATTCACGTGCAATGCACAGAACATAGAGGAGGTTACGATCCGATGAAGGTTTTTCGGTCTCATATACTGATTTGCGGGGGCACCGGCTGCCGTGCGACAGGGAGTATCAATGTCAAACAGGCATTGGGAACGGAACTGAGCAAGCAGGGACTCGCAGATGAAATACGAATTGTTGAAACAGGATGTAACGGCTTTTGTGCCATGGGTCCTATTGTCGTCGTCTATCCCGATGGTATCATCTACATGATGGTAACGCCGGAAGACGTTCCCGAACTGGTGGAGGAGCATTTTCTCAAGGGCCGGCCGTTGGAACGCCTTCTTTACAAGGAACCGTCAACGGAAGTATCGATTCCCGAAATGCATGAGATTCCCTTCTTTGCCCACCAGGAACTCCGCGTCCTGAGAAACAAGGGGCTCATCGACCCTGAGGTGATCGACGAATACATCGCCCGTGACGGCTATGCCGGAATGGCCAAGGCCCTCACCGAAATGACCCCGGAAGAAATCGTCCAGGAAATGCTCGATTCGGGTCTCCGGGGCCGGGGCGGCGCAGGTTTTCCCACGGGATTGAAATGGAAATTCGCCGCCCAGTCGAAAAATGACGTCAAGTATGTGCTCTGCAACGCCGACGAGGGCGATCCCGGCGCGTTCATGGACAGAAGCGTGCTTGAAGCGGACCCCCATGCCGTTCTCGAAGGCATGGTGATCGCGGCGAAAGCAATCGGTTCACATCATGGATACATTTACTGCCGGGCGGAATACCCCCTGGCCCTGCACCGACTCGATATCGCCATTGAACAGGCCAAGGAATACGGTCTTCTCGGTACAAACATTCTCGATACGGGCTTCGACTTCGACCTGCAAGTATACCAGGGTGCGGGCGCATTCGTCTGCGGTGAAGAAACGGCCCTCATGACCTCGATCGAGGGAAACCGGGGAATGCCCCGGCCCCGGCCGCCCTTCCCCGCCGTATCCGGTCTCTGGGAGAAACCGAGCATCCTGAATAACGTCGAGACCTTCGCCAATGTGGGACAGCTTATCCTGAGAGGCAGCAAATGGTTTGCCGGCGTCGGCAACGAAACCAGCAAGGGAACGAAGGTATTTGCCCTCACCGGCGACGTCAACAACGTGGGACTCGTCGAGGTACCCATGGGAACCACCCTCGGAACGATCGTCTATGACATCGGCGGAGGCATTCCCGACGGCAAGAAGTTCAAGGCAGCCCAGCTTGGCGGTCCCTCG
>Ga0272441_10012999_pt1 | contig 12060 bp, 13 predicted proteins | sample SSMProp6N_FD_193582 | JGI IMG/M metagenome (GOLD analysis project Ga0272441, IMG submission 193582) | Marine sediment archaeal communities from Little Sippewissett salt marsh, Falmouth, MA, United States - SSM-Prop-6N | ecosystem: Environmental > Aquatic > Marine > Wetlands > Sediment ...
CTCATTACCATCTGACGTTAGTGTTCCTTGTAGAGTTGTGTTTGTGTATGATGTTCCTGTCTCGCTTTCAGTTGTTACAGATGGCTGGCCGATGTTTGTTGTAAATACCTTTATACCACCGCTACCAGCAGTAAAGAGAAACCCGTTGTTGTACATGACATCGTAGAATGTTGAACCGTCGTTGTATGTTTGATGGAGAGTAAATGTTGCACCATCAAATGAGTAGACTCGTATTCCGTCAGCACCGCAAACAGTATAAATGTAGCCGTTGTCACACCATCCGACGTAGTAGTTGGAACCATCGTCTTTACTTGTTATGTGTGTCAATGTAACTCCATCGAATGAGTATGCATGAATACCACTATCTCTGTAAAGAGCGTAGATATATGTGCCATCACCACATACTCCGAGGCAATCACTACCATCATCTGACTGGTCAAGTCTATTTAGAGTTCCTCCACCTATATTGTATGCTGATAGTCCGTGATCTTCTTGTGCAACATAAAGATAAGTTCCATCATGATAAACATCTTCGTCTTCATCATCATACCAATCATCATCAAGGTAATTTAGGTTGCCTGCTCCGTCATATGAATATAGTTGAACACCATAAGAACCTGTTGTATGATAAACACGACTACCGTTGTACCATATTCTGTCAGCCCATGTGTCATCACCTGTTCCACGGTCTTTTTCCGTAAAGGTGACTCCATCAAATGTGTATGTATACATTCCATCAGCAAGAAATGTACCAAAAATAGTATTACCAGAAACCATAACATCGTTGCTTTGATTTGCAATATTGTTACCATAATCTTTTGTATCTAAAAGAGTAAAGGATGTTCCATCAAAACGATATGCCCGAAGTCCATCAATACCACATGCTGCGTATGTGTATGAACTGTCATTCCATACACCTCGATACGACTCTGAACCATCTTTTTGTGTACAAACCAATTGTAGTAATGGAGTTGTTGCTTTTACAGGAGATATCATTATAAATAACACTGATAGAAGAAAGAATATAATACAAACTGCTTTTATCTTGTGTCTCATTTCATTCCCTCAAGACACCCCATAAATTTAGGGTGGTGGTTCTTTGAATATTTGTGTAAACATGGAACTGTATGTCTGACTTGGACTCTGGAAATTTAGGGTAGTAGTTTCGAATTCATACCATGCATTGTTGATGTAGATGAGAATCCATTTGTGAGCTTTATAGTCTTGTGAATGGCCATATGCAAGTACTGTTGGATAGCCGAGTATGTCACGGATATATTTATAGCATGCAGAGCTTTTTTCTTGACATGTCCAGTTGATGTATAAAGGGTTGTTCCAGTTGTTAAAGTGCTCTTGTGTTGATTGCTTAATGTGTTTCTTTTCCTGTTCAAGAGAACTGATTGATGATGCTATTACGCAATTTAGAAGTATAAAAAGAATAAGAATGATAGTAGATATACTGTAAATTTTCTTAATTGAAGTTGCCTCCTGGTGGATTGTGGTATGGATTGTTTTCGGTGTATTGTTCGTGTTCGGTCTCGTGTGAACTGAGAAAGAACCATGTGATGAGTCCAGCCATTGAGAGAGCAAACACAAGTCCAAATATTGTGAGAATCATTGATAGGAATGGGTCTACATCTGAACTGACACCAAAGTCAGTTGCTTCTTCATCTATCATGTCAATTATGGTATTGAAAGGGTTACTTAGGACGATGAAGAGGATTACGATGATTGTTCCCATTGAAGCAAGTGCTAGACTTGCTTTCATCCAGTTGATTCGTTGTGTTTGCATGTATATCAATATTACCTTTTATATTTTATAATGTTTGTGTTTTTTGTGTGTTTATCTTTCGTCCTTGACGCATGTAGTATTCCTTTATGAGTCGAGCATCTTCGAAACCTCGTTGGGCTTTCATTATCTGACGCTTGTAGCGTGTACTTGCTTTCATGTATGCGATGTCTAGGTGTTCGTGTCTGATTCCACCTTTTACAAGGGTTGGTAGGTTTTTCGGAAAGTCCATGTAGTCGACTGAATTGTCACTTCGTACGTCTGGTGTTTCGACGATGTATAGGTGTTTACCTGTGTAGGGGTCGTCTGCTCCTGTAGATACTTTACGGACTGTCTGATAGCGTGTCTGGGCAATGTCTGCTCCTGCCTTGTCATCAATTGCTTTTTCTATCTCGAGTGCACGTTTCTTTTCCTCTTTGCTGAAGATGTCCCAGTCGGCAGGTTCGTGTGGATATTTATCTTTTCCTATTATTAGTTGGAGGGACTTTGAACCGTGGAGAGCGTCTTTGTCTTTGTGTTTTTTAAGGGACTTGTGGACAATCTGATCTATTATCTTCTTGCCGTGTTCCTCGAAATGCTGTATCTGTTCCGGTGTCGGGTCTGGCTGGTTTGATGCGTCTGGAAGGATGCGTCCAGAGGTTGCTCCTAGACCACCGAACGACATCCCCGTAAATTTATGGTTAGTTGGAGTTAGTGCTAGGGGTTTTAGTTTTAGTGGTGTAAATATTTGTTTTTGTCTTATCATATTATCACATTTTTATTCAACTTTTTTAGTTTATTGTTCTACTTGTTGCATTGCTTGGATGTAGCGAAAACCGCTACCTAGTAAATTTATAATTGGTAGTGAAGCGTAGCATGTTAGTATAAAGAGTGAGGCTGTTCCTGTTGTGGGGAATAGTTCGTGGATGTAGTCCACTATAGGCATAAAGAAGTACATCATTATACCGAAGATGAAGAGTGCGGATACCAAGTGGAATGTCTTTATGATGCTCATTTGACTCGCTTCCATTTTCCTCTTACAGATGGTGTATCTCTTGAACCGAGTTGTAGACCATGCACGTCTTTCCATATTTCCATATGTGAAGGAATGAATGTTTCCATTTGAAATATGTAGACTTCTTTAACGTCTGACCAGGATAACGGTTCCATACATTGACGCTCTGTTGAGCTTCCAGTCATATTTTTGTTCGATTCCCATTTATCGTTTAGTTTAAATGCAATAACTACTCCTGGTTCATTAGGTGTTGGTTTTTTTTGCATTGGCGCAAAGTTTGCAGCATATAACATTGCGGTATCTGGGTCCAATGAACCACATGTAGCACCTACTTGTGTAGTTCCGATGTTATAGCTGCCTCGTGATTTGAAGTACCCTTTCCTCTTTGCATTTTGATATTCTTGCCAAGACATTCCTCTATAGACAAGCCCAGCTTTACGAGGGATTTTTTCATAACCTGATTTTTTACCGTATTGGATTGGTTCACCTTTGTTTTCGAAGTGCCCTTTTTGTTTCCACTTTTCACCTTTTGGAACAATACCAAATTTGTAGTACTCTGTTGAACCATAAGATGACTTATCAGTCCCTAAATGAACCATATCCATTCGTGTTGATAGTTCTCTATAAGCATGATGTTCTTTTATGTACTGTTTGACATCTTGAGAGATATCTCCTTTCAAATGTTGTAGTTTTGGGTTAAATGGTTTACAGTCTTTGAAGTCTGGTACTCCATCTTTATCAGTATCTAAATTAAATTTTAATTTTATTGGTTTAATTTTTATGATACTCATGTTTCTCCTATTTTATCCATATCTTGTTTTTGTTCTCGATGACAACACGTCCTTCATTCGTATATATGTTTTTATATTCTAATATATCTGGAGTTGGGATGCATGTGTAGCCTGAGTCGTCAAGTGGATTTATTTGTTCCACCTCTTGTAGTTGCTGAACATGTGTTGGGCTTGCTTGACAGTGTAGTGCTTGGTGACAGGCTGTAAATTTATAGTGATGGGTGGTTCTTTGACGTTGAGTTTCATCTTCTTTTTTTCCTTTCTGGATGACGGCATTCATCTGTTCGGTTGCGTCCACGTCCACCAGCTTTCATTCCTGCTTGTGAACCATCTTTTCTTCCATATCCTCTTCTTGGTCTCATTTTATTTCACTCTCTTCATTGCGTTTTCATATTCTGAACGTGTTAGGACAAGTCTTGGTTTGCGTCCATGTTGCTGTATGTAGAGATATACAGCGTTTGCTGGTGATGTACCTGACTGGATTTCGTATGAGCCGTTAAAGCTTGTGCCTATTGCGTAGTAATTTATGGTTATCACCTTTTAAGGGTTTTAGTTTGAAGACTGGATGAGGGTGGGTTGATATTTTTACTTTGGATTTTTTCTTGATAGACTTGAATTTAGGGTATTTGTTAAGGTTTTCTTTCTTGTAGTGTTTGAGTGTTCTCATCTTAAATTTCATCTTATCTCCTATCTAACTAATAGATAATAACCATCTCTTCTCTTTATTGTTCTCATTTTAGTATATTTCTTTGATGCCTTTCTTTTAGCAGATAAAACATCTCTTTTGTTTGACTTGATATCATAGATATCCCACACTTTTCCATTTTCAATAAAATCGTTTGTTCTTTGTCTGTACTTCATTTCTATTTCACATCCTTTTGTGCTTTTTTTAATCCTGAAAGTATTTTCTTGACAGTGTCTTTCTCGAGCAGGTTGTTGATGTGCTGTATCTCGGATTTGGTTGCAGGGAGTAGGGATAAGGAAGGAGCGACTGAGCGGTATTTGGACTTGGGGTAGCATCCACGGATGTCACAGTAGTGGTCTTTGTATTTGAGGCAGGTGTGCATGAGTCCTACTTTGTAAATGGTGCCTGAATTGAGAAAGCGTTTGAGGGCAATGGCAAACTCTGAACATAGACCGAGGTAGTAAACGTCTGAGTGGTTCTCGTTCTTCCAGAAGCGTTTGATTGTCTTGTTTAGGGTTGATATGTTCATTTTTCACCTTTTGTTTTGATTAAACTTTTGGAAAAGTTTACTTTAGGATGCCATGGTATTTAGGTTTTGATGTTTTCGGTTTGGATGCAATGTTTCGTGTTCTCTTTTTTCTGCGTTTCATTTATTTCCCTCTGTGTTCATACGTGTTCGTTTTGCTCGAATCTTTCGTAGTTTTGGTCGTAGTTCTTTTGGTCTTTTCGCTATTCTTTTATTAGCTCTAAATCCTTTCATGTTCTTCGTCCTGTAAATTTATAGTGAATATAGAGGAGAGTAGAACTCTCCCATAAATCCACTTGGTTTGGTGCATGTTGTCACCAATTGTGAGTTAGTGACTCTGATAGTTTTTTATCTATTATATCTAAGTTTTTTCAATGCTTCTTTAGCATCATACTCTACAATTTTTGCGTTTAACCATTTTCGTATGACTTTTTCAGCTTCAGCTTTTGTTTTAAAAGTATGTCTAGCGACTTCTTTAGTTAGATTCTGTGTTCCTCTCGCTAAAACAATATAGTAACCATGTTTCCTGCCTTTTCCATAAACTTCCCCTATGTATGCATCAAATGGAAATGCTTGGAAAGTTTTATTGCCTTGGACTGTGCCTACTTTTATTTTTCTCATATTATTTACCTCTTTCTTTGTTTTGATTGAACTTTTTGGAATTTACATTAATATTTTTCCATGTATTTACTTGCAAACTCTCTTGCTTCTTTTTTGGTTCCTATCTCTTTAGTTCTTATACTTTTCTTTGTTACAACAGAAGCAAACCATATTTTTTTGCCTTTTATTGTTTCACCAAATATTTCTAATTTCTTTCCTGGTTTTTTCCACTTAACAATATTTTTTCCTGTGTAGTAGTGTTTCCAACTCATTTTTTATTCCTCTTTCTCTGTTTTGATTTTTTTTATTACTTACACAATCTGCCTGCTAAGTTCAGTTGTCTTTTACCTGGATTTATTGATTCTATTTTTGTTTTATTGCCAACCTCTGTTACTTTTGTGATTGTGTAACCTTCGTCTAGCAGTTTGTTTTTTGTTTTTTCACTTGGTTTTTTTATTTTATATTGTCTGCCTTTTCTTATTTTATAGTATTTCACTGTCATTTTACTCATCTCTTTTCCGTTTTGATTAAACTTTTTTAAAAGTTCACTTCTTTTCTTTTTTTGGGAGATGTCCTTTCATCTTTAACGGTGAGTCGAACAGGGATATTGATGGTTTAATCTTTTTCATGTTTCTTCCTCTTCATATTTCGGACTTCGCTTGGGTTGTATGGAGTAGGAGTGAAGAGAGTGTGAGATGTGCGAATAGTTTTCTTCTTTACTATCATTGTACGGACCATATTTTTACTTCCTTTTTTATTCTACCAAATACTAGAATCAACCATCAATTTATATTACCACTTATTGTTTTTAATCATTTGTTTTGCTTTAGTAATTACTTCTTTTTTTGTGTATCCTGTTATGTTGTCTGACAATAAAGAACTTGCTTTTTTTCCACTTGGAAATTTTGTATTTCTAAACAAAATACCTCTATTATAAATTCTTCCTGCCATATTTCGTTCTCTTGAAAAGCCCATTTCATATGTTATTAAATTTACTTTTCCTTTATATGGTCCATATTTTACAATTGTTTTCTCTTTTTTTACTACTTCTGTTTTATTTGACGGTTTCATTTTTTATCACCTTATACGTCCCAGATTGATGTTCCCATCTGTTTCTGGCTGTGTTGACGGAGACGTCCTGCTGTTGTTTCCATCTTGAGCTTGCGGTTGGTGGGGTCTTCCTTTATCCATTTTTCTGCCTGTTGTGTGTTCATGATGTGTTGTGTTGCTGGACTTCTTTTGTCGACTCCAATCCATACTGGAGTTGGATCGACGACTCGGACGTCATGACGAGTCTTTGGTTTTGGTTCCATATATTGTCCCATGTTTATCACTTTATTTATTGTTTTTATTCTCTTTTTTAAATAATTGTTTAGTGTAGAGAGGAGCTTTCCATATGTCAGGTACGTCGTAACGTATGGTGTAGCGGTCGTATGGTAGTGTTTTTTTCTTTTTTCTCATTTCTTTGGTCTTTGGTTTCTTTGGTGTGAGTGATAATGGTGTAAATGCGTGTTTTATTGAAGTAGAAGGAAACGGGGTGAAAGCGGATGCCTGAGATTGAGATTGGATGTTTGTAGCTAGGTCTGTAAATGATTGTTTTTGTTCTGGTATCTGTATTTGGGTTTGGTCTTGAGATTGAGCTTGAATGTCAGCTTGTGTAGGTAGTTGGGATTGGGTGAGACTGAAGTATTGTCCTTGTTGGGGGATACGGAACTGTTTTTGGAATGTGGTTTGTTGTTGACGTTGTTCGGATATAGGAGTTAATGCAAAGAATGCTCCTTTCATTGGTGAACGGACTGGTATGTCCATTTTTGGTCTTGTGTCATATGCAAGTCTTCCTTTTTGGGATGGCGCTCTAAAGACTGTTGTGTCAGGGCGTTCGGATATTCCTTGTTCTGACTGTTCTATGTCACTGAGAAGTCTTTGTTCCTCTGGAGTGAGTGGACGTTGGGTTTTTGCTCTTTTTGGTTGTATCTTAGGTTTTTTGATAAGAGGTGATGTTTCTTTCTTTAATTTTAGGACTTGAATTGTTCCTGGTCCACTGGAACTGAAGATTGATTCTGTAGATGAAGGAGGACGCTTTATTGTCTTTGGTTTCCAGATATTAGGCATTCCCTTAAATTTAGATGCTATTAAGATACCATCGACGTATTGTATGTCGATGTTCTCACGCAGGAGTGTTCTTTCTATTTGGTCTTCGATGGTTTGTTTTTTAAGTATCTCTCTGTTTGTAAGACCAGTCTTCTTTGTCTTAATTGATAGTTTGTTGTGTTGATCGTATAGATTCAGAATGTCAATGAGGTCGTCGGTGCTTCCTTCCCATACGAGACGGACTTTTTCACCTTTATATTTTAGCTCGAAGACGTATTTGTCAGGGTAGAGTTCTGAGATTCTCTTGTTAGCTTTATATTTCTTGAGTAGATTAGACTTTCTTAATGACTCTTGTGCTTTTTCTAGTTGTGTTTGTTTGATGTATTCTTTTTGGAGATGTCTTCCTTTATAACGTTCTGCTTCGAGACGTTCTGCTTTTTTAAAGGAGCCGAATGTTTCTTTTTCACCATAAATTGGTATTCGTTCTGCTCCCTGTTTATATATACGAGTGTATGTGATGTCTCCCCATAACGGATCGTAGACTTTAGGTGTTGATATAAATTCTGTTGGTTTTCCTTTTAAGGTAATGAGTTCTTTTCCATAGCGTTGTGGTTCATACCATGGTTCTTTCATGGAGGTTGGTGGTGTTCTTCCTTCTATTGAAGCTTGAAGTGTTTCTGGTTCTTGGAGTGGACCACGTCTGAAGCGTCCAGGTCGTATTGTTTCTTGTCTTTGAAGTAATCCTGTAGGAGTTGCTTCTCCGACCATACGAGTGACTTGTTCTTTACTAGTTGTTGGTCCGTAGAGTTGTTCACGGGACATCTGAGTAAATTTACGTGTATCTTCACCAAGCATACGGACAGTCGGTTGTTTTCGAATTGTTCGGCTTGGTAGAAGTGGTCTTTGTTCTAATGAGTAGAAATCCAATGTTGATTGGTATGTACTTTTTGGAAAGAGAACTGTTTTTTTTACAGGTGGCTTTGCTTGATATTTTACTTCTCCTGTAAATCCAGGACCAAGGTCGAAAAATTTAGGGAGTTTTGATTGATATGGTTGGATTTGACCGGTAGGTGATTTTCTAGGTGTTCCCTTATATAAAAAGTCAATATATTGTTTTTTTGTTAGTACTTCCTCTTCTGGTGTGAGTTCTCTAGGTTTTGCACCTTGAAGTATGTCTTTGTCTGAAGGAACACTTCGTATCTTTATGAGTGGTTCTTTTGACTTTGGATATTTGATAAGACCAATGTCTGAACCTTTATAGGTAGTGTAGTCTTTTCCTAATTTGATTTCTCCAGTGCGTAATTTAGGGAGTAGTGTTTGTTCATAGATGTCAGAGTATTCTGATGGAGTCATCGAACGGTATGATAGTGTGTTCGCATCATAAATTTTAATGTCTGCAATTGGAGATGGTTGACGTGTTAGTGATGGTGGTGTTGGTTGTCCTGCACGAGAGATGATTGCACGATTATAGAGAGTGTCAAAAGGAGTGTAGTACTCTGAAGGAACAAGTCCACCTGATCTTTGGATTGGAATGAGCTGTTGTCCTGGTGGTATTGTTTGTCCTTCAAATTGTAAAGGAGGTATTTCGCCTTTAGCATAAAGTTGAGCTGTTATTCTTTGTGTTCCTATACTTGGAGTGTAAGAAGGAATTCCTGTTGGCTGTGCTGTTTTCTGGACTGTCGTGACTGCTCGAAGACGGTTTATCACTTCAGTGTTTGAAAGAGGAGCACCTGTGTTTATATCGATGGGATAGACGTCTCCATATGGTATCTGAAAGCGTTTTGAAATGTAAATTTGTTTTCTTCCTGTACCAATTGATGGTGACTCAGTAAATTTTGATCCAGGAATTTTAGATTGTACTTCTTTTTCAAGAGTTTTTTCTAATTCTGGTGTTATACGTAAATCTGTTTGTTGTCCTCTTGTTAGGAGACCAGCTTTTGCTCCAACGCTGAAGGATGCGAGACCTATACCGATTCGTGCAAGTTGTTCGGCTGTTGTTCCTGTAGGAAGTTCTTTACTTATGTACTCTCCATAGACTGTTGGTGCTATAAATGGAGAGATAAAACCTGATGTCAAGGCTGTTGATGTTAGTTTAGGGTGTTTTGTGTATGCTTTTGCTACTGTAGATGCAATCTTTGACGCTGGAGTCGCAAGTTTTGTTCCTATTTTTGCTAATGTTGGTGACTTGGTGGCGATGTATGTACCTGCACGACCAGCACCTGCTCCTATTGCTGGACCGAGTGCAGTGAGTGCTCCACCTGTTGCAACAGGTAAGAGGATGTCAGTTGTGAATGGTGACTCGAGTCCAACTGTTTTTGATAAGTACGGTTTTATGTCACCTGTCTCATGATAGCGACGTGCTGCTTGACTGATTCCATATGAACCTTTAAAAATGTTTGAACGTAGTTGTTCTTCATAGGATGGTTGTTTCTGTCCTACGAGTCCACGATAAGCATAGCCTGCTCCAGTGGTTATTGCTGTTGGAAACTGAGTGCCGACGTCGAGAGCACCTTTTGCAACTTTACCATACCATGGAAGCTTTTCCATCTCTTCACGCTGAGCTTTTGCATAGTCCCAACCGATACCGAAGCGTTCGTCTTCTGGTTTGCTTGAATCGTATGTTAGTGTTGCAGCAGGTTCTTTGCTCTTTAGTTGAGAGAATGTTTGCTGTTCCTCTTTTTTTGGATCGAAGTCGAGATACTGCTTTCCCCAATTGATAACTTGTTGTTTAGGGTATGATTGCATTCCCTGTAAATTTAGGGTATTGAGACGACGGGATGCTTCATCTTTGGAAATGCGACCAGTGGTCTGTTGCATGACGATATATGAGTAGTCGGTTGGTTTTACGAATTGATAGTAGTCAGGTTGTGATTCTTTGACTGACTTGGTGTATGCAGAACTGTATGTTTCTAAAAAATCAGAGTATGGTTGTTTTGATGGATCGAATGTTTTTTCTGATAGTTTGATGACAGATGACTTTCTTAAGTCTGTCAATTGAGAGCGTTGTTGTTCTAGGTATGTTCGTGCCTCGGTTGGTGTCATTCGCTTGTTGTTGAGATAGTACCAGCCACCATGTTGCTTTATGGTGTTGATGGTGTTGTCTATGTTCTGTATGTTCCTGTCAATCTGTTGGTTTCGTAGTCTGAGTTGTTTCCAGTCTGACTGCGATATGCCAGATGTCTTTTCTAAAAATGCCTGTTTGACTTGTTCTTCTCCAAGTTTTCCTGGAAGTGATGTAGCGATATCGTGCTTGAATTTGTCAATAGGAGTTATGGAGATTGATGGTTTTGGTGAAGATGATGGACTGACTCGTTCAGTGATTAGTTGTTGAGCTTTTTTTTCAGAAGGAGGTGTAAAGACATCACTGATGACGTCGCCAACAGGAGTGTCTTTTATAGAAGAAGGGATGTCTATTGGTTTTTTTACAGGTGTTGGCTCTTCAGGTAAATCAATGATAAAGCCTTGTCTTGGATTATAGTCAACAACTGGTTTAGAAGGAGATTTTTTGGATGCTTTTGCTTTTTTTGCTTTCTTTTGTGCAGCTTTCTTTGCTTTTTCAATATCAGACTTTACTTTAGCGAGTAGTCTTCTTTGAGCATCATTCAAGTGTAGCACATCCTGTGTGGATGCGAAGCGTCATAAAAATCGTCATGCACAAACCTACTAGTATATATGTAGGTTTTAATATTTAAATGTTACTAAAATATAAGTTATTTATTTCCAATCACGTTTTCTTCTTAACCTATCAAGATGATAAAAAAAGTATCTTCCAGTTGATCCACTTGCACTTTTTGGTTTACGATAGCCAGATAGCTTTGCAAGAGCTGCAAGTTCAGTTCCTTTTGATTGAGAATGATAATCTTTACTAAAATTTACGCCTTGTCTTTTAGCTAGTTTGTATGCTTCATATTTACTTAGTTTTGCCATTGTTTTCTCTCCTTTTTTTCTTTGTTGTTTCTATTATATGATATGTTGCTTTTTCTTAATAAACTTTTCTATAAAAAGGGAGGGATGAGAGAAACAGTGGGTAGGAAGGTAAATTTACAGTTGAACCTGTTTCTCCCATTATGTGTAGAGGTTCTCGCCAATTGATATTGTGGCTAGACCAACCATGACGATGAGGTAGGCGATGAAGAGTTCGTAGAATAGTGTGTATGTGAACATGTAGATGCCACCACCAATTGTTATGAGAGTGCCTGAGAGGCGAGTGAGGAAGCGTTTCATGGTAAACTGTAAATTTATATTGGATATATTAGTTTTTTGGTTGCATGATTAACGGTGATGCGTCCGTTGTGGACGTGAGGACAACTGTTCTTTATGACGTAGCCGTAGCCCTTGTGGTGGATGTGTATCTTGGCACGGCATTGTCTACATCTGTTTATTCTGTAGGTCATGTTGTTTTCTCCTTTTGTTGTTTTTCTTTTTTGAGGACAAGCTTGTTGGTGGTTCGGATGGCTCCAGCAATGAAGACTATGCCTATGAGTGGTAGCATGGTAAATTGACGGGCAGTGTTATATAGATATATAGTTAGTATGAATTCAAATATTAGTAGTATCCAGAGCGTGAAGTCGAGTAGCTGGAGTT
>Ga0272441_10013000_pt1 | contig 12060 bp, 5 predicted proteins | sample SSMProp6N_FD_193582 | JGI IMG/M metagenome (GOLD analysis project Ga0272441, IMG submission 193582) | Marine sediment archaeal communities from Little Sippewissett salt marsh, Falmouth, MA, United States - SSM-Prop-6N | ecosystem: Environmental > Aquatic > Marine > Wetlands > Sediment ...
CACCCTGTTGGTTATCGATAAATTGTACTTATCTTGCTTATATTATCCTTAATTAACAGGGTCTTTTCAACTATTTTCAATCAAAAAAATTATCTTCTATGTCGGTTCTTGGGAAAATAGAACTTTTGGCATTAACAATTTTGTAATTTCATCCTATTGAAAATTCTTCATTGACAATTCTCTCTCTATTGATATAATCAAAATATGAATAAACAATACTCGAAAAGGAGATAAGACCATGTACAAATATTTAATGACCGTTTTAATAGTTTTTTCTTTGTTCATCCCTTCACTTACAGCCGGAGTTTTGTTTGAAGACGATTTCAATGACTCCACATTTACAAGAAGTAAATTCCGTTTCGATGGCACAGATCGTGGAAATTATTCAATAGAAGACGGTTTTCTCGATTTAAATGACAACAAAAAATCAGATGGCTTTTACTTTTCATGCGATATAAAAGAATCAGATGAATGGGATAATTACATTATCGAGACAGAGCTGGACATCAGTATGGGTATGGCAGGATTGATTATACGTAACGATGGAGAAAAATTGTATTTAATTGATTTTGAACCTGCGGATAAGGTTTTGAACCTTAAAATGATGGATTCTGAAGGTGTCCTCAGTACTGTTCAGGAGGATGTTTCGTGCCCAACAATAGAATTCTCTAAGAAGATTGAATGTGAAATCATTATCAATGATTCTTATATAATCATCACTATTGATGGAAATAATGTATTGAGAACCTCTCTCCCCAAATCTGGACCTACAATCGGAAAAGTTGGGCTTTTCTCATGGGCTGAAGGCGCTCCTCAGGGTATTGTTAAAATTAACAGCATAACCATAAAAGAGCTGTATTGCCCAATTTTAAAAGTTTACTCGGACGAAGCTTTTTATATTTCCGGGGAATCGATCAAAATTTCCTATAATATCGAGAATCCGTGTCCAGCATCAAATGCTGATCTTTACCTGGCAGTTTTGCTGCCCTCAATGAAAATAAATTTTTACAGTGGAGAAAAAGGTAAATGGGTTGATTATCCTGATGCAGCTATCTCTAATTTCGAGATCCCCCGATTCGATTATCTTGAAGAAATAAATTTCAATACTATACCTCTTCCATCAGCAAATCCTGCTATTAATTCAGCTGGACAGTATGTGTTCGCAGCTGCACTTTCCAAACCAGGAACTGTCGATTTTATAGGAGGTATACCAACATTTAATATATATTATTCAGGATCGGACAAAAGAGAAATAAGCCTTTTACAACCGGATTATAGTGGACAGATGTCTCTTGAAGAAGCCATTAAAACAAGGCGAACAGAACGCACTTTTAGCAATACACCTCTCACTTTCAAGCAAATAAGTCAGCTAGCATGGGCTGGTCAGGGAATCACAGAAGAGGGTGAAAATGCTTTCAAAAGAGCAGCACCATCTGCTGGAGCACTCTATTCCATCGATGTATTCTATGTTATCGGTGATAATTGTGTCGAAGGTATGATGGCAGGCATTTACAAGTATATTCCCAACACGCACAGCTTCGAATTTGTAAGGATGGGTGATTGGAGAATCCCCATTGCGGAAGCTAGTTTATACCAGATGTTTCAGGCTGATGCACCTTTAAATGTCGTAATGACCGCTGAATATGCTAGATCTACTGTCAAATATGGTGACAGGGGAGTTCAATACAGCCACATGGAAGTCGGTTTGATCAGCGAAAATATTCTCTTACAGGGTGTTGCTCTCGGATTAAAAACATGTATAATCGGCGCTTTTTATGATGATGTAATACAGGATATCATGCAGGTACCTGAAGATTATATCCCCATGATAGTTCTCTCTCTGGGATATTAAAATCCGATACGGGGTTAGAACCTTTCGTCCTTGCTCTGGAAAGGTATATTGACCGATTTTACATTGTTTTCAAGATCAATGTATTCCATGAAACTAACACCTGGAATATCAAAATCGTTAAAAAACAGCTTCCTTATTTCTTCTTTAGATATAAGCTCCTGTAGAATAGAATAAAAAATATTTTCTCCAAGGATTTGTCCTATGCATTTTGACAATAATCCTGCGGTCATTTGATCCTTATTTGCAAGATTCGAGAAACCCCTGTTATTCCTTTTTTTACTCTTCAAAATCGAGAGAAGCAGCTCATAATGTTTGAAGATATTTCTGGCAACAATCTTTTGCTTATAAAGTTTACCCTTTAACCTTTTTCCCTTGTATTTTAAGTTGAATAATTCAAAGTCTTTCAGTCTTGAGCATTTTCTTTTTGGATTGATAATTTTAGATCCGAGAAACCCTAATGCATTAATAATTATTCTTGCAAAATATAAATCGATTGGAGTAAGTTTATCCTCATCAAAAAGAGAATTGCAATAATACAGATATATGGATGCCTGTTCTGTCATATGATTAGTATTTGGTCTTCCCAAGCAGATGATAGGCGGATCACTTATATAAAAACTGTCATGAATTTTTAGTTTCATCTTGATTGTTTTCATGTCTATACCGGCTTCTCTTATCCTGTCAAAAAGTATTTTTGAATCGTAAGTATATGATTCAAAATCTGGTAGGTTATCTTTTGAAATATTGAAGTACTTTGTAACACTTCTCAAAAGTTCTTGAATTTCTTCCTCAAAAACAATAGTATCACCACATGTACATTTATCAATGCCAATATCATAAAATTTACAGTGATAATAATCTATATTCTCCCGCCAGTGAATTCTTGATTGGTATTTTATAAATGGCGTCGTGTTCAGAATGCTAAACACTCTCCTTTTAAGCATAACCACATCCACATTATTTTCTAAATTCTCTTTTACAAGCTTGAAATAGACCTCATCGATATTTTGGTAAATTATAAGATCTTTTCTGCTTACTTTTTTCTTCTCTAATTCCAATTTAACCTGACGTGGTAAATGAGATGAAGTAATATGCATATCTCCAAAAATTACAAAGATCAGTTTTTCAGGATTTTCAATTGATATTTTGGAAATCAACTCGGAAGCTTTTTTATCCCTAACGAAAAGAGGATTGGGAACCTGAAATGCAGGATAATTTAATCCGATAACTTTAAGGTTGTTCTCTTTTGCAAGATCCAGGATAGGCTTGTAATTTTCCCAATTAAAACCCCACTTTTCATCATATTTTGACTTAATCAAAAAATCGTTTTCATCAATATCACCTTTTAAATATTCATCAAGGTGATTCTGATCTTCTATATAAACCATTTCCATCCCAATAATTACTTCTTCTTTTCTTCTTATTGTCTCGGAAAGTAATTTCAAATGTGCATTTTGAGATTGTCCTAGGGTATGATAATCACCTGAATAAACTATATCAGATTTTAATATCTTTTCTATTAATTCATCAACATCTGAATTTCTGGAAAAGTAATTCGTTTCCTTTTTGAATTCCCGGTAATATTTCTTCATCTCAGGAGTAAACTTACCCCAACCTTCCCTGAGTTCGACAATCGTCTCTTTAAGTAGTTCTTCTTGTAATTCTATTAACTCTGAATGAGCAATAGGATCATTGTTTAAAGATTTCATCTTTCATGTTTAATTCAAATTGTATGTGTATTGCATGAAAACTGTGCCGGTTTTTAGAAATATTACTTCGTTGGAAATAAATTAATAACAATTTAATGGGATTTTGTTTGGTTCCAATGAAACATCTTTTTATTGTAATAATCTTCTTTGTAGGTGAATATACTTCGATAAATAATATCCGCTATCGTCTCTTTATAATCATCAGTTGATAACTTCTCTTCTTCGATCCTGTTCGTCAAAAAACCAATTTCGATAAGTACTGCAGGCATTGTAGCACCATATAGAACATAAAGAGGAGCTTGTTTGATTCCTCTGTTTGGTACGTTCAAGGTTTTCGAATACTCTTTCTGCATTATGTCGCAAAGCTGACAGCTCTCTTCCAGATACTGATTTTGAGCAAGACTCCATAATAAAGTATTTAAATTGTCTTTATCATCTGGAGGTATATTCTCTAGTTCTATTACCTGATTTTCAGATCGAGCAACCGCTTCTGCAGCTTTATCTGATGCTTGATTGCTTAGTATAAAAGCTTCGAAACCGCTCGCTCCTTCCCTGAATGCGGCATTTGTATGAATACTGATGAAAAGATCTGCTGTGTGATTATTTGCGATAGCTGTTCTATCTTTTAATGGTACGAAATAATCACCTGTTCTTGTCAAATAGACAGATACCCCCATCTTCTTCTCAAGTTTGCGTTCCAGAATCTTGGCGACATCAAGCACTACATCCTTCTCTTTCAATCCCGTTGTCGTGCCTTTTGCACCCCAATCCTTGCCTCCGTGCCCGGGATCAAGCACGATTATGTCAAATTTGTTGATTTCTTCAGATTTATCAACAGCAAATAAATTTGAAGGGAAAATAAATAACAATGTTATAAATAGAATATAAAAATTTCTCATAATATAATGCCTGTCAATGGAGGCGGCGGGAATCGAACCCGCGTCCGAAGATGCCATCGCCAAGGTCTCTACATGCTTATCCTGCATTTTTAGTCTCGCCCTCTCAATCTCCTGCAAGCTGGATTCCGGGAAGGCAAACCTGGATAAAGTTTAGCATTTTCCACTCCAGGTGAATGAAATTTGCGAGCCCGGTAAATGGCGCTCTATCCGTTCACCCGGGCGATGATCGGTAGAACGGACTGCAATTTTTTATGCAGCCATTGCAAACTGTGTGTCTGCGTTTGTTTTAAGGTTCCGCTGTTTATCGAGTTCCGGAAACTCGGCATGCTACCTGAACGCAAACTATCCCCGTCGAATCCTATCGCCCCCTCTGGTTGTGATCCTTCATTGCCCTTTGAATTTCTCGCTGAGCACTCAATTTTGCCTTGTCTTCACGCTTGTCATAATGTTTCTTGCCTTTTCCGAGCTGTATTTCGACTTTTATCCATTTACCAGATTGATATAATTTTGTTGGTACCAATGTCACACTCTGCAAATTGGTCTTTCCGATAAGTTTTCTGATTTCACTTCTTTTAAGCAAAAGTTTTCTCGGACGTAAAGGATCGTGGTTGTTTATATTTCCATTATCATATGGGCTGATATGACAATTGTACAGGAAAACCTCACCATTTTTTATTCTCCCATAGCTGTCTTTCAAGTTAGCTCGTCCGGCTCGAATGGATTTAACTTCTGTCCCTTTAAGAGATATTCCGGTTTCAAAGCTCTCCATGAGAAAATAATCAAAGCGTGCTTTACGATTTGTACAAAATATCTTGTTTCCTTCAGCCATATTTTACCCAGTGATCATTTGTCAATTTAATTGTTATAAGATATACAAATTTCGAAGTTATGTCAAGTAGGATTGATTCAAAAAGCAATTGAAATATCTATTTATTTTTACAGCCAAAGCAATCTGTTTATATTTTGAACTTTTATTAACTTTTTGTAATTAATTGCAAAATTTGCCCCCAATGGAAACAATAATTCGTAAATTTTAGATTGATTTTCGATGATCTAAAATATATTTCAAAGTCAAGATTTCCCAAAATACTTGATTTTAAATGTTTTTTGGATATAATTTAATCTTAGGAACATTATGGGTTATCTCTATAATAGATGGTACATTAATTGCATAAACATTATTAATGTCTGTTCATTGTCTGATTTTTAAATTGAGATTAAAAAAATATTAATTTGGGAGAGATTATGTACATCTTTAGACAATTCATTTTAATAACGTGTTTTTTGATACTTTTCATTGTTAGCAGCAATGTTTTTTCACAGGAATTATTTGATAATGAAAAAATAATGATCACCGACGATGAAAATCAATTTCATGTACTATATCCAAAAGAAGTACCAGTTGGATTGACTGAACTTTACCTTATTGTCAAGAAAGGTTCAAAAGGAATCGGAGGAGTGTCAGTAACTGTTCATAAAAATGATGAGTCAATACAAGCTTCAGGTTCAACAGAATACACCGGACACATTATTCTACCTCTTAATCATCACATTCAATCCAAAGGAGAACTAACATTCGAAATTTCTTACGGAAAAACTTATACATTCACCGGAAATTCCAAAGTCATCGATAAATTAAGTGGGCAATCATGGTTCGTAGATGTTAATAATGGTGATGATCGAAATACGGGAACCAACTGGGAAAATGCTTTCAAAAGGATAACTTATGCTCTTGTTCAGGCAAATGGAATTCCAGGAAATCCTGATACAATAAATATCGCATCAGGTCTTTATGATCCATACATGCAATATGGAGATGGCGAAATCTTTCCCCTGGTTATGAAATCATATGTCTATGTTTATGGGATGAACAACAAGGATACTATTTTAGATGCAAAGCTACTTGACAGGGTTGTTCGATTTCAAAATGTCGTTGATGTTATTTTCAATGGATTTACAATTACAGGAGGAGAATTAGACTCATGTGGTGGAGGAGTTTATTTTTATAATTCAAGTGGAACGCTTTCTAACAACATAATTATTGACAATGATGGTTCTCATGGTGGTGGTGTATGCTGTAACATATCATCACCTATCATACACAACAATATTATTGTTGCTAATAAAAACGTGGTTAATGGTGCTGGTATTACTATTGCACAATCTTCTTCACCCATCATTACGAACTGCACTATTGCAATAAATGATGGTCCCGGGATACAGGTCCCCGACTTGACAACATCAAATCCTCAAATTAGTGATTGTATCGTTTGGGATAATAATGATGATTTAGTTAATATTCAATCCACCGAGATAAGCTATTCCGATATCTCAGATGGAGATTATAACGGTTTTAATAATAATTTTTCAGACGATCCCCTCTTTCTATGCGGTTATTATCTTTCTCATACAGCCAGTGGGCAATCTCAAAACAGTCCCTGCAACAATGCAGGAAGCAAATCAGCTGCTGCTGCAAATCTCGACAATGCAACAACCAGAATTGATGGTATTAATGATAGTGGATTGGTTGATGTCGGATTTCATTATCTAACACCATGCACAGATATGTGCTATATCTCAATTCTTCCCCCAACAGATGTATATCTGTTTCTCGACACTAATTGTGGTTCATCAACTTACCAATTTGTTGCTTCATCAAATAATTGCAGTGGTTCAATAGTATGGACTAGTAGTGATCCTGAAGTTGCAACTGTTGATCCTTTAACAGGCTTTGTTACAGCATTAACGCTGGGTAATACAACAATTACTGCTCAATGTACAACAGATTCATCATGTTTTGCAGAAGCATATGTTTATGTAAATGAATGTTGCTATATAGATATTATTGAACCAACAGATATAACACTTTATACAAGCATTGCATGTGGACCTAATGCTCACGATTTTGATGCAACAAGCTACCTATGTGGTGGCAATATTATTTGGAGGAGTAGTAACAGGAATATTGCAGATGTTCATCCAACCACAGGTTTTGTCACTGCTGAGGGACCAGGAACGTGTACTATAACTGCTCAATGCTCTGGAGATCTAAACTGCTATGATGAAGCTATAGTTACGGTAATTTATTGTTCAGCATCTTGTATGGTCGATATTGTCGATCCCGAAGAAGTCATTATCTATCTGGACCCATTATGCGGACCAATGACTCATGATTTCGATGCTTTGGTTTCCGATTGTACGGGAGCCGTTAGTTGGACGAGCAGTAATACAGATGTTGCAACAATACACCCTATCCAGGGTTTTGTAACACCTGTCGGCATTGGTTTTACGATTATTAAAGCAGAATGTACATCAAATCCTTCATGCTTTGATGAAGGTATTCTTGTGGTTTCAGATTGTAACTCGGGAGAAATCGATGCAACTCCAACCGATCTTTATTTCGAATCAGGACTCAATGACAATAATACAAATGATCCCGGTATGACTATGCTCAATCAAAGCTCGTTAAATAGTAATTCCATCAATAGTAACTATTATTACTATTCCGATAACGGTAAATTTTATCTCGAATTGTCAAAAAAACAAATTGTTATCAAATTCGTTGAAAATGCTGATGATATTACAAAAACTTCGATATTGTCCTCTTATGATAAAATTGAAAATTTCGATCTGAACGAAATTCTTACGGGAAAAGGTTTTATTCTGGTTGATCTTGTATCCGAAATTACTGAAGACAATGTTATCGAATTAGTTGACGTATTATCCAGAAATAAAAATATTGATATATCAAGTCCTGTATTCATTGTTGGAAATAATAGAGTGATTCCAACAAACGAAATTATTACGAAATTTTCTAGCAAAGTTCCAAAGAGCTTAAGGGAATCTATTCTCGATAATCTTGACATTTCTGTTGTTGAAGAACTCTCTTATGAGAAAGATGCTTATTTGCTAGATAATCATAGATCAAATGGTTTTGTTCTATTAGAACAAGCAAATCTCCTTCATGAAAAAACTGAGACCAAATTCGCTGAACCAAATTTTCTTATGCTTCTTGAGCGTCTCGCAACTCCTGATGATACATATTATCTGAGTCAATGGGCTTTGGAAAATAATGCCCAGTTAGCATGGGGAACCGTTGATGCAGATATTGATGCAGAATGTGCCTGGGATATTGATACTGGTGGATCAACTGTAACGGTTGCCATTATCGATGAAGGAGTTGATTTAGTTCACGAAGACCTTGTTAACAATATCGATCTATGGTACGACGCAACTGACAATCCATATGGAACAAATCCAAATCCAGCAGACGGTCATGGTACAGGTTGTGCCGGTATTGCAGCAGGCCAGGGTAATAATGGTATTGGTGTCAGCGGAGTCGGTTGGAACATGAAGATAATGCCAATTCGAATTGCATATGGTTGGGGTTCAGGTTGGGCTACAACAAATGCATGGATCGCTGATGGAATAAACTGGGCAGTTGATAATGGTGCGGATGTTTTGAGCAATAGTTGGGGTGGAGGAGGTTCCTCAACACTGATCAATAATGCAATCCAGCATGCTAAATTCGATGGTAGAGATGGTAAGGGTTGCTTGGTTTTATTTTCCAGTGGAAACTCGAATAGTGGTGTAATATATCCTTCAACGAGACCTGAAGTAATATCTGTTGGAGCATCGAGCCCTTGTGATGAAAGAAAACAACCATCCAGCTGCGACGGTGAAGGATGGTGGGGTAGTTGTTATGGAAATGAACTTGACATTATGTCACCCGGTGTCAAGATTTACACCACCGATATCACAGGTTCCGGTGGTTATAATAACTCAGGAAATTATATATCCGATTTTAATGGTACTTCAAGTGCATGCCCTGGCGCTGCTGGTTTATGTGCATTAATTTTATCCTATAACTCAAATTTGACTTCACCCGAGGTTCAATGGATACTTGAAAATGCCTCAGATGATATGGTTGGCGAACCATCTGAAGAATCCCCCGGTTGGGACATTTACCATGGGCATGGAAGAATAAATGCATGCCAATCATTAATCAGAACTGCTACAGGTCAAAACTTGCGATTCGTCACCGTTTCAAACCTTGGATCCGGTCCTCTTGTTGTTTACAATGTCAGAAGTAGAAACTTCTATCCATGGTTAGAAGCAACTCCAAAAGCTTTTGTTCTTAATACTACGGAATCACAGGTTGTAACAGTAATTGTCGATGATGCTCTTGCTGATTTTGGTACAAATAATGATATATTACAAATCTTTTCTGACGATGCTGACGAAAGTCGCTTCAACATTCCTGTTACATTCTTTAATTATGAATTAAATGCTGATTTTAGTGCAGATGACACAAGTGGAGGAGCTCCTCACAATGTCCAATTTACAGACTTTTCAACTGGAACTATTGATAGCTGGAATTGGGATTTTGGTGACGGTAATACCAGCAATCTTCCAAGCCCGGAACATACTTACATGAACCAGGGTGCATATACAGTTCAACTCGAAGTAACAGGGTCAGGTAGAAATCACACTGAAACTAAAATCGATTACATTATTGTAGACTGCGGAATTGGTCTAAATGCAGATTCGATAACGCTTTGGGACAATTTGTTTTGCGGCTTCACTCAATTTGATATTGATGTGATTAACGAAACATGTTCGGGGTCAATTAGCTTTTTAAGTATGAATCCCGGTGTGGCGTCTGTTGATCCGAATTCTGGATTAGTAACAGCTGTTTCACCTGGATTTTGTCAGGTTATAGCTCAATGCTCAACTGATCTGACTTGTTACAGCGCAGTTGATGTTACAGTAATTCACTGTGATATTATTCCCGCTCCTACTACTTCACCGACATCTACACCAACTACATCATATACACCCCCTCCAACGAACACCCCATCAAATTCTCCAAGTCCAACTCCAACACCATCACAAAATATGGAATTTCTCGTTAATGAAAATATAGATAATGAGCAAACTACCCCCGCTATTGGTTCTGATATTTATGGTAATTTCATTGTTACATGGATGAGTAACAGACAGGATAAATCTGGAGCAGGTATTTTCGCAAGACGCTTTACAAACTCAGGAAATCCGATTGGTGAGGAATTTCAGGTCAATACTTTCTATCATAACATCCAGGTTGACCCGGATATTGCCGTTAATCAAGAGGGTAAATTCGTTATTGTTTGGACCGGTTTAGGTCAGGACGGATCAGCATATGGTGTATTCGCCCAAAGATATAATAGCGATGGATCCCCGGCAGGTGAGGAATTTCAGGTTAATACATATATCAAAAATGTACAGTGGGAACCAAAAGTTGCAATGGACAAGAATGGCAATTTCGTTATAACTTGGGCTTCCAAATACCAGGATACTTACGGTTATGGCATTTATGCAAAAATTTACGACATAGATGGGCATCCCTTAGGTGACGAATTTCTGGTTAATACTTACTGGAAAGGAAATCAAATAACTCCTGATGTTGAAATGGATGATGATGGTAATTTTGTTGTTACATGGGCTGGATATAAATATCTGATGATGTACGATATTTATGCACAAAGATTTGATAGATGGGGAAATCCAATAGGGAGTGAGTTCAGGATTAATACTTATATAGAAGAAAACCAAAACAATCCTGCAATCGCCTTGGACTGTTGTGGAAATTTCGTAATCACCTGGGAAAGCTATGGTCAGGATGGTTCCTTGCTGGGTATTTATGCCCGAAGATATAACTTCGATGGAATTCCTTTGAGTGATGAATTTCAGGTAAACAATTATACAAACGGTTATCAGGCTCTGCCTTCAATAGCGATGGACAGTCTCGGAAACTTCCTGATTACATGGAGAAGTAGCGGTCAGGATGGTTCCAGTTATGGAATATTTGCCCGACTATACGATTTGAATGGATATTCAGTTTGGGATGAATTTCAGGTAAATTCGTATACAAGAAGTAATCAATCCTACGGTTCATCCACCATGAATGGTGCTCTCGATTTTATCATTACATGGGCAAGCAATGCTCAGGTGAATAGAGAATCCGGACTGGATATTTTTGCTAAAATATACAAGGATGACTCGATAAATCCAATGAAGTAGATAATAATTAAAACTATTTGTTAGGGTAAGTAGCCTCACATCTATAAGAATACTATTCTTCTTGAAATTTCGATGAATGTCTATTTCTAACTTAATTGGTTTATGCTAAACAGAAAATATGCCTTTATAAAACCCCTTTGAAATGCTTCATTTTATAAAGCCAAATTGATAAAACCAAATCCTGACATATATTCTTGAACAGCTGATTGTGTTAATATTATATTTAACCTTAATTACAGGAGATCTTTTTAGTTGTCCAGTTTTATTAATCGAACCGATGTTTTCAACCTTCTAGGACAGAAAAATATTCTAACCAGAGAACAACTGGAACTCGTAAAGAAAAAGCAAACTGAAACAGGAATCCCCCTTGAAGACATATTGTTTGAATCAGAGCTTATTACCGAAGAGGAGTTCATGAAATTCCTCGCAGATCAACTGAACATTCCTTATGTAAAAATTGATCCGCTAAAACTTGATATAAATGTTGTCACCGGTTATCTTTCAGGACCCTTCGCAAAAAAATATAGACTTTTAGTCA
>Ga0272441_10013002_pt1 | contig 12058 bp, 14 predicted proteins | sample SSMProp6N_FD_193582 | JGI IMG/M metagenome (GOLD analysis project Ga0272441, IMG submission 193582) | Marine sediment archaeal communities from Little Sippewissett salt marsh, Falmouth, MA, United States - SSM-Prop-6N | ecosystem: Environmental > Aquatic > Marine > Wetlands > Sediment ...
CGGCGAATGTCTAAGACGAAGGCCGTTTCGGCTGAGAACCTGCGTGCGCGCGTCGAGGAGCTGTCCGGTGAAAGCGTGTTCGCATGCTATCAGTGCGGCATGTGTTCCGCAGGCTGTCCCCTCACGGATGAGATGGATCGGCTACCAAGCCAGGTCATCCGCGATCTGCAACTCGAGGACATCTCGCTGTTGGAATCCAACGCGATGTGGGTGTGCGCAAGTTGCCTCGCATGTGAGGTGAGGTGCCCGAAGGGTGTCGATTTGGCGAAGCTCATGGAAGCGCTCCGCCAATTGCATCTTCGTAAGGAGCTGGATCACGTTTCCATCAACGACATGACACAAGAAGAAATCGGGAAGCTGCCGCAAATCGCACTCGTGGCGAGCTTCCGAAAGAAGACGGGGTAGGCTGATGACGGGAATTCCTTACTTTCCAGGCTGCAGTCTGAAAGACACCGCCAAGAACTTCGAGTCGTCCGCGCTTTACGTGATGGAGAAGCTCGGCACGCCGTTGGAGGAGTTGGAACGCTGGAACTGCTGCGGCACGGTATCGTCGCTGACAACGGATGATCTGATGCATCATCTCGCGTCTGTCCGCAATCTCATCCGTGTTCAGGATCTCGGGCAAGCCGAACTGGTCACCCTCTGTGCCATGTGCTACAACACGCTGGCGCGTAGTGCACAACGGATCAATGCAGATCCTGAAGAGCGAGACAAGATCAACCAATTCATGGATCGGGAGTTCGACTACGAAGGCAACGTCCGGATCCTCCATCTTCTCCAGGTACTCAAAGAGCGGATCGACTGGAGCAAGCTGGATACCGAAGTCACGCGAGTCCTTGAAGGGCTCCATGTCGCGTGCTACTACGGATGCACACTCGTTCGTCCGAAGACGGTTGCCATCGATGACACCGAGCACCCGACGATCATGGATGAGGTCCTGGAAGCCGTGGGCGCAACAGCGATTCCGTTTCCTTTCGCAACCGAGTGTTGCGGCACCTACCAAGTCGTTGACCGACGCGACCTATCACTGGAGCGCTCGTTCCGGGTGCTCCAGTCTGCAACCCGAGCCGGTGCCAACATCATTGCAACCGCTTGTCCTCTGTGTCAGCACAATCTGGAAGAGGCCTTGCGAGAGCTGGGCGGGAAGGCCGAGTTGGGACCGATCCAGATCGTGTACTTCACGGAGCTTCTGGCCGCTGCTTTGGGGATGGATGCAGCGGAACTGCCAGAGGGTTTGAATCAACTGCTCACGCAGCACGCCACGGTAGAGGGAGGCGCATAGACATGTCAGAAGAGAAGCTGACACAGATCTACATCATGGGGAAGGCATATGACGTGCCGGCCGGCATCACCATCATGGACGCGATGGAGTACGCCGGTTATCGATTCATCCGAGGAGCGGGCTGCCGCTCCGGGTTCTGCGGCGCCTGCGGCACCGTGTATCGCAAGGATGAGGACTACCGGCTGGAGTTCGCCCTGGCCTGCCAGGAGATGGTCGAGGAAGGCATGCACCTGACCCAGCTTCCCTTCACGCCCGCGCCACGCTCGAAGTACGTGCTCAGCGAGTTGAACGCACAGGAGAACGTCCTCCTGCAACACTACCCTGCCATCGCGCGGTGCGTATCTTGCAACACTTGCACCAAGGCGTGTCCGCAGGATATTGAGGTCATGGACTACGTACAAGCCGCGCTGCGCGGGGACCTTCAGAAGGTAGCGGAACTATCGTTTGACTGTATCCAGTGTGGACTCTGCTCGATGAGATGCCCTGCCGATATCAAGCACTACCATGTCGCGCAGATGGCTCGACGGCTGTACTCCGTAACGGCGTCGCCGAAACCCGAGCACCTCACCACCCGCATGCAGCAGCTGGAGGAAGGTACGTTCGATGCGGAGTTGAACGAACTCATGACCATGCGTCTGGACGATCTGAAGCAGCGTTACGCCGAACGAGTCGTCGAGAAGAAAGGGGAGGCATCGTGAGCCAGGCAGACGTCGGACAGGTGAGAGACGGCTATCCCGAATACATGCGGGAGTCCATTGCCAAGGTCGAGGCGACGCGTGCCCAACGTCTTAAGGATGGGTCGCCAAAGGCCATGACTGCGGAGCAACGCGAGCATGTACTGCAGGAATGGCACCCTGACTATAAGGCGGACAAGAAGCGTGCGCTGCGCGTCGGCCCCTCCAAGGGCGATCGCATGCCGCACGAAGTCGTCGACCTGTTGGAAGCGTATCCCTCAATTGCAGCCAGCGATATCGACCTCTCGTCGCCGGATTTCGAGGTCCAGGTCCTCATCCTCGGCGGAGGCGGTGCAGCAAGTGTCGCAGCACTCTTTGCACACGAAGAGGGGATTCCGACTGAGGATCTTCTGATGGTCTCCAAGTTGCGCCACGGTGACTGCAACTCCGTAATGGCGCAAGGAGGCATCCAGGCGGCCGATCGAGCGCCGGATTCCCCGGCCATCCATTACCTGGACGTGCTCGGTGGAGGCCACTATACGAACAACCCGGAACTCGTCAAGGCGCTTGTCAATGATGGTCCGCTCGTGATCGATTGGCACGAGAAGCTCGGCGCGCTCTATGACAAGGTCGATGGGAAGTACCTCGAAGCTCACGGCGGAGGCACATCGCGCATGCGCATGCACTCGGCCAAGGACTACACCGGGCTCGAATTGATGCGCGTCATTCGCGATGAGGTGCGCAACGTCGGCATTACGGTCATCGAGTTTGCACCTGCTGTCGAACTCCTACTCGATGAGGCCGGCCACTGTGCCGGCGCAGTACTCTTCAACCTCGAGACCGAAGAGTACGTCACCGTCAAAGCAAGTGCCACGGTGCTTGCAACCGGTGGATTCGGACGGCTCCACATTCAGGGCTTTCCAACCACCAATCACTACGGTGCAACAGCGGACGGGTTGGTCATGGCCTATCGCGCCGGAGTCCGCGTCCTTGACATGGACTCGGTACAATACCATCCGACAGGCGTTGCCTACCCCGCAGCAATTCTCGGACAGCTGGCCACGGAGAAGCTCCGGAATCAAGGCGCGGAGCCTGTGAATATCGATGGCGAATCATTCGTCTTCCCCCTCGAACCGCGCGATGTTGAGGCGGCTGCGATCATCCGCGAGTGTTATGGCAACGACAAGGGAGTCACTACGCCCAGCGGCATTCGCGGTGTTTGGCTGGACACTCCGATGATCGATGCCATTCACGGACCGGGCACGCTCAAGAGCCGACTGGCCGCTATGTGGATGATGTGGCATCGTCACGGCATCGATATCACCAAAGACCCAGCACTCGTGTTCCCAACATTGCACTATCAGAACGGCGGTGTTGAGATCGATGCCGATGCCCGGACAACGGTTCCTGGTCTGTTCGCTGGCGGCGAAGTGGCTGGCGGCGTACATGGCAAGAACCGGCTGATGGGAAATAGTCTGCTCGACTACAACGTGTTCGGACGGCGAGCCGGCATCTCGGCCGCGAGTTGGGCCCGGGCGAATCGAGCCCAGACGCCGTCGCTGAAGCACGTTGATGCGTTCGCAGCTGAGCTAAGGTCGGCCGGCATCAAGACCGAACGCAAGGCGCCAATGATCCTGCCGGATTACCGGCGGGAAGCCGTTTTGGAACGGCAACTCAAGATCCTGACGTAGGAGGAGCAATGGGAACCGCGGTCACCAAACGGTGGAAGACGAAACACGGCTACCTCTACATCCAGGCGGATGAGTGCAAGGGATGCAACTTCTGTATCGAATTCTGCCCAAAGAAGGTGCTGGAACGGTCAGAGACATTCAATGCCAAGGGCTACTACCCGCCGACTGTGACGAACCCTGAGGGTTGTGTCAATTGCACGTTCTGCGAGCTCATTTGCCCAGACTTCGCAATCTGGAGCGAGAAGATCGACGAGAATGTCGACGACAGCCAAGAGGGAGTGAATCATGGGTAAGCGAATCCTCGCAGGCACCCACTTCATGAACGGAGACGAGGCCTGCGCAGAAGGCGCAATTGCTGCCGGTTGTAGCTTGTTCGCAGGCTATCCGATTACGCCGCAGTCCGAGATCGCAGAGCGCATCTCCCTCCGCCTTCCACAAGTCGGCGGCGTGTTCATCCAGATGGAAGATGAGATCTCGTCCATGGCTGCTGTCCTCGGGGGTGCGTGGGGCGGCGTGAAGGCAATGACGGCAACCTCAGGCCCAGGCTTTTCACTGATGATGGAGAACTTGGGCTTGGGCATGATGACCGAGACGCCCTGTGTCCTGATCAACATCCAGCGTGGTGGACCGAGTACCGGTCTCCCCACGCTTGTCGGCCAAGCGGACATGATGCAGGCTCGCTGGGGTTCGCACGGCGACTATGGCGTCATCGCATTGGCGCCTTCCTCTCCACAGGAATCGTTCGAGCTGACAATCGAAGCGTTCAACCTTGCGGAAACCTACCGCCTCCCGGTGCTTGTCATGTCCGATGAAGTCGTCGGGCACATGTACGAACGTGTGGACATCGACCCTGACAAGATCCAGATCGTCGAACGCAAGAAGCCCAACTTGCCACCCGATCAGTTCTTGCTCTACAAGCCAGGAGAGAATCTAGTGCCGCAAGGCATGCCTGCGCTCGGCGAAGGCTACAAGGTGCACGTCACCGGTCTGACCCACGACGAGCGCGGCTATCCGATCATCGATGCAGAGACACAGCAACAGAACGTCGTTCGCATCAAAGAGAAGATCTACAAGAACATCGACGACATCGTACGGATCGAGGAAGTCGCAACCGAAGACGCTGACGTCATCATCGTGACCTACGGCATCTCTGCCCGCACTTCACTTGGCGCGTTGAATTTGGCCCGAGAGAAGGGACTGAAAGTGGGCATGCTGCGCTTGATCACGGTGTGGCCTTTCCCGGAATCCATCGTGAAGTCGATGGCCGATCGAGTCGCGGGCTTGGTTGTTCCCGAGATCAACCTGGGACAGGTCGTACAAGAAGTAGAACGCGCGGTCTGTGGGGCAGCGCAGGTTCGATCCGTTCCGCACGCAGGAGGGGAAATTCACGATCCCACCGTGATTGTCCAAGCCATTGAGGAGGTGTTGGCCGATGCCAGCTAAGATCAAGCCCCAGCCAGCGCCCGAAAACCTGACCGATGCGCGGCATCCGATGGAGAAGTTCCTTCGCATGGACCGGCTGCCACACATCTGGTGTTCGGGATGCGGTCTGGGGACCATGCTGTCCTGCTTCACCTATGCACTCGACCATCTCGGACTTACAGACGCTGACATCGGTGTTGTCTCGGGGATCGGATGTACCGGTCGCGCAGCCGGATACTTGAATCTCGACTCCTATCACACCACGCACGGCCGTGCCATCGCATTTGCCACCGGTCTTGCGGTCGCACGTCCGGAGAAGAAGGTCGCCGTGATCTCCGGAGACGGAGACCTGTTTGCCATCGGAGGCAACCACTTCATCCATGCCGCACGCAGGAATGTCGATATGACCGTGCTGTGTGTCAACAACTTCAACTACGGCATGACGGGTGGCCAGTTCGGCCCAACAACTCCGATTGGGCAGCGTGGGACCACGGCTCCGTACGGGAATTTCGAGAACCCATTCAATCTCCCCTACCTGGCAGCTTCCAGCGGCGCCGTCTATGTCGCCCGTTGGACAAGCCTTGACGCGCGCCGTGTCAAGGAAGCCATGATCGAAGCACTCCAGCGACCGGGGTTCTCCTTCGTGGAAGTCATCTCGCCATGCCCGACCAATTACGGACGCAGAAACCGCCTCGGCGACGGACTTGACGAACTCCGGTACTACCAAGAGCACACCGTGATCAGGCATGGATCGGATCCGAAGCATGCAGATCTAGGACCCGGAAAGGAGATCGTGGTGGGGTGCTTCGTAGATCAACCCCGTCCGACCTACCTCGAGTTGTACGAGAAGCTCGTTGTCGAAAAACACCACTTCGAGAAGCCACCCAACCAGGAGACAAAGGAGCACTGATGGGATCGATGAAGATACAGGAGGCACTGGCTGTCGCGCTCCGTAGAGCGGCAACCGAGCTTCCGGAGGATGTTGTGGGAGCACTCCAATCTGCACGACAGCGGGAGACCTCTTCCATGGGAGCAGCACAGCTGGACGCGATTCTTGAGAACGTCTCGGTTGCCCGGGAAGGCAGTATCCCAATGTGTCAGGACACGGGAATCCAAACCTTCTTTGTTGAGGCCGGCGTCGATAGTCCGTTCCTGAGAGATCTGAAGGGCTGGATTGAGCAGGCCGTCTCCAAGGCAACCGCGGACATCCCGCTGCGTCCGAATACCGTGGATCCATTCACCGGCAAGAATCCGGGAGACAATTCCGGCCGCTACATGCCGTTTATCAACTGGGATCTCGTCGAGGGCAGTGATGTGATGATCTCGGTGCTCCCCAAGGGCGGCGGTAGCGAGAACATGTCCACCCTCAAGATGTTGTCCCCAGGCGTTGGCATCAAGGGCATCAAGAAGACGGTGATCGAGCATATCGTTTCCTGTCAAGGCAAGCCCTGTCCGCCCACGGTGGTGGGTCTCGGCATCGGCGGTGGGGCGGACATCGCCATGAAGCTGGGGAAGAAGGCCGTGCTACGCAAACTCGGTTCAACGAACCCCCTGCCTGAAGCCGCAGCGCTTGAGAAGGAGCTCTTGGAACTCGCGAATGAAACCGGAGTCGGCCCCATGGGAGTGGGCGGTGCGACAACGTGTCTTGCGGTGCATGTGGAGCACGCGCATCGTCACCCTGCATCGCTGCCGTTGGGCATTCTTGTGCAATGCTGGGCCGACCGGCGCGCGCAGGTTCGTCTGCACGCGGACGGCAGTGCGGAGGTGATTGCCTGATGAAACGAGAGATCACGCTGCCCGTGCAGCCCGAAGAAGTCCGGGAGTGGCGCGTAGGCGACCTGCTGTTCCTCACCGGAACCATCTTCACGGCGCGAGACGAAGCGCACCTGCTGATGCTGGAGAAGGAGGAATCCGGAGAGGGAATTCCTTTCGATCCATCGCAGATGGCGCTGTTTCACTGCGGTCCCGTTGTCGCCAAGGCCGGCGATGGATGGAAGGTCATCGCTGCAGGACCTACAACTTCGATTCGCATGGAGTTGTTCGAGGATAAATACCTTGAAACGTTCCGCCCGCCCATCATCATCGGCAAAGGCGGCATGGCGGATCGAACACAGGCGGCGCTCGAATCCGTGGGCGCAGTCTATACGCATTACACGGGAGGAGCCGGTGCTCTGGCAGCCAAACGCATCACGGCTGTCAAGGGTGTTGAGTGGCTGGAGGAACTCGGTATGCCCGAAGCCGCATGGTTCTTCGAAGTCGAAGCGTTCGGACCCCTATTGGTCACGATGGATGCCGCAGGCAACAATCTCTACAAGGATCTTGAACCCACGATCGCGGAGAACCTACGAAACACTCTAGCCCGCATTGATGCCGGCTAGGTGCGATCGCCAAAGGAGCTCAGTATGGTATCGGATGGTCAGTTAACGGCGGAAGAGCGGATCGCGCGGGCAAAGCTTCCTGGAAAGAAGGCGCCCGGCATGCACGCGTTCTATCGAGGGAAGATCGAGACGGCACTGAAGTGCTCGATCAACAGCTTTGACGATTTCGGCATCTGGTATACCCCCGGCGTCGCGGCACCTTGCCGCGAGATCCACGAGGATCCAGCCATGGCATTCGAGTACACAAACAAGGCGAATGCCGTTGCCGTCGTTTCAGATGGTTCGCGCGTACTCGGACTGGGGAATATCGGCCCCATGGCGGGATTGCCGGTCATGGAAGGCAAAGCACTGCTGTTCAAGTACTTGGGCGGCGTAGGCGCGTATCCGATTGTTCTCGACACGCAAGACCCGGAGGAAATCATCCAGGCCGTGAAATGGATCGCGCCAGGATTCGGCGGCATCAATCTCGAGGACTTCTCGAACCCCAAGTGCTTCTATATTCTGGATCGTCTGCGAGAAGAACTCGACATCCCAGTCTGGCACGACGACCAACAAGGCACGGCCTCCATCACGCTTGCCGGCGTCATCAACGCCGTGAAGCTCGTTGGCAAGAAACTGGACGAGGTCACCTACAGCGTCATCGGCTCCGGAGCCGCCAACATTGCCTTCGTGCGCATTCTCATCCGCGCCGGCGTCCCTGCGGGGAACATCATCCTGGTTGACTCCAAGGGCATCTTGCATGCCGGACGCGAGGATCTGGAAGCCAACAAGGAGAGCAACCCCTACAAGTGGAAGTACGCGCAGGAAACGAATGCCGAAGGACGAACGGGGGGGATGGCTGCGGGCATCGCGAACACGGACGTCTTGATCGCCGCTTCCAAACCGGGCCCGGACACGATTAAGAAGGAATGGCTTGAAGCCATGAACAATGACGCCATTGTCTTCATCATGGCCAATCCGATTCCTGAGATCTGGCCCTGGGAGGCCAAGGAGGCAGGCATTCGCATCGTGGGGACCGGCCGGTCCGACTTCCCGAATCAGATCAACAACTCGATCGGATTCCCGGGCATCTTCCGCGGTACGCTTGACGTATTCGCCAAAACGATCACCGACGAGATGGCAATCGCTGCAGCATACTCCATTGCGAAGACAGCGGAGGACAAGGGACTGCACGAGGAATACATCGTGCCCACGATGTTGGAGACCGAGGTTTTCATCAACGAAGCCGTGGATGTGGGCATGAAAGCGATCGAACAGGGTATCGCCCGGCGCATCTTGACCGCTGAGGAGATCCGTAAGAAAGCCGAGGAGAAGATCCTACACGCCCAGGCGGAGACCAAGGCTCTGATGCAGGCCGGAGTGATTGCGCCGGCTCCAGAGATCAAGGTCGACTAACTCAGCTCAGCGCAGTCAGCAACTAATGCGCCGGCCCGGGACTTACGGGCCGGCGCTTTCTTTAGCGTCTTACGCGACTACTCGGTGTTGCCTTGCACGCGAACTGCCGTGCCATAGGCGAGGATCTCTGCGGCTCCGGACATTGTCTGCGATGTCGTGAAGCGCACGCCAACCACAGCATTCGCTCCGAGATTCTCCGCCTGACGGATCATGCGCTCGATCGCCTGATCGCGTGCTTGCCCCAGCATCACGGTATAGTCCTTGATTTCTCCACCTACGATCGTTCGTAGTCCTGCCATGATGTCACGGCCGATATGGCGTGCACGAATCGTGTTGCCGCGTACGAGACCAAGTGTCTCCAGAATTCGCTGCCCCTCAATCGTGCTCGTCGTCACTAGAAGCATGTGTGCCCTCCCTTCGTTTCTCAACCCAAAGCCCCGCCAGCGTCAGCAAGAGACCCAACGCGACACAGAGAATGAGCACCTTTAGGAAGACCGGAATCCCCTGTGCGGCAACAAGTGCCGCAATTGCGTGATAGCCTGCGTAGCCAACCAACCCAAGGCCCGCAAAGACCAGCATCGCGTATCCGAGCTTCAGCATGGTGATCCCTCCAAACCGTAGTGTACGGCGTGGATCGCTTGAAGACGAACCACGTGAGGAGATACATCGGCAAGGAATTGAGTAATCGGCAGCAAACTTATAGATGTGTTGATCGAGTTTGTAGTCTGCCATACACTATAGAAACGCAATAGATTGATGGAGGTTCGATGTATACACGAAAGGTTCAGAAGACCGGGGGCTCGACCTACTTCGTGACCCTTCCCAAGCAATGGGCCGAAGGGGCGGGCATCGAGACAGGGTCGGCAGTAGATCTCATCCCGAGTGATTCCGGTGCATTGCTCGTCCTACCAGAGAGTGTGCCGGACTCCAACCGATGCATCATCGATCTTCACGACTGGACGTTTGAACGTCTTCAGCGAGAGGTCATTTCACGCTACAACGGCGGCTATGGCATCATCTCGGTCCGCGGCGACCGAATCCGCCCAGAGCAGCGTAGGATGGTCCGTGAAATCTCACAGCGCTTGCTCGGTTTGGAGATCTTCGAGGAGACCCAACAGCTCATCGTGCTGCACTCCCTGGTCAACATCAAGGATTTTCCGGTGCACAAGACCGTGGGCCGGATTTTTGACATTACGCTTGCCATGCTGTCCGATGCCGTGATCGCGATCTGTGATCATGATGAGGAGTTGGCCAGAGACGTCCGAGAACGCGACCGGGACATCGACCGGCTCGTGATGTTGATTGCCCGGCAGTTCAGTCTCCTGCTACGAGACCTCATGACCGAAGATGACTGTGGGTTGTCAAAACTGCAGTTCATGCACCATCACGAAGTCGCGGATCAGCTGGAGCGAGTTGCCGACCATGCTGCTAAGATCTCCGAGGGCGCGCTTTCCATGTCGAATCCTTCAGCCGATGAGGTTGCCGACCTCATTCGCATGCGTGCGGACGGCTCTACAGAAATCCTAAAGTCTGCGGTGGGTGCCTTCGTGGATCGAGATACAGATCGTGCCAACCAAGTCCTCGAATTGCGGGAAGAGCAGGCCAAGCTATTCGACGAAGCCCGCATCGTAGCGCCTGAGAAGCAGCCGCAGGAAGCTTCTGCCATCAGCATCGCCATCGATAGTCTGCTCCGCATCGCGGAATACGGATTCAACATCGCAGAGAATGCGTTGGATATTCCGGTAACGCGCCAGCAGTAGCCTTGAGCTTCATCCGTTTGCCGCTGACCCAGGCCGGGCTGCGCTTGATAACTATCTCTTTTTCTATATACTTTATCTGTTGCGTATATACTTGCCTCGTGGGGGATGTTGAGATGAAACTGCGCGTGTTGTTCCTCTGTACGCACAATGCCTGTCGATCTCAAATGGCCGAAGCCTTGCTACGTCTGCGCTACGGCGGAACATTCGAGGCATTCAGTGCTGGCTCGCAACCGTCTGAAGTAAACCCAAACGCAATCACTGTCATGGAAGAGCTTGGCGTCGACATCACTACGCAATCCTCGGAGCATCTTCAGACTTACTTGGACCAGCCATTCGACGCCGTAGTCACCACTTGTGACAATGCGAAAACTTCGTGTCCGGTGTTCCCTGGAGCTCGACGAGTGATCCATCACTCGTTTGCCGATCCATCCACTGCGACAGGCTCTGAAGCGAAAATCCTCGAGAGTTTCCGAGAGGTACGCGATGCAATGGACCAGTGGATCGTCGCGACGTTCGAACCTCGAACGTTTGGCACACACTAGGACTGGGGGCTGGGATTGATCCGCTGGACAAGCGAACTCATCGGCACGTTCATGCTAGTACTCTTTGGCACTGGAGCCATCGTTGTGGCAGATACCTATCCAGGGACAATTCCGCACCCGGCGATCGCGCTTGCCTTCGGCTGTGTAGTCATGACTATGATCTACGCAATCGGTGACGTTTCAGGCGCTCACATCAATCCCGCTGCAACACTCGCATTCTGGCTCGCCCGGCGACTCCCTGGCAGGCAAGCCCTGGCCTATGTCGGCGCACAGATCGTCGGCGCTGTGGCTGCCAGTGCGGTGCTTCGGTTGATCTTCAAGGAACACAAGCTACTCGGTACGACCCTTCCGTCTGTGGGACCCGGACTTGCCTTCGGCATCGAGGTGCTCGCGTCGTTCGTTTTGGTGTTCGTCATCATCCACGTCTCCCAAGGGGCAAAAGAAAAAGGCATCATGGCCGGCACTGCAATCGGCGGTACCGTGGCCATGGAGGCACTTGTTTTCGGTCCCTTAACGGGGGCATCCATGAACCCTGCACGATCTCTAGGCCCCGCGCTGATTTCCGGCCAGCTTCAGCACTTATGGATCTACCTCCTCGCGCCGCCGCTCGGCGCAGGATTGGCCATTCTCTCGTGCCGCATGCTGCGAGACGATTGCTGCACGGTCTGCGAGCCGCCAAAGGAGTCCACACGTGAATCAACGCGAACCTGATTCCATGTCCCCAGCTCAGCTCCCGCTTCAGCAGTTGCTGCGTCAGGGAAACCCACTGATCGATGCTGCGATTCGAGAAGACACGGTCGACGGCACGCCAGCGTCCGATGCGTTGTTTGACCGAATCGCGCCGGTCCATGGTTCAATCACAGCCAAACAGCGGGGCGTCATCGCGGGACTGCCCGTTGCTTCTGAAGTGTTTC
>Ga0272441_10013003_pt1 | contig 12055 bp, 12 predicted proteins | sample SSMProp6N_FD_193582 | JGI IMG/M metagenome (GOLD analysis project Ga0272441, IMG submission 193582) | Marine sediment archaeal communities from Little Sippewissett salt marsh, Falmouth, MA, United States - SSM-Prop-6N | ecosystem: Environmental > Aquatic > Marine > Wetlands > Sediment ...
CGATGAACCGGGGGAACCGGTTCAGGCCGTGAGAAGGAACCCCGACAAGGCTGTTCTCCGCGAAGACGAAGGCCAGTCGCCACGCACGGGAGCGTGACAGGCCACGGCGCACAAGGACGTCCTGCATAGCCCCCTGCGCCGTGTCGAACGGAACGCGCAGAGCATCGTGTGGGGTCTCAGACGGTTGGGCCATGGGTAAGCAGCTCCCAGATCTGGTGGCCGGGCCAGGGGTGTTGCTCGTACAGGGTCTCGGTGCCGGATGCGGTCTCGAGTACGGCGGCGGTGATGCGCCCGGCGACGTGATCAAGCGACTCGCTCTGCTCGAGAATCGTGCCGGCGTAGATGTCGAAGAAACGGCGCGCATCGGTCTCGCGCGGATTGCTGAGGACTTTCACGATCGGCAACAGGGGGAGGCCGCCCACGTTGGTTCCGATCAAGGAGGGGATTCGCGCCGGCACGCCACCTCCGACGCTGAACACGAGGAGAGTCGCCCCGGCCGCTGCCCATCCGATAAGCAACTGCGGGACGTTCGCCGGGCAATCCATAAACGCGAGGCCCGGCACGTCCGCGCGGCTTCCCCACGCAAACGCAGATTGGAGCGGGCGTGTTCCCGTCTTCAGAACGCCGCCGAGCGATTTCTCCTCCAGCGTTGTCAGCCCGCCGCGGATGTTCCCCGGTGTCGGCTGGATCCCGCGCGGGTCGACGCCGGTTGTGCGGATCCGTTCTTCCGCGCGGTGGACGGCTTCGAGGAGGGTTCGGCGCACGGTGTCCGTCGCCGCGCGATCGGCCAGCAGGTGTTCTGCGCCGATGAGTTCCGTGGTCTCCGAGAAGACGACCGACGCGCCACGGTCGATGAAGTCGTCCACCGCGCGCCCAATGGCGGGGTTCCCGGCCAGCGCGGATGTGGTGTCCGATCCGCCGCACTTCACAGCCACCGTAAGGGATGACAGGGACACGGGCTCGCGGTGCAGGCGGGCGACCGCTTCGCTCTGGGCTCGGAGCCATCGCCGCCCTTCCGTCACGGCACGCTCGAAGTCGCCGGCGGACTCGAGGGTTACGCAATGGACGGGTTTCCCGGTTGCCGCCATATCGTCCATGATGTCGTCGGCGTCGAGTGCTTCGCACCCGACGCCGACGAGGAGAACGGCGGCCGCGTTCGGGTTGCGGCCGAGTCCGATCAGACAGTGCTGCGCCGCGGTGTTGTCCTCTCCGAGGTGAGCGCACGGCTGTGTATGGAGAAACGGATAGGCAGCGGGGATCCCGGCGGCCACGCGGGCAGCCAACTCATTCGCGCACTGGCCGACCGGGAGGACGAGCACGACGTTGCGGATTCCAGCACGTCCGTCGGGACGGGGATATCCGGAGAACCGTTCGAGGTCAGTGCTTCGCATCGGAGGACCCGCTTTCCGGTGTGCCGAGACGCGCGCTGGCCACGTTCTGGATGTGGACGTGTTGGCCGACGCAAATGCTCTCCGTGGCGACCCCAATGACTGCGCCGAACTTGACGATGTCGGCACCGCGCGGAATCGATCGGACGGCCGTCTTGTGGCCAAACGGGATGGGGGCAGCGCACTGAATCGAGCCGATATGCGTCAGATCCTGTTGCACGAGGTCGACAACGGCTCCGTCGGCCGGGATGTCGGCCAACAGGGTGGCGACGTTGTCGTCGCAATGTGCAAGGATCGCGACGCATCGGTCAGAGTCGGTCGGTGTGGCGGTTATCAAGGCTAGGATCTCCTCTTCTGGGGGGGCGCCGGCTTACCGGACAATGCGTAGGCCGCCCCCCTGGAGAACGCGCTTCACGTCTTCGGTGGTCGCAAAGACGACGTCGCCGGGCATGGTCTGCTTCAGTGCCGAAATGCCGACGCCGTAGCGAACGGCGGATGCGACGTCGTTGTCCAGGAGCCTGTGGAGGAATCCGCCGGCAAACGAGTCGCCCGAGCCCACCCGATCGACGACCTCGATGTCGAATGTGGGAGCCGCATGCACCGTGTCCGTATCCGCTTCATACGCGATCGCGGACCACGTGTTTCGCCACACCGACGGGGTCTCGCGTAACGTAACGGCGACAAGGCGGAGATCGAATTCGGCGGAGAGCCGCTTGGCGACGGCGGCGTAGGACTCCTCTGCGATGCCGAAGACACGAGCGGTGTCCTCTTCGGTGGTGAGGAGAACGTCCGAATACTGAAGGATCCGGCTCATCACGTCGCGCGCCTGTTTCTCCGACCAGAGGCGCGCACGATAGTTGAGGTCGACCGACACGAGCAAGCCGAGGTCGTGCGCCGTGCGGACGGCCTCGAGGGTGGCTTCCGTTGCAGTTTCGGAAAGCGCAGGGGTAATGCCGGAGGTGTGGAAGATGCGTGCTCCGTCAAGCGCCTTCTTCCAGTCGACAACCCCGGGGCTCATCCTGGCGGCGGCGGAGTCCTTGCGGTCGTAGACGACGGCGTTCGCTCGTGGCGACGCCCCGCACTCCAGGAAGTAGATCCCCACGCGATCGGTATCGCCCCACACGATGTGCTCGGTGTCCACGCCATGCTCTCGGGCCTTGTTCCGGACGAGGCGGCCAAGCGGATTGCTCGGCAGCCGCGTGACGAAGCGCGTCTTGGTGCCGAGACACGCCGCGGCAATGGCGGTGTTGAACTCGGATCCACCGACGTGTACATCCAACGAGGACGACTGCTCGATGCGCTCGTGATTCGGCGGGGTGAGACGCACAAGCGCCTCACCGAACGTGACAAGGTCAACGGAACTACCCATGGCGAGCCTCCCTGAAGTCGGTGATCCGGTCGTGTAGTGTTCGAGCGCGCTGTGCGATCTGCGCGAAGTCGCCGGCCTCCATGGCGGACTGGTTGACGAGCCAGGATCCAAACCCGAGGAGGGAGGCTCCCGCACGGAGGTAGTCGGCTGCATTCTCAGCGGTCAAGCCACCGGTCGGCGCGAGCCGAACGGTGGGAAACGGCGCAAGAACGTCGGACAGAAACGCAGGGCCGAGGCGGGAGGCGGGGAAGATCTTGACGAAGTCAGCGCCTGCGCGCCAGCCGTCCAGCACCTCGGTGGGGGTCATGGCGCCGGGAACCGTCACCAGGTCCAAACGTTTCGCAGCATCGATGACGTCCGGGCAGAACGCCGGAGACACGATGAACTGAGCTCCGGCGTCGGCGCAGCGTTTGACATCGTCGGCCGTGAGTACGGTGCCCGCCCCGAGCAGTGTGCCGGGGATCGTGCTGCAACGGTGAATCACATCGATCGCCCCGGGCACGGTCATCGTGATCTCGAGGATGCGGACGCCCCCTTCAAGCAAGGCTTCGGCCGCGCGTTCTACGAGCGATGCATCGCGTGCACGAACGACGGCAATCGCACATCCGTCCAGGAGATCGTGCACAACCTGTTCTCTTTCCATGCCCTTGTCCTTTCTGTGGGCTACGCTATCGGGTGAGCCATCCGCCGTCTACGCGGATGATCGTTCCGGTGATGTAGTCCGCCGCGCTGGACGCGAGGAAGACAACGGCTCCCTGGAGATCCTGCGGCGTCCCCCAGCGATCCATCGGGACGCGGCTCAGGATCTCCTTCTCCCGGGCCGGGTCCTTGCGCAGCGGTGCGGTGTTGTCGGTTGCCATGTAGCCGGGAGCAATCCCGTTCACGTTGATGCGATGGGGAGCCCACTCGTTGCCCAGCAGGCGGGTGAGCCCGGCGACCGCGCTCTTGCTTGCCGTGTACGGGGCCACGAGGATGCCGCCGGAGAACGACAGCATCGAACACACGTTGATGATCTTGCCGGGCTTGCCGGTGTCGATCAGCGCCTTGCCGAACGCCTGCGACAGGAAGAACAAGGTGCGCTGGTTGACGTTGATTACCGCGTCCCAGTCAGCGAGCGGGAATTCGTGTGCCGGATGCCGGCGGATGATACCCGCGTTGTTGACAAGGATGTCGGCGCCGCCGAACGTCTGCGCTGTCTCCAGAATGCGAGGGATGTCGTCCAACCCGGAGAGGTCGGCCCTGACGTCGACGAACCGGCGTCCCAGCGACTCGATCTTGGCGCGCGTGTCATCAAGAGGACTGATCACGTCCACGCCGATGATGTCGGCGCCCGCTTCGGCGAGGCCGACGGCCATCCCCTGTCCTAGGCCCCGGGCGGCACCGGTGACGATGGCGGTCTTTCCTGTCAGGCTGAATGCGTCCAGGATCATGATAGGTTCTCCTCGATGTTTCGGATCATCGGAATGGCTCGTGAGACCCAGCCGACGTCGGGATCATCCACCGTTGCTTGGGTGCGTGTGTCCCCGGCGAGGAACCACAGGTAGTACGTTGTATAGCCTGGTGCGCTTACGACGGTGTGGTATCCCTTGGGCATCATGAGCAGCGTGTCATCCTTCACGGTGTACGCTTCGTCGATGCTGCGATCGTCGGTGTAGTATTTCGCCAAGCCCCAACCGTCTTTGGGGGCGACGCGGAAGTAGTACATCTCCTCCATGAACACCTCGGCCGGCGGGTTGTCGATCTCGTGGCGATGCGGCGGATACGTGGACCAGTTGCCGGACGGGGTGTACGTCTCGCCGACGATCAATCGGCTGACTTTGCGCCCCGGATGCTGTCCCTGCACGAGGATCTGATGGAACTTCCGGGAGAAGTTCGAGATCCCCCACTTGCCGGTCCGTACCTGATCCGGCGTAATGAGAAACGGCGCGGATCCGTCGTCCGCTTTGGCCATCGGAATGGCGGCTTCGAATCCGATGAGGCCCTCCGGCACGCGAACGTGGTACGCACAATTGGGTGGCAGGTAGAGCGCGTGCGGGAGCCCTGCCATCACATGGGGGCGTCCGCCGACCTCCGCAAACTCCACGCCACACGCGCTGATCGACGCGCGACCGCCCAGGACGACGAGCAGCGCCTCATTCGTTCCGGTGTTCCCTTGGTACTCGCCGCCCGGCGGGAGCACCAGCTTCGCGAAGTCGAGCAGGTTGCACGGGTTCTCGGGAATGGCATTGAATCCGGCCTTGGATGGTACATCGCAGAAATACACGTCTAGCTCCTTCCTTTCCGTATGCAGTTACTTGATGAGTATCGAGGGCAGCCATTCACTCAGGAATGGCAACACGGACACGAGAATCATCACCATGAAGTTGGCGACGAGGAACGGCAGCGCCGCCACGAATGTATCCGTCAGTTCGAGTCCCGCAATCTTGTTGGCCACGTTCAGACACTGCCCCACCGGTGGAGTTGCCAGCCCGACGGCCAGCCCCACGATCAGCACGGTGCCAAACTGGATGGCACTGATCCCCATTCCCTGGAGTGCAGGAAGCAGAATGGGGGTAAGGAGCAGGATTGCCGGTCCCACGTCGATGAAGTCGCCGACGAAGAACAGCAACGCAGAGAAGACGAGCAGGACAGCGTACTGCGGTATGTGGATCGACGTGAGGAACTTCGTCAGGGCAAGGGGCACCTGCTCTTTCACGAGAATCCACGTGTACAGCCGCGAGAACGTGGTGATGATCATGATTGTCGCGCTGACAAGGATGCTCTGCTTGATGAGACGCGGGAGTTCTTTCAGTTTGAGTTCGCGGTAGATGAAGAAGCCGATCAAGAACGCGTACAGGACCCCCATGCCGGCGGCCTCGGTCGGAGTGGCAATACCCAGTGTGATCGTTCCGACGACGGCGATCGGCATCAACAGCGCAGGAAGTGCGCTACCGGTTCTTCGAAGAAAGTCAAGGAAGCCGATCGAAATCCTTTCCATGGGCCACTTACGACGGTACGCAAGGATGACGGTGATGGCGATCATGAACAGGCCGATAAGGATCCCCGGGATCGCGCCGGCCCAGAAGAGCTTGCCGATCGACGCGCCCGACGCAACGCCGAAGATCACCATCGGGATGCTCGGCGGAATGATCATGCCCATGGTCGACGAGGCGACAGTCACGCCGGTCGCGATCGTCTTCTTGTACCCTTTGTCGGTCATCTCCGGAATCAGGATGGCCCCGATCGATGCCGTGTCGGAAACCGACGAACCGGAGATCCCTCCGAAGATCATGCTGGCAATGACGTTGACGATGGCCAGTCCGCCGCGCATCCGCCCGACGAAGATCATCGCGAAGTCGATAATTCGTCGGGTGATCCCGCCCTGGTTCATCAGAAGCCCCATCAACACGAACAGCGGGAGCCCGATCATCGCGAAGGAGTCCGTCCCCCAGAACGAGCGCAAGGGCAGAATGCCGACCAGGTTCGGTTGGTAGACGAGGAAGTACAGGATGGCGGACATTGCAAGCGAATAGCAGATCGGGATGCCGAAGACGAGGAGAACGAAGAGAGAGCCGAAGAGGAGGATCATTCGCTTGGCTCCTTCCGGCCCCAGTCCCGGTCAAACACCGCATCGAAAGCATTGCTGAGTGCATAGAGGGACGCGAGGCCGCATCCGATCGGCAGAGCGATCTGAATGTAGGCAAGAGGGATCTTGAGTTCCTCCGACAGATTCGCTCCCGTGACGCGTATCCACTCGAGACTCAGGATCAGCAGGTAGATATGCAGGGCAACCACCAGAATGTTCCCGAGGGCCGCGACGATTCGCTGGGCTGGGAGTGGCAGTTTTCGTGTCGCCAGATGAATCGAAATGTGGTCGTCCGAGCCGATCAACACGGCAGCACCCAGAAACGTCGTGTAGATGAACGCGTATCGTAGCGCCTCGGGGCCGGCGGGGACGGACGAGTTGAACGCGTAGCGGAGGATGACCTGCACCATGATCAACAGCGCCATGCCGAAGAAAAGGCTGCCTACGGCGTACGTGAGAATGCGATCGAGAAGTCTCTTTGCTCGATGCTTCCACTTCATCTAGAATCCCTTCCGTTCATCCTCGCGTAGATTGCGGGGATGCATGAGGGGGCACAGGCTCGAAGGAGCCCGTGCCCCGTTCTCTTCGGCGCTGGACTAGCCGCCGATGAAGTTGAGTACCCGGTCGAGCAAGCCTTCCGAGAAGGTGCCGGCGTCGATGTAGTAATCCCAGACAGGCTGGACCTCGGCGATGAACGCGGCGCGAGCGTCGTCGGAAAGAACGTTGACTTCGCAATTGGCGGCGATCGTGTCGTACGCGACCATTTCCTCACCGAGCCAGATCGTGTCGTTGTAGATCATGGCCAGCTTCGCTCCCTCGGTGACGATCTTCTGCAGTTCGTCAGGAAGGCCGTTGTACCAGTCGAGGTTGATGAAGAACGGGTTCGGATGGACCTGGTAGTTCGAGACCGTCAGGTACGTCTGAACTTCGTAGAACTTCATCTGGAAGATGTTCGAGTACGGGTTTTCCTGGCCGTCGCAGACGCCCGTGCTGAGCGAGATGTAGACGTCGCTGTACGGGATCGTCTGGCGATTCGCGCCCATGGCGTCAAACGTGCGCATGATCGAGTCGATGCCGGGCGTGCGCATCTTGAGACCGACCATGTCTGCCGGGCACGTGATCGGGCGGACGTTATTCGTCCACTGACGGAACCCGCCGGCGATGCCGCATGCCGGAACGTAGAACCCGTTGACTTCCGCTTCGGCGTTGACGATGTCGCCGATGTCGCTGCGCATGACCTCAAGCGCCTGCTCCGGCGAGGCAAACAAGAACGGAAGCGTGTACAGCAGGTAGGTGGCGGTGGCCACCTCGAACTTGCCGCCCTCGGTCGCCTGGATTACGCCAAGCTGCACCGATTCCATGAGTTCCGCTTCGGTACCGAGCTGTTCGCTCGGGAAGACCTCAACGTCGATCTGGCCGTTCGACGCCATCTCGACGATCTGCTCGAAGAAGAGCAGCGCCTTGTGCCGCGCCGACGTCTCCGGCTGACCATGCCCGATCGTCATCGTATAGTCCGCTGCGACCAAGCCAAGGCTGAGTCCCAGCACAATGGTCAAAGTGAGTATGCCAAGCCTTCTCATCGCAAAAACCTCCTTGTGTCCCTTGCCGATGCCGTGTGTCGATGGCTAGTGAAGAGCGTGTTGACCGTATCACCCCGCTTTCCCCGTGCGGATTGGCAGTAAGTACCCGAGTTGACGGGAGATGTCGTCCGCCGTCGTCTGTACGGCAGTCACGATGCGCTGGAGCTCGTCTCCATGCGCTCGGCTCGCGACGAATGACGTACTGATTGCTGCAACGACTTGTCCGCTGGCACGATGAATCGGTGCGGCGACGCAGCCGCCGCCGACCTGCAGTTCCTCCAACTCCAAGGCGTATCCGCTCTCTCGAACGCGTTCCAGCGCGTGACGCAGTTGCCGGAGGGATGTGATGGTCTTGTCGGTGACTTTCTCGAAAACGATGGTGGAGAGTACGTGGTCCAGGTCGTGGGGCGGTAGATAGGCAAGGAGAACCTTGCCCAGAGCGGTGCAGTAGCTGGGCACGCGAAGCCCGACGACTTCCTTGAGGATGACGTTGGCGGTCGGACCGCCCTCTTCCTGTTCGAGGTAGAGCACCTCGTTGCCGTACAGCACGGCGAGGCGGGCGTTGGCCTCGACTGCGCGACTCAGCGTGACGAGCTCGCGACGCGCGACGGAGCGAACATCATACACCTGATGGATCTCTCCTACGCGCTCGAGGAACTTCAGGCCGAGCCGATACTCCTTGTGTCCGTTGATCTCCAGATACCCATGCGCAACCAGGGTGTGAAGAAACGGGTAGAGTGTGGTGGGTGCGATGCCCAGTCGGTCGGCAACCTCTTTGGCTGTGAGGGTGTGCACTTGGCGTGAGAACAACTCGAGGATCCGAAGGCCTCGGTCGAGCGACTGGTTCACATGATGCGGCTTTGTGTCCACAATCAACCTCGAATATGTCGAGCTGGCATCAATATATCCGAGCTGCTTGTCGATGTCAAGCCCCGCTTGATGGTTGAGCTGGTGATCCGGCGAGAGGTTCATTCGGCAGACTCCATCAGCCTTTCCTAGAGACGCCGTGACGTCGAGCGTTGGCAGCGAACGGACGGAGAGATCCATCCCCAACAGCTCGATCGGGGGCTCGTGGTTGGGGTGACGGCTCTCGCGTCGCGCCTACGAGGAAAGGTGTTGGCGCTTCGCGTCGTACATGCGCTTGTCGGCAAGGTCAACGACCTGCTCGATGGGTTGGGGAGCATCGGGGGTCCAATGCGCGCAACCGATGGAGAGTGTTACGGGGAATCCAACGAGTCGTTCCAGGTCGGTTCGTTTTGCGAGGTTCTCCAGGATCCGCTGCTTGGTGACGACGATCTGACCATCGGTTTCCGGGAGAATGACTAGAAACTCGTCACCGCCGTATCGAACGACGATGTCGACGGCACGGATCGAGCCGCTAATGACGTCCACGATGGCACACAACACGGTGTCGCCGACGTCATGGCCATGCTCGTCGTTGATCTGCTTGAAACGGTTCGCGTCGATCATCAGGAAGCCGATGGGATGGGTGTACCGTTTGGCCCGAGCGACCTCGCGATCGAGGATCTCTGCCAAGTAGTGTCGATTGAATGCGCCGGTGAGGGCATCGTGATGCGCCATGTGGGCGAGCTTCTCCTCGTATGCGGTCCGCTCGGTTACGTCCCGGATGATGGCCGTGTAGAACGTCCCCGATGGCGTTGCCCAACTCGTCAGCGATACGTCAAGCGGCAGTGTCGAGTCGTCCGACCGAATGCCAACGGCGTGCACCCCGCGTACGGCGTACTGCTGTCCCGAGAAGCGGAAAGGGTTCTCCACGGGTTTGTCCGGATCCTCGTCTGCTGTGACGAGATGGCCGAACGGTTTCCCGTGTGCCGCCTCCTTGTCGTAGCCGAACATGTCGGCCGCGCCGGCGTTCCAGAACGTGATTCGGCCTTCGGAGTCAACCGAGACGATCGCGTCGACGGCGGTCTCCGCGACCGCACGGAACCGGGCCTCGCTTTCGACAAGGGCTTCTTCTGCCCGACGGCGCTCGTCGATCAGACGCTGTTTCTCGAGTACGCGATCGATGGCCGCAGGAAGAAGGTCGAGGAACCCTCCGTTGGCGTCCTTCACCACGTAGTCGCGTGCACCGAGCTTCATCGCCTCGACGGCCGTCTCCTCGCTTCCCGAACCTGTGAGCATGATCGTGGCGGGCAAAGCATACTGATTGTCGAGGATTCGGATTACCTGAAGCCCACTGTATACCGGCATGTTCTGATCCAGGAGAAGCAAGTCGTATGGAGCACTCGATACGACTCGGGCGACCCCCTGTTGTCCGTCGGGCGCGATGTCGACGTCGTGTCCGATTCGGCCGAGACGCTTCTGGACCAAGCGTGCGAGTCCGGGATCGTCCTCCATGTACAGGATGCGGATCGGGCGGACGTTCGACACCGCTATTCTCCGTCCGGGACGGTCACGATGGACATGAACAACCCGAGCTGCTGGATCGCCTCACAGAAACTCTCATAGTCAACGGGTTTGGTGATGTAGACGCTGCATCCCAAGTCGTAGCATCGCGCGACTTCGCGGGCATCGTCGGTTGTCGTCAAGACGACGACGGGGATGTGACGGGTTTGCGGGTCGGCCTTCATTCGCTCGAGCACCTGGTACCCGTCCAGTACCGGCATGTTGAGGTCGAGCAGCACGAGGAGCGGTGACGGTCGGACCTGACCGGCGAACGCACCCTCGGAGTGGAGGAAGTCCAGGGCCTGCTGGCCGTCCGTGACGTGCGTAATCCCGTTTGAGATCTTCCCGCGTTTGAGGTTCTTCTCGATTAACCGCGCATGTCCCTCATCGTCTTCGACGATCAGGATGCTCACAGACTGCGTTGCGTTCATTCCTCACCTCTTCTCCGTTGGATTGCCGATCGTGAACGTGAATGTCGTTCCGAGATCCAGTTGCGATTCGAACCCGATCGTGCCACTCATTCGCTTCACCATCGTGCGAACGTACGAGAGCCCCATCCCCTCTCCAGCTACATCCTGCTTGCCTGCCCGGCGAAACGGTGCGAAAACCTTGTCGTAGTCGTCCTCGGCAATCCCGCGTCCGTTGTCCTTGATCCAGTACTCCGTCTCGGTTGCGCGGCGCTCGCCGCCGACTTCGATGATCCCGGCGCGCGTAGGTTCAAGGTAGTTCACGGCGTTGGCGAGGAGGTTGCCGAAGACTTGCTCGAGTGCCGTACGGTCTGCAACGACATCCGGAAGGTTGTGGATCGTCAGGACGGCGCCGCGCTCGTCAAGCTGGTGGGCGAGCGTGCTACGGATCTCTGTCGCGATCGCTTGGACGTCAAGCGGCTCCGGCTTGAGTTCTCGTCGTCCGATTCGGGACAGCTTGAGCACGGCGTTGATGAATGCGTCCATGCGAGCGACGGAAGACTCGATGAATCCGAGGGCCTCGGGCACGTCTTCTTCAACCAGCAACGCGACGGGCTCCCGTTCGGATTCGGGTAGGGTCGCCAGACTGTCGGCGATGTGGGGGGAGAGGGCGGTCATCGCCTCACGAAGCTCCGCGGCGAATCCCTTGAGGTTCACGAGCGGCGCTCGAAGATCGTGAGAGACGATGTAGGCGAATTGCTTGATCTCCTCGTTGGCTGACTCCAACTCCTCGACGTATCGCGCGACTCGCTGTTCGGCTTCTCGCCGAGCGTGAAGCTCCGTCTGCATCGCTTGATAGAGGCGGGCCGTTTCGAGGGCGACACCACACTGGTCGGCCAGTGTTTCGAGGACGAGTTGGTCGGTTTCGTCGAATGCATCGATCTCGTTGCTCTGAAGGTCGAGCACCCCAACGATGGAGCCGGCGATCGTCACCGGGACGACGAGCTCCGACTGCGTCAGCAGGACATCGGGGTTTGGATTGTAGTAGTCCGGGTCTTCGGCGACGCATCGGACGAGTGCAGGCTGTGCGGATCGCGTGACACGGCCGATCAACCCGGCGCCGGGAGGTATCGCCGATCCGGCGGGGACGATGTCGGCAATCGGGCCGACGCCGATGCGTACGGTGACGCGATCCCCTTCACAGTCCAGATACATCACCTGGTCGTAGCCGAGCCGGTCACGGATGAGCTCGACGGCCGTTCGGAGGAGCTCGCCGGGTTCCAGTCGCGATGTGAGGCGACGGGAGACCTCGTTAACGACGGCCATCTGCTCGGCGCGGC
>Ga0272441_10013004_pt1 | contig 12055 bp, 5 predicted proteins | sample SSMProp6N_FD_193582 | JGI IMG/M metagenome (GOLD analysis project Ga0272441, IMG submission 193582) | Marine sediment archaeal communities from Little Sippewissett salt marsh, Falmouth, MA, United States - SSM-Prop-6N | ecosystem: Environmental > Aquatic > Marine > Wetlands > Sediment ...
TAGGTTTCCCAGCCGCGCGTCTGTAGGCGGATTTCTTTCATAAAAAGCGGATTCAGCACAGATTATTATACCAGTTTTTGTGGGATTCTCTGTTCACATCCCGTTTTAGTCTTCCATTGCTGGAAATTCTATTCTTTTTTTATCTTACCCCACGTACTGGTGAGCCTCTCCATGGGCCTGACCGGCTGGGGAGGGCCTATAAGAAACGCCTGCAACTCAACCCAGTGGCTCCACTCATTAACGGTACTTCCGCCAACCCATGCACGTATATATCGCGTTCTTATCGGATCAAAGCTTATTGTCCTACCTTCAGGCGTTTCCCGATATTCAGCATCTATATCGTTGGTATCAAAAACCACTATTTCTTCGCCAATAAAGTTCCCTTCATTTGATAGAGCGACTTTATTATCATGATAAGTCCTGCCATCAGCGTAGTAGTGCCATAGTTTGATAGTATCAATGGTATACTGGGCTCCCAGATCTACCTGAACCCAGGTTGGGCCGTCGAGATGTGGATTCAATTCTATGATTCCATCGGTAAGCAGTTCATAGGCTCCTTGAGCAATACCGCCGCTACCGGTAACCTGCATCCCGAGAGCCAGATTTTCCAGTTCATCAAGTCCTGGTATCGGACACGCTATAATCAGTATCCCAATCGTGACAAGAAATATAAAAAGCTGAATCCTCGCAAACGCTTTCATAGCTCAAGCACCTCCCTGGCTATGTCACCTGACCTGTTGAAATAAGCCTTCGGCCTGAATTTAAGCTAACAATAGACCAAATTGGCAGCTATATCATATAATAGCTGGGCAAGGTTTGTCAAGAGTCTTGTCACGGCGATTCATAGTCGTTAGTACCTACCTCGTCACTGTCATCTTCCTGATGGTAGTATAATCGCCAGCCCGGATGCTGTAGAAATAGACGCCGCTGGCTACTGATTCCCCAGCTTCGTTCCTGCCATCCCAGTATGCTGCCTTCTGCCTGCTTGTGTAAAATCCAGCCAGCTTGTGTCCCAGACTCATTGTCCGAATATGCTGTCCAGTGGATGTATAGATTCGTATCTCTACGCTGGAATCATCGCTCAACTGATACGGTATCCATGTGTCTGGGTTGAAAGGGTTGGGATAGTTGGCCAGCAGTAGTGTCCTCTTGGGCTTCAACTCAGCTATTAGCATACCCAGAATATCCCTCAAGACCATTGCATTTTCGGCATTTTGCAGTCTTCCACTGGTTAGCTGTTCGTCCAGGGCGCTATACATCCTCCGGTATATGTCCAGCATATCCCTATCGGCGAGTAACTGCGTTGGCGCGACTATGACTGGAACTACTCCAGGGCGCACCTTCTGCCAGTTCTCAGCTATTACCAGCAAATCGTCTTCACCCACAACACCGTTCCCATCAGTATCTGCATAGGCAGCTTCCACTGGATGCCAGTTTCTCGTTGGTGTCAGTCCAGGAGCCCAACTGGTACTCTGAGGTACTCTCCTATCTCCCTGCCTACCCCAGAACATGCCTATAGGACGGATGTCCAGGATTGATACCTGTCCGCCGTTATCAGCATCGCCAGGCCACACCTCCACAGCCGGCATCGCTGATATAGTAAGCTCCACAGTCTCATCAGGCTCTATCTCCACCTGTTCGCCATCGATGAGATATCCATCCACTGAGATACTTACGTTACAAATGCCCGGTCTTAGTGAGAACTCGAATCCACCTTGAGGATCAGTCTCCATCTGCGGAGTATCCCCTGCCAGTGTCTTCACCTCAACACCAGCGCCGGCTAAGGGTTCACCTGTGTCTGCATTGATAACAATTCCACTGAGTATGCCATTCATCAACTGGAGTTGGAAGTTGAGGCTGGTGGTTTCGTCTGGATTGATGGTTGTCTCCTGTTCCTGCTGGATATATTTATCCGCAGAGACTGTGACAGTATAGTTCCCGGGCTTCAGGGCAAGTTTACATATTCCCGCCATGTCTGTAGTAGCAGAACTGCTGTCTACCTCAACGAGTACCCCAGATATGGGATCGCCTGTGTCAGCATCTGTGACTGTGCTGGCAAGTATTCCGTTCTTCACTTCTAGTCTGAAATCTAACACTGTTGTCTGGTCCGGCTTGACTGCGACCTCTGCTTCCTGCTGGATGTATTTATCCGCTGATACTGTGACGGAGTAGCTTCCCGGTTTGAGAGTAAACTGATATTTACCATCCGAACCAGTCCGGATAGTATTGCCATCTATCAGTATAGTGGCGCTACTGATAGGTATTCCCGTATCAGCATCTGACACTGTGCCTGATATAATCCCGTCCTTCAGTTCTAGTCCGAAGTCCAACGTAGCAGTCTCGTCAGGATTGACCATCACCGCTTCCCGTTGCTGGACATAATCATCCGCAATAACCGTCACGGAATAATCTCCCGGCTTAAGGGCAAACTGATACTTCCCCAGTGAGTTAGTCTTTGCAGTATTCCCATTCACGCTTATCTCAGCGCCACTCACAGGTTCACCTGTATCAGCATCTGTTACTGTGCCCTTAATCCCGCCTTGCATTACCTCCAGAGCGAAGTCCAATGCTATCGTTTCTCCCCAATCAACAGTGACTGTCCGCTCCTGCTGGATATACTTATCCCGCGAAGCTGTGATCGTGTAATCCCCCGCCCTGAGAGTAAGCTGATACTTACCTTCTGAGTCGGTTTCAACGGATTTCTCATCCACCAATATAAGCGTGGCAGGTATAGATTGAGAAGTGTCCATATCTCTCACTACGCCTGAAAAGGTACCCAGTTCATCAAAGAGAAGATTCGCTCCTCTGGCCTGCAGCGCCGGAACATGAGTGTTATATGCTTCGTAGCTGAGTTGATTGCCTCTTAAGTCCACTCCATCGCTGTCGCCGATTCCTGGGTTGTCTACAATCGGGTATATGTCACTTATGCTGTTGTTTGATAGACCGAGACTGATTCTAATTCCGTCCCGTATTTCGTCCTCAATCCACCATCCTTCTTCTACGACTTCTCCGATCTTCGTCATGGCTGAAAGTGGAGAAATATCGTCTATTCCATTGTTGTCCAGGTAAAGAAGCCTCAGATCCTTCATCTCGGCGATGGGGGTTATATCCGTTATCTGGTTGTGCTGTAACCTCAGCCACTGCAGGCCAGTCATGCCACTCAAAGGACTTATATCCGTAATCCTGTTGCCTGCTGCCCACAGTCTCTGCAGCCCCTTCATATTGTCTAATGAACTAATGTCGCTTATCAGATTACCCTCAATATACAGCAGTTTGAGGTTACTCATCCCACGCAAATAACCAATATCTTCTATCTGATTATGCTGCAACCACAGATTTTCCAGCTTAGTCAATGCCTCTAAGGAGCTTATGTCACTTATCTGATTAGTAGCTAAAGCCAATTCCTGTAGTTCAACCAGTTCATTCAATGAAGTGATATTGCTGATCTCATTATTACCCAGATATAGGTTTTGCAGATTGGTTAGCTTACTTAAAGCACCGACTTCGCTTATGCGGTTGTCACTTAACCATAGCGTCTTCAGACTCGTCAGATCGCTTAACGCACCGAGTTTATCAATCTGGTTCTGCCCAAGCGTCAGCCAACTCAGACTGACAAGACTCCTTAATGAACTGATGTCACTAATCTGATTCTGGTCCAGATTGAGCTGATCCAGATTAATACAGTATTCAATGCCGGTTATATCGCTTATTCTTCTCCCTGAAGCATTAAAGTAAGTTAAGTCTTCGAGGTCGCCACTGTTTATCGGCCCTTCAGGTCTGTTCAGAGCTTCACGTATAGCTGCCTCCAAATTCGGATCGGGAAAGATAACCCTTTGATCAAAGAGCACATTCACTCCTCTGCTCTGGAGTGCAGGAATATGGCTGTCATAGGCGTTGTAATTGATGGGATTACCCTTCAGGTTCACTCCATCCCCATCTCCGATGCCCGGATTATTGGCAAGCGGACTTATGTCGCTTATCTGGTTGCCAGACAACTCAAGGCAGATCTCGATTCCATCCTGCTCTTCAAACCACCATTCTACCCATCCGCCGCTTCTCTCCCCAAGCTTCCTCAATCCCGAAAGCGGAGATATATCGGCTATGTTGGTGTGATCCAGATGAAGTGCCTGCAATTCTGTCAAACCAGCCAGAGGACTTATGTCGCTGATCGGAGTATTACCTGCCCATAATGCCTGGAGGCTCGTTAAGTTAGCAAGGGGACTCATATCATTGATCTGAGTACCGGCCACAGCAAGTGCCTGCATATTGGTAAATCCGGCCAGAATGCTAATGTCATCTATATTAAGGTTCCACAACCATAAATGCTCCAGATTAATCAAGTCTCTTAACGGATTTATATCGGTTACCGGGTTCCCCATTAGATGTAATCCCCGCAGATCGATCAAGCCGCTCAGAGGACTTATATCGCTGATCTGATTGTTCCATAACCAAAGATATTGTAGAGCTGTCAGGCTCCTTAAAGGACTTAGGTCACTGATCTGATTATCATACAAATGCAGATCTGACAGATCAATCAGATTGGCCAGCTTCTCTATATTGCTTATCTGGTTGTCATTCAGACGCAACGATTCCAGGTTAGCGCAGTACTCTATTCCAGCAAGGTCACTGATACCTCGACTAGAGGCGTCGAGGCTCCACAAGTTTGCGAGTTCTTCTTCATTCACCGGTCCTTCTGCTCTATTCAGGGCATCAAGCATCGCTGCCTCAAGATTATGATCGGGAATGTCAACTGTTGGATGGAACAGGAGATTCACTCCTCTTGCCTGAAGAGTGGGGATATGGTTTTCATAGGCTGCATAGTTAAGCGGATTGAATCTCAGATCCACTCCGTCACCTTCCCCGATTCCCAAGTTACTCACAAGAGGCATTATCTCACTGATTGGACTCTGCGAAAGCCCAAGGTATATATCAACTCCATCCCGCTCCTCAAGCCACCAATCATTTTCTCCTTTTTCCCATTCCCCCATCATCGTCATTCCTGCAAGGGAAGAGATATCACTAATCAGGTTGTCATCAAGATATAGAACTCTCAGATCTGTCAGGTTTGCTAAAGCACTTATGTCACTCACATCGTTGTATTTCAGTCTTAGCACCTGTAGATCAACCAGTTTGCTCAGAGGGCTGATGTCTCTCACCCGATTGGCCTGTAGATCCAGTATCCTAAGATCGATCATGTCCCTCAATGGTTCCAGATTGGTTATCTGATTATTGTTCAGCCACAGATCCTGCATGTGGATCATTTCACTCAGTGGGCTGATATCACTGATCTTGCTGTTCTCGTTGCCACCTAACCAAAGCTCTTTCAAGTGGATCATGCCACTTAAGGGTTTGATGTCGATAATTCGATTGCCACTCAGTGCCAAGTCCTCCAGTTGAGTAAGCATTATCAATGGACTTACGTCGCTTATCTGGCCATTGCTACCTAGATGCAATGAGCGCAGATCCAGCAAGTTGGCTAGAGGAGTTATATCCGCGATCTGGTTTTGCCTTAATTCAAGCCCTTTCAAATTGGTCAAATTCCTCAATGGGCTGATGTCGCTGATCTGGTTTCCATCCAGATTAAGCCAACTCAGACCGGTCAAGTCTCTTAATGGACTGATATCGCTAATCTGATTGTTCTCCAGATTCAACCACTTCAGACTGGACAATCCAGTCAGTGGGCTGATATCCGCGATGTTATTCCTCCGCAAGTCCAGAACACTCAGATTTGTGCAATATTCAATGCCACTCAGGTAATTTATGCCGCGCTCTGGGGCATCAATCTCCGTCAAAATTGCGAGTTCCGCATCGGTTATCGGCCCTTCTGGTTTGCCCAGTGCATCACGCATGGCTGCTTCCAGGTTCGGATCGGGAATATCAACTACTGTGTCAAAAAGCAGTCCTACCCCTCTCCCGCGAAGCTCAGGAATGTGGCTTACATATGATTCATGATCGAGTGGATAGCCTCTCAAATCCACCCAATCTCCGTTTCCAATACCTGAGTTATATATAAGCGGGCTTATATCACTCACCTGATTATACGAAAACCCAAGATGAACCTCAATTCCCTCCCGTTCCTTTGTCCACCATTCTCCAGGCTCTACTTCCCCAATCATATTCAGACCTGCAAGTGGTAGAATGTCATCTATCTCATTTTGATCAAGGTAAAGAATTCTTAGATCCGTCATGGCGCTTAATGGACTAATGTCGCTTATCTGATTTTGCTCTAGCCAGAGAGCCTTTAGCTTCGTCAAATTTCTCAAAGGAGAGATGTCGGTAATCTGGTTTTCCTTTAGCCCCAGGAATTCCAGATTGATCAGATTGCTTAACGGTGTCAAGTCATTGATCTCATTGTGACTAAGCCACAACCCCCAACGCAAATGCGTCATATTGCTCAGAGGGCTTATATCACTTATTTCATTACCCCATAAGCTCAATCCCTCCAGGTTGGTTAGATTTACCACAGGATGGATGTTGTTACCAATCTCATTATTTCCCAGATCCACCCATCCCAGGTTGGTAAGGCCGCTCAATGGCTCAATATTGCTGATCTGGTTTACCCTAATCTCAAGCTCCCTCAGATTAGTCAGATTGCTCAATGGATTTATATCGACTATCTGGTTTTCATTCAGTATCAATTCTGTCAAGTTGAGGCAATACTCTATACCACTAATATCGCTTATGGCTTTGTCTTGAGCGTCTAGTACCGTTAATCCACTGAGATCCACATCAGTTATTGGCCCTTCCGGCTTACCCAATGCCTCACGTATAGCCGCCTCAAGATTCGGATCAGGGAAGCTTACTATGAGTGCCGCTGATGCATCCAATGAAATTATCATGATCAGAATGAGGATAGAACTCAATACCATTGCTCCTGAGTACCACGCCTTTATGACTTTGGTCATCTTAATCTCCCCATCTTGCTGCGTAGTTGTACCAGAATGGTGCAATACCAAACAAATATCATCTTCATTATATCTCTGCAAATCAATACGAGTTTTTCAGTTACAGGCCAGATCAGCCAGGTAGAACATGCTGCCAGCTTATTTCCATGCTTTATCAGCATTTTGAATGAGCAGGCTGTATGTTCCACTACATCAACTGAAAAACTCGCAACATTAACAGTGCTGTTGAGATTTATGTTATCATCTGCCTTCCCGACTGTCAATCTCATTCCGCAAGGGCCGCATCAAGAAAGACCTTGACAGCAAAAGAGGCGATGGTGTATCTTATGTATATACTATGCAGTCTACACGTGGTTTCAGGACAGAGAGGAATAAAACGCATGCCGAGAGCATATCCTTTGGATGAAACGAGAAATATAGGTATCATGGCCCATATCGACGCGGGCAAGACCACCACTACAGAACGGATTCTCTATTACACTGGCAGGAAGCACAGAATAGGGGAAGTGGATGATGGAACAACAGAAATGGACTGGATGGAACAGGAAAGGGAACGAGGCATAACTATTACTTCCGCAGCCACCACATGCTTCTGGCGCGACCACTGCATTAATATAATAGATACTCCCGGCCATGTGGATTTCACAGTGGAAGTTGAGAGGTCGCTGAGAGTCCTGGATGGCTCCATAGCTGTCTTTTGCGGTGTAGGTGGTGTTGAGCCTCAGTCTGAGACAGTGTGGCATCAAGCCGACAGATATAACATTCCCCGTATCGCTTTCGTTAACAAGATGGATAGAGTCGCGGCAGATGTGTTCCGGACAGTGGATATGATGAAAGATAGGTTAAAGGCGAATGCGGTGCCAATCCAGATTCCTATCGGCAGTGAGGAAAATTTCAGAGGTGTCATCGATCTGGTAACCATGAAAGCAATCATCTGGCATGACGAAGACCTGGGAATGACATACGATGTAACAGAAATCCCAGAAAATATGGTGGATGAAGCAAACATGCACAGGAGTGAACTTCTGGAGGCCATCGCCAGCGAGGATGAGAATCTTCTGGGGAAATATCTGGACGGTGTAGAGTTGTCAGAGGAAGAGATAAAGTGGGCTATCAGGAAAGCTACCTTGAACGTCTCAATGTTCCCTGTGATGTGCGGAGCTTCTGCTAAAAACAAAGGCGTACAGCCGCTTCTGGACGCAATCATTGACTATCTTCCAGCGCCAATCGATGTCCCTCCTATAGAGGGTGATGTTCCTGATACGGATAAGAAAACGGTGCGCAAAGCGGATGACAACGGCCCATTCTCAGCCCTGGCCTTCAAAGTGGTGGCAGACTCGGACGTGGGCAAAGTCGTGTTTCTGCGCATATATTCCGGATCTTTAACGACAGGGGCGTATGTGTACAATGCTTCCAGAAAGGTAAAGGAGCGGATCTCGCGCATACTTCAGATGCACGCAAACAGACGGAAGCAATTGCGCGAGGCGTATTCTGGCGATATTATTGCAGTCGTTGGCCTTAAAGAGACATACACAGGAGACACGCTGTGCGATGAAAAGCACCAGGTAATTCTGGAGCCAATAAACTTCCCTGAACCCGTCATCTCTGTAGCCATTGAGCCTAAAACAGAGGAGGAACGCGAAAAGCTCGAAAACGCACTCAGAAGACTGGTGGAGGAGGATCCCACGGTGAGTGTCACATCCAACGAGGAGACTGGACAAAGAATAATATCCGGTATGGGCGAACTCCATCTGGAGGTATTGACAGACAGAATGGTTCGGGAATTCGGCGTCAAGGCAAACATTGGGAAGCCTATGGTGTCCTATAAAGAGACTATCACGCGCACCAGACGTGGGCGAGGGAGATATGTGAGACAGTCCGGTGGACGCGGCCAATACGGTGACGTATGGTTCAAGCTGGAACCACTACCGCGAGGGTCAGGATTCCAATTCGTCAACGAAGCACCTGGGGATCAGGTACCTCAAGAATTCGTTCCAGCGACAGAGAGAGGGGCAAGAGGAGCAAGGGAGAATGGCCCATTGGCCGGATTCTCTGTGACAGATGTGAAAGTAACACTTGTGGGCGGATCGTTTCATGAGGTGGATTCCTCCAGAATAGCCTTCGAGATAGCCGGTTCCATGGCATTTAGAGAGGCCGTAAGACAGTGTAATCCTGCCCTTCTGGAACCCATAATGAAGGCTCAGGTCATTGTCCCCACAGAATATATGGGTAAAGTTCTTGGCGATCTAAACACAAGACGAGCACAAATACATGGTGTTGAGAGCAGGATCAATGGGGAAGCTGTGGATCTGGAAGTCCCATTGGCAGAGATGTTTAAGTATGCAACACAGATACGGTCTCTGACACAAGGCAGAGGTGTCCACAGCATGGAATTCTCCCATTATGACAAAGTGCCTGACAGCATCACAGATGAGATAGTCTCTGTTAGAAAGATGTATGGATTAGTAAGGTAAGGGACTTCTCGGGATGCCGACAAAAATCTGACATTGCAACTTTCTATGCAATCTGGTAGAATTAGACGTGGAGGGGATGAAAGGTTCTTTAGAATTTGTGCCATTGACTCATCCAGATGCATCTTTGACACCCTATTCCTTTGTTGATGGAATCTCTCTCCGAAGAGAACACGCGGTGATGTGTATCACTGGGTTGGTACTGATTTATGTCTCGGATCTCGTCGGATCTGGTAGATACCTCCAGATTTGCCCGAAATAAAGGAAAAGACTGGCAGGAGTCAATATTCTGGATATGGATATGATGGACGAGGAAACTGTCAAGACAGTAGATGAGGAATCTGGATCTGTTAGTGGGCGAAGCAGGCGGTTAGAGAACTACATGAGGGTTACAGCGATAGCGACCTCAATAATAGTTCTGTCTATCGCTTTTTTGCTGCTATACTTCATCCGAAGTATAGTCCTCATGTTTGCTTTAGCTTTCCTCGCGTCCTACATACTTAGTCCCGCCGTCAGGTTCTTTGAAAGACGACGCATTAATAGAGTTCTGATTGTGAGCATCCTGTATGTGGCTTTTGTGGCGGCAGTTGTTGTCGGCATTGTGCTTTTGCTGCCAATGATGTGGAGCGAACTGAAGGATCTGCAAACCAGCATCCAGAATAGTCTTAGTGACCCGGAGTTCGACAAGAACATATCTGCCAGACTGGAAACCATCCAGGAACGACTGGTGAAAACTTTCCCTCTACTGGAGAGTGTGGACATAGCATCCCAGTTTGATATAGACGAAGGGGTAAGCGGAGCGGCTTCCTGGGTATTGGACTATATAGGCCAGGTAATGAAGGCGGTTACCGCATACAGTGGCAAGCTTATCTGGATGATAGTCGTCGTGATACTCATTCCATTTATAACGTTCTTCTTGCTTAAAGATGGGGGTTCCATGAGACGTTCAGCTATGAAGGTCATCCCCAGCAGATACTCTGAAACCACTCTGGAACTCCTGCAAAAAATAGATCGGCAGATAGGGAGATATATCAGGGGAAGGATCGCAGAGTCACTCATACTGTCGGTATTGACGATAATTGGTCTCAGCATACTGGGGATCAAGTACTACCTGGTTATAGGCGGCATTGCGGGATTTGCCAATCTCATACCATATATCGGGCCTGTAGGAATAGCGATTCCAGCAGTGATACTGGCAGGTTATCAATACGGCGTGTTCCATATGGTGATAACCGGGATATTCCTTGGATCTCTCCAGGTAGTGGATAACGCAATACTCGTTCCACTGGTGGTGGGTAAAAGCGTTGACCTGCATCCTGTAACTACCATCTTCGTCATCTTCGTGGGTGCTCAGTTGCTGGGATTCCTGGGCATGGTGATAGCCGTGCCGGTTACCTCCATAATGATAGCCATATTTCAGGCACTATACAGGGAATTTAGCTCAACCCCCGCATGATTATCCCGTCATACACACTTACCCATACTTCCGAACGAGGTCAGCATTCTCCTTGACCTGATCAGTGTAGCGCGGATACATCCCTGCGATCACAGCATCTGTGGGTTTGATATGTCCAAACACGAATTTGAATGCGCTATCTACCTGTTGTGGAGTATCGCATGTTCTTCCCGCGGCAAGGATCTTGAAGGCGAGACAGGTTTTGCTGGCTTTGCTTATGGTCTCACACATCCTGGGCATATCCGATGGGAGGTATACCTCGCCTATGGGTACTTCGCTCATGATCTCCATGAGTTCCTTGTGATCACGACTTTTCCTATACACGCAGGCCATATAGAAGTCAATATCCCAATCTTTTCCCTCGGTATATTCGATCACCTCTGGGTTGTGCGTCGATAGGCCGACAAGCACTCCTGTGCTGCGGATCTGAGCCAGCGTATCAAGTGCTGTATCAATCTTGCCAGCCCGCCAGATGCGGTCAGTCACCTCACCATGGAATGCAATTCCCATAGGATCAAGTGCCAGCACCTGGGCGAGTTTGTCCTGATCCGCCACCTGGTCTGGAGAGCATAGGCAGATAAACTGCATCTGTCCACCTTCTCCACGGAACTGCGTGAGGGAATCTCGCACCAATTCACTGTAGGATGACTGCCAGGTGTTCATGCCTTGCTCACTGCATCGACGCAGGAATTCCACAGTCTGGTCCAGCGTGAAATATTCGCGCATATGCATACTCATTAGCCGGGTCTGATGTGAACCGCCATGGGGTGGATTGCCACCAATGATCATTCGGGATATGGAATTTAGGCCAAATGGAATTTGTGGCAGTTCCGGAGATTCCTTGGACATTTATTGTCTCCTTGCGTTTATGCAATTATTATCATGTCAATTTGCATAGCGAGTGTATTTTTGGATTACCTATGTCCAGACGCGCGATTCAGGCATCTCATATGAAATCGCTCCGTCGGTTTATCGGCTATACCATACATAGCATATACGGCCAGCACGATTCGCATTTTAAGCGACGACACACATTGGGCCGGCGTTTGTTCTTAACACAGGACCGCCTATCATGGTGCGTGGAGCAGAAACACAGGGCTGCTTTTCTGATAAACGCCTCATAATATATGTTATGCAGAGCAATACTGCAACAAAGCAAGAGGCGCGTCCAGACAGCTTCACAGAACTGGCAAAGTCGGTCTCTGTGGTCTAGCCTTCCAGGT
>Ga0272441_10013005_pt1 | contig 12054 bp, 5 predicted proteins | sample SSMProp6N_FD_193582 | JGI IMG/M metagenome (GOLD analysis project Ga0272441, IMG submission 193582) | Marine sediment archaeal communities from Little Sippewissett salt marsh, Falmouth, MA, United States - SSM-Prop-6N | ecosystem: Environmental > Aquatic > Marine > Wetlands > Sediment ...
TAGGGGGAATGTTAAGAAAGCTGTTGGAAGACTTTCATCTCCCAAGATTTAAATACAGCCCTAATAGGAACTGCAGTATAGGATGCTTCTCCAAGAAAACATTGAACATGACAAATGTTTTGATTTTAGGCATTCTAACACCCTGAGACTCACTCCACTCACTCTCCATACCATACTTATCCCTTGCCATGACTTTCACATAGAAGGTATCCATGCTATCCCAACTATGAGAAGCAGAAGCTGTCTCACCAGAAGAATATGGACCAAGCCAATCACTCTCAGTGTTATCACCCCAGCTAATCTTATAAGAAACATCATCACCCTCAGGATCAAACGTGGAAAACTCAAAAGTATAATCCTTGTTAGGCACACCCTGAGTCGGACCAGACTTAATCAAGGGTTTAACAGGAGCATGATCCATAACAACATCAACAGATTCATACGCGGAATTACCAGCTTTATCATAAACAAAAGCCTCAAAACGATAATAACCAGGATCCTCAAATGTCACCGGACCAGTATACTCCATCCATCCACTAGCACCATACCTATACTGAATCGATTCCACACCAGAAAGACTATCATCACCAGAAACAGAAACCGTCACCGGAGGAGTATAAATATCATCCATCATGCTACCAGACACCGAAACCTGAATCGTCGGATCAGAGTTATCAATACCAAAAGTCTCAGACTTCACATCCTCCTCATTACCATAATAATCAACAGAATAACACTCAACAGTATGCAAACCCTCACCACCTATAGGGATATAATACTGCTCCAAAGGATGATAAGTAACCCAACTACCACCATCGTAACGATAAAACGTGTTAATAACCCTTGTCCAATCTTCAGCTTTGAAGGATATCCTTTGTGTTTCTTTATACCAGTCACTTTTTTCATAAGATAAACTAATACCATGATGTATAGTAGTAACTGGTGCAACATTTTCATCAATTTTTACTACACAGGTTACTGTCTCCGAGGCTCCATCATTATCAGTAACAGTCAACTTTACATCATAAATCCTATCAGCCTCAGGGAACTCATGATTAAGATACTGATAATCAGATGTAGTTCCATCATCAAAATCCCAATGATAACCAGTTATAGTTCCCTCATCACGATCATGAGAATAACGAGCATCAAAATGTATCTCAAGATCATTATCAGGATGATCAGGATCAGGATACTCCGATGGAGTACAAACCGCTACAGGTGGCCAGATCTCTCTTACCTCTACTTTTTTAGTTAATGTGCTATGTGTTCCCCATTCACTATGTACTGTTAGATTCACAATATACTCATCTTCTTTGGTGTAAATATGTTCAGGGTTTTTCTTATTAGAATCTATTACACCGTCACCATTGAAATCCCATTCACGAAGAGCAACATCTCCCTCAGACGTATCCCTAAACTCTATTACCTCTCCAAGATGCGGATATTTAGAGTTACCATTTTCTGTTCCATAATCAAACTTAGCAAAAACAGCCATATCAACATCAACTGGACCAGGACCGCTTATTTCTTCTGGCCAATCCATCGCAGTAACCCATGTTACATCACGTGTTCCAAGGCTGTTACATCCATATGCAATATTGCTGAAACCATTATATCCAAAGCCTTGTCCCCAACTGTTTTTAATAATCCAATAACCACCATTTAAAATGTCGGGGTCATCTACCCATCCACAAAGCACCTGTGCATGGTTTGTAATACCAGAATCATCATGTTCATAGACATCAGTTGGGCTGTGATGGCTGTTCCAATAACTACCCCATCCGCCCACATAAATATCAACAACGATCGGCCCATGAGTATAACACCATGTTTTCATAAGATCCCAATAAGCTGGATCATCCTCAGATCCACTTGTGACTCCAAAATCTTTTACCTGCCATAGCATGTCATCTGGTTCTGGTGGGTCGTTATAGACATCCCAATTATCGCATTTACTATCACATGGAATATAGTCAACTCCTTGGTAAGGCATACATGATTCTTTAGGTACCCCATTTATTCCATTTCCAGCAGATCCCGGGCTTTCACTTTTAATATAAGCTATTGCCTCGCTCATCCAGCCTCCACCACATGAACCAGCTGCAGATAGACATGAAAGCACGTATTGTTCAGAGAGATCAAGATCTGTAGTAGGATACCCAGATGCAATATTTATTGCTGCTTCTAACGCCCCTAATGCTCCAAAATCCCAGCAGCTACCACAGTTTCCCTGAGCCTTAGCAACTGTGGTCCAATCGCCACCATAGTCAAGCCAGCTGAACTGACTCGGTAGATCATCTGCGCTTACAGTCATTTGAGGATCTGGATCCATAAGAGAAAGAGCAAAATCGGATTTAGGAGGAAACTCATATCCTTCGTATTTATCCAAAAAATTACATTCACATTCATCAGTGTCTTCATTTGTTACTTCATTTTTTACTTTATGTGTCCCTGCCATAGCGATAGTACTAGCTAAAAATATTCCTACTACTAATAGGACAAAAAGTTTTTTCATGTTTTTTTTACACCTCCACGTGTATATGTTAATATAAAGTATTAACGAACGTTAATGAGGTAGGGTTTATTTAAAACTTTTTAATATAACCTATCTATCTATTTTAATCAATTTATTTTATAATAGAGAGAAAATCTACCGCATACTATAAATTTTTTGAAAATAAAAAAAATAGTAGGGAACCCATTGGAGGGTTTTCATCTCCCAAGATTTAAATACAGCCCTAATAGGAACTGCAGTATAGGATGCTTCTCCAAGAAAACATTGAACATGACAAATGTTTTGATTTTAGGCATTCTAACACCCTGAGACTCACTCCACTCACTCTCCATACCATACTTATCCCTTGCCATGACTTTCACATAGAAGGTATCCATGCTATCCCAACTATGAGAAGCAGAAGCTGTCTCACCAGAAGAATATGGACCAAGCCAATCACTCTCAGTGTTATCACCCCAGCTAATCTTATAAGAAACATCATCACCCTCAGGATCAAACGTGGAAAACTCAAAAGTATAATCCTTGTTAGGCACACCCTGAGTCGGACCAGACTTAATCAAGGGTTTAACAGGAGCATGATCCATAACAACATCAACAGATTCATACGCGGAATTACCAGCTTTATCATAAACAAAAGCCTCAAAACGATAATAACCAGGATCCTCAAATGTCACCGGACCAGTATACTCCATCCATCCACTAGCACCATACCTATACTGAATCGATTCCACACCAGAAAGACTATCATCACCAGAAACAGAAACCGTCACCGGAGGAGTATAAATATCATCCATCATGCTACCAGACACCGAAACCTGAATCGTCGGATCAGAGTTATCAATACCAAAAGTCTCAGACTTCACATCCTCCTCATTACCATAATAATCAACAGAATAACACTCAACAGTATGCAAACCCTCACCACCTATAGGGATATAATACTGCTCCAAAGGATGATAAGTAACCCAACTACCACCATCGTAACGATAAAACGTGTTAATAACCCTTGTCCAATCTTCAGCTTTGAAGGATATCCTTTGTGTTTCTTTATACCAGTCACTTTTTTCATAAGATAAACTAATACCATGATGTATAGTAGTAACTGGTGCAACATTTTCATCAATTTTTACTACACAGGTTACTGTCTCCGAGGCTCCATCATTATCAGTAACAGTCAACTTTACATCATAAATCCTATCAGCCTCAGGGAACTCATGATTAAGATACTGATAATCAGATGTAGTTCCATCATCAAAATCCCAATGATAACCAGTTATAGTTCCCTCATCACGATCATGAGAATAACGAGCATCAAAATGTATCTCAAGATCATTATCAGGATGATCAGGATCAGGATACTCCGATGGAGTACAAACCGCTACAGGTGGCCAGATCTCTCTTACCTCTACTTTTTTAGTTAATGTGCTATGTGTTCCCCATTCACTATGTACTGTTAGATTCACAATATACTCATCTTCTTTGGTGTAAATATGTTCAGGGTTTTTCTTATTAGAATCTATTACACCGTCACCATTGAAATCCCATTCACGAAGAGCAACATCTCCCTCAGACGTATCCCTAAACTCTATTACCTCTCCAAGATGCGGATATTTTGATCCTTCATCTGTTTCGTAATCAAAATTAGCAAAAACAGCCATATCATAATCACCTGGGCCAGGGCCTTTTTGCTCCTCAGGCCAATCAGGTGCTTTACACCATCTTACTATTTCACCAATGTTTTGACCACCGTATGCTGCATTGAAATATCCGCTGATTCCCCAGCCGGTTCCCCAGCTGTTTTTAACAATCCAATAACCACCATATGGATTGCTCATATCATCCTTCCAGCCGACTAGGACAACAGCATGATTAGTACTGTAATAGTCCTCCTCAAAATACCAGTCATCTGGATCATGATGGGTATTCCAATAACTCTGAAAGGCACCAGTTGCATACATACTTACAGATAATGGTCCCCAGGTCATTAGTAAATTTTTAACAATATCACGATCACTAGGGTTATCATTCTGCAAACCATGGTTTGCACCCCAAGATTCAAGCTGCCATAAGATGTCACCCGATTGTGGTGGTACACTAAATATATTCCAATCAGCGCATTTACTATCACAGGGGATGTAATCTTTTGCCTGATAAGGCATACATGTTTCTAATGGTACCCCATTGATGTAGTTACCAATTGATCCATCACTTATTATTGCCGCAAGAGCATCATCAGTCCAGCCGCCACTACAGCTACCACCATAGGGTAGACATGAAAGCACATATTGTTCAGATAGATCAACATCAGTGGTAGGATAACCAGAGGCTTTGTTAATTGCTGCCTCCACTATTCCAATAGCACTGAAATCCCAGCAGCTACCGCAGCTTCCTTGATCCTTCACAGGTGTCGTCCAATCACCACCATAATTCCTCCAGTCAAACTGAGAAGGAGGGCTACCTGGTGGTGGACTAGTGGTGGCTACCGGATTCTGGTGAAGACTTAGATCAGTCTTTGGTTTATCTGGTCGATCAGTCATAACACCATAGGTGTTCAAAGCTGTACATGCGCCTTCTTTATAGTTTTCAAAAAATGACATGTCTGACGCCGAATAACGAGTTATGTCAAATATTTCATTATTTTCTGTTTTGTCAATATCTTTTTTGTCAATGCTAGCGTTCATGGTTGTAGCTATGCTAAAAATCATACAGACTACAACCAAAATACTTAACAATTGTTTATTCTCCAATTTTGTACCCCCATAACCCTATAATAAAAAGAGTGATATAATCTTTTGCCCAAAATATATGACCTAAAAAATAGAAAATTAGGTATTTTAATATTCGGTTATTTTATATTTACTATGCACAGGCTCATAAATCTGACCATTACGTTTCAAACGATCAAGAGCCTCCTCAACCTTACTAGATTCCAGGCCCTCTATTTCTGCCTCCCGAACTATGTCACCACGAGATGCATTGCCATCTTTTGCCTCATCACAAAGACGTTGTATGACATCCATGAGTGTACGCATACGATCATGCTGAGTATGACTAATACCAGTTGCAATGATGTCGATATCAAACCGTCCTGTCTCCCGGTCCATACCCACACGACGAAGGTACTGATCAATGATGTAAATCGCTCTTTTAGCATCATCAACAGTTACATCCTGACTAAGACGTATCTTCGCACTAGCCTCAGCAAGACGAACAAACGCTTCAAGCTGCCTTGGTGTAAAAGTCACAGATTCTTCAGATTGACTACGGAAATCCACATAATAATTTTTCAAGATTTCAAGAGCTTCATCTGCCATAACCGGGAAAATATTCCTTTTTGCATAGGCAACATATTTACGTAGAAACTCGGGATCAAAAATGGGCATAACTAGTTTCATAAGGCGTTCTTGTTCTTTTTTGGTATGTTTTGATTTTTTAGCCCTGTTAATGTTTTCTGTGACCTCTCCACCTTTATGAGTATGCAAAATATGTGTCGCAAGTTCTGTATCGGTCTCACGGTTTGGTTTATCAAGTATACTAAAAATTAGATCAAAACGAGATAACAATGCTGGTGGCATATTTATCTGCTCATGTATAGGTAGGAATTCATCAAAACGCCCAAGCTTCGGGTTAGCAGCAGCTAGTATTGCACATCTGGATTTTAGTGTTGCATTGATACCTGCTTTGGCTACGCTGATTTCTTGTTGTTCCATAGCCTGATGCATACTACTTCTATCGGTTTCTTCCATTTTGTCGATCTCATCGATACAGGCAACTCCCATATCAGCTAATACTAGTGCTCCTGCTTCAAGGGTCCATTGGCCCTCTCCGAATTCATCACGAACAGCAGCAGCTGTCAGACCAGCAGCCGATGATGCCTTCCCAGAGGCATATACACTACGTGGTGCAAGTTTCGACAGATAAACAAGTAGTTGAGATTTCGCTGTACCAGGGTCACCAACAAACAATGTATGTATATCACCACGCATACGTGTACCATCAGGCATCTCCTTAGCAAGACCCCCGAAAAGCTGTAACACCAATGCATCTTTTTCAACATCCATACCATAAATAGTAGGCGCAATACTCCCCCTCATCTTATTATAAATCTCAGGGTCCTTACTAACCTTAAGGATTTCTTTTTCATCCTCAGGTGTAACCTCTACCTCCTCAAAAGCAAGCTCCTGACCCTCAACACTAATTGCATCCATAGTTTTATCAAAACTAGTAAGACGAAACGTTCCACGTCTACGCTGCATACTATGCAAGATACCATTAACAATCACACGGTCACCAGGAGCAATCTCCCCAACAAGATCATCCTCTAAGTATGCACTAATTCGCTCAGGCTGGGCACCACCACGGAGTCCCTCAGGATTCTCCTGAATCTCAATTTTCTGAGAATCAATAAACTGCGAAAGACTCGTAAGAAGCTTAAAAGAGGAAACACGACCACATCCGCCCTGCTCCTCGTAACACTCAGAGGGCTCCTTAAGGATATCCTCCTCTTGTTCAACACGAATAACAGCTCCACATTTAGCACATTGAAAAGCACCAACCAGGAGCTTAGGACGTACCTCAGTACGTTTCTTCACAAGACCATCCACGGCATAAAATTTACCAAGATGATTAGCACGGATCTTACGGATAATAATATGATTTGTATCAGGAAGATTAACCACACGGAAATGAAGATTCATCTTCTGCTCAGCGGAAACATCGATATTCTTCAAAGCCTCCTCAGCATTAAAAACCGCCTTATAAGGCTGAGTGAGAACAATCTCTGCAAGTCTAGAATCCGCTTTGTCAATATCCCAATAATCCACAAAAAGACTACGTTTCCCAGGATACTCCAATGCAACATTCTCAATATCAGACTTGCAATGCTCCTCGAAGAACTTCTGCCATTGCGCTACTAAACTCTCATCCTTCAACAATCGAACCAAACATTATTCCCCCACAAAAGGTAAAAAGATGATAACAGACTTTGTCTTATAAATATTTTCAGAGGATAACTGAAACTATTTTTTAGCGGGTGTAGGAACCCCGCAAGTGGGTGCACGTGACACTTATTGACTACCCAGCTGCATTCTCAACCCCGTTAACCCTTCGAGCATCAGCAGTCTGTGGTAAGGCTGCTCACTTCCGTGCCTCACCCGGTTCCCACAGCTAAGATGTACATATAACCCTCCGGTTATATGTGGTCACCACCTCTAATCCCAAAGGACAAGGTCTCATCGTCAACAAATGGATCAATAAATGCTCGCCGCATCGCCTATTGGATTCAACCCTGGCATAAAGGCGATTTCCAGTAACAGGGAACGCCTATCTCCCCGGTCTATCCTACACCTATCGCCAAATCCATATCTCACAATGATCTACGCATTATTACAAATAAGTTCCTGAAGAACTGAAAGAACTGTAAAGCAAGTAAAGTCGCAAGAACCCCTAAATCACGAGCAAGAGCAAACATATCATCAGTAGTATCAACACCCGACCCTTTCGCAATACCCGCAGTCCAGACGTCTTTCACAACAAAATATAAGAATATAGCAATAAGAAAGAACAGTATAATATTAAGATAAAACGACCATCTATACCAGGTTTTCTTACTAGTCTTCCGAACTATATCTTCAACCATAACCAATCAATCTCCATGACTCTTTTAATAAACAATGCATAGGGGAATAAATATATGAAGGTTATGCTTCAAAAAAAATCAGTAAGCTTAGTAGTACGAACCTTATCGCTCATAAACAAAGAATCAATAGATTTCTCCACAAGAACAATACGCTGACGAGCATAAGGAGAAATATTATAACGCTGAGCAATCTCCTTACTAATTTCCAAATATTTTTTCACAGATTTCTCATGAACCGTAAGCGTAAGCTTACCACCACATTTAACACAAACACCCATTAGAGGAGGACGACGATAAACAATATTACAAGTAGGACAACGAACAGACTGTTTACTAAAAGCACGAAGATTACCAAGTATATCAGGAAGAAAATGACGCTCAATAACCTTATACGCAACATCAGCCTCATCCACAGCACTAATTTTCGCAGCAAGATTAAGCTGAGCATTCATCTTATCCATCATAGTCTTCAAAGTCTTATAATTAGACATACGAGGGCCCTCAGAAATATCATCAGTATCATGAGTAAAACCAAAACCCTCATACTGAAATTCAGAACCCAGACGAGAAGAAACCAAACCCATAACAGGTTCTAGTTCCTTGGAGTGCTCATGACGTAAGGATGCCTCATAAAGCTCCAAAGGATAACGATAAAGAGTATCAACATTATGAGCCTCCTTATCCACCTCAGAGGGATCAATACGAGTAGTGAGAATAAGCGGTAAATCCATTTTTCCACCACGTTTCTCAGGAATATATGCATGTGAAAAATTAAGGAGAGCATCCATGAGAAGCATTAGTGCATCTTCGTCGCCGTCCGCGTTTCGACGTTTCGATGCATGATAAAATGGATGAGCATAACACACCTGTGCATCTGTAAAACCAATGATACGTGATAGTGAACCAGCGGATGTGTGTGGTGCTAATCCTACTGTAAGATGCCCCGTAAGGTCTTGTAGTTTTTTAATATTATAAAATCGTCCTAATCCATAGAGTTTGACTAATAGGTCATCTATGAATTTTGCTACCTGGGTGAAATATTCTGCACAATTTTTTGATATTATTACATCTTGTACTTTTAGTTCGCATGTTTGAGTTTCCTGTGTTAGTGGTTTTCCTGTGTGATCTTTGGTGTATCCTAGTGTTTTGAGTTTTTCTATGGTTGTTCCTATTTCTTTTGGTTTGAAGTGTGTTAGTGGTGCATCTGTCATGTCGAATCTTGTGGTTCCGTCTTTGAATACGTGTATTTTGTGTTTGGCTCTTAGTATTCCTTTTTCTAGTGGCTCTGGTGTTTTGTTTTTTGATATTGTTCCTATTACTCCTTTTATGGTTTCTGGTAGTGTTCTTTCTTTGATGTTTTTTTGTGCGTTTTTGAGTTCTTCTGTTAGATTTATGGTGTGTGTTTCTATTTTTCCGTTGCCTTGTTTTGTGTGTGTTCCACAGGTGCATGTTAGTTTGTATGTTTTTTTGTTGCATTTTGGGCAGATTCTTGTTCCTGCTTCCACTTCTATGGTTGGTAGGTTTGCTGCGTTTCTTATGAGTCTTTGATTTCCCCCGTAGTTTCCTATGGGGTATAGCACGTGCGGTGGTGGTTTCATTTTTCTTGCTGCGGCTTTTTCTGGTCTTCCCATTCTTGTGCCTATTCTTGTTGGTGCTCGGGGTCTTATTGTTATTTCTGCTAGTTTTGATATTTGTTTGATTGTGTTGTTTTCTTTGTTGTTTATTTGTTTTTTTGTTGTGATTTTGTTGTTTTTTGTTTGTAGTCCTAGGCATGTTATTAGTGGTTGTGCATATCGGTCTATTGTTATTTTTCCTTCTTTTTGTTGGTGTAGTGCTCCTAGTGTTATGAGTATGTCTTTGATTTCTTTGTCGTATGGTATGGTTAGGGTGTTTTTTGTTATTGTTCCGTGTTGTTTTATGTAGTTTGTTAGTTGTTTTTGTTGTTCTGGGTTTATGTCATGCCAGAATAGGTTGTAATGGGGGTGTAGTGGTATGTTGTATTTTTGTGATATTGTTATTGCGTCTTCCCAGGTTGGTGTTTGTAGGTTTACTGGGTGTTTTATTTCTTGTTGTATTTTTTGTTGTGTTTTTTGGTCTGCCTGTGTTATTTGTTCGTAGGTGTTTTTTTGTGGTAATAGTTTTAGTTTTTTTTGTAGTTCTTGTATCCACCATTCCTGTGTGTAGCTTGCGTCTGGTAATAATGAGTTGTTTTCTAAGAATTCTCCATAGGGTACGAGTATTTCCCCTAGATCTATGATTTTTTGTATCTGTGTTTTTTTGATTTCTTTTGGGTTTGTTATTTGTTTTAGTTCTCCATCTGTGGTTAGTATTATGGGTCCTTCTATAGTAGTGCATGGTGTTCCTATGGTTCCTTTGCCGGGTCTTTCTGTTTTGAGTTGTGTTCCTACAGCTATGAATTCGTCCATGATGTGCATGGTTGCTGGGTGTATTGCTGTACTGGCTAGTCCTGCGGTTCTTGCTCTTCCGTATCTTAGTCTTAGTCCTCCTTTCCTCGAGGGGTGACTGAATACTGGTCTTCCTGCTATGACCTCGCCTATGTATTTTGTGGATGGTAGTATTGGTGGTATTGTTTTTTTGTCTTGTTTTGTTTCGTCTGTGTTTTTGTCAATGAATATGTCTAGAAAGTCCCAGTCTTTAAGTTTGAGTTTTTTTACGTGTTTGAGTATTTTTGGTGCTTTTAGGCATAGTCCTTCTGCTATGACTAGGCATGCTCCGCCTCTTAAGCGGTTGGTGGTTATCCGGGGTAGGTCTCGGTATCCTGTGACTTCTTCGTCTTCTGTTCCTTCTCCGTTTATGCATATGGGGCAGTTTTTTACTATCCGGTCTATTTCGTCTACATTTGGGGTGTATTGTAGGTGTTGTGCTCTTTTGTATAGTGGTATTTCTTCTTTGTATCGTTCTATTTCCCCGTTTGTGGGTTGGTATTTGCCTATGCTCATTTGTCTTCGTACTATGTCTGCTATTAGTACGCTCATTGCCTGCCCGGTTCCCCCGGCACTTCTGATGGGTCCTGAAAAATATAGGTCTACGTAGTTGGTTCCGTCGTTGTTTTTCCCGAGTTTGACTTCTGCTATTCCCTCGAGTGGTGCTACTAGTACGCCCTCGGTTAGTATGGCTAGCCCGGTTCGTATGGCTTGATCGAGTGCTTGTTCTGGTGTTTTGAATTTGTATGTTTTATCTTTTACTATTTGTTTTGCGATTTCTAATGATACTAGCTCCCGGTTTTTGATTTTTTTTGTGGTTTCTCTTATTTTTTGTGCTATGTTTTTTGGTCCGACTAGTTGTTCTACTCGAGCGGCTAGGTCTAATGCTTGTGGTATTTCAACGATGGTTTCTGGGTCTTTTCCTTTTTGTCTTGCTTGTTCTGCGATTTTGTAGCATTGGTCTATGTTTTTTTGTAGACTGCTGAAGTACTCATGCATTTCTGAGCTTGCTACGATATCGCGAGATAGTTCCCCACCCATGTTAATTACATCTAAAAAATTTGTAAGATACTTTAATGTAAAAAGCATGTTTAAAGTTTTGTGTTGAAATCCATCATTGTAACGTTCCCGGTTTTTAGATCAGCAATTGGTAGTTTGGCACTGTCTGGTATGAAGTTTAGCATTTTCTGGTAGCTGGTTTGTGATTGCCAACTGGATGCATTTAGTAACGTTATCCCGCGGTAGTCTCCTATTTGTGCGAGGTGTACATGTCCTGTTACGAATATGTCTGGTATCCGGTCTATTATCATGTAGTCCATGTGTTCTGGTGCTAGTGGTGTGTACCCTCCATAGGTTGGTGCGAGATGGTGTTTTTTTAACATGATTTTCATGATTTCTACGGGTTCGTTGTACTTGAGGTGTTGTATGTTTGTGGCATAGTCTAGTAGGCTTTG
>Ga0272441_10013006_pt1 | contig 12054 bp, 8 predicted proteins | sample SSMProp6N_FD_193582 | JGI IMG/M metagenome (GOLD analysis project Ga0272441, IMG submission 193582) | Marine sediment archaeal communities from Little Sippewissett salt marsh, Falmouth, MA, United States - SSM-Prop-6N | ecosystem: Environmental > Aquatic > Marine > Wetlands > Sediment ...
GAGTTTAAGGAAGCGTGCGCATGGTAGAGGAGCGTTCTGTAAGCCGTTGAAGGTGAACCGGGAGGTTTGCTGGAGGTATCAGAAGTGCGAATGCTGACATGAGTAACGACAAGGGGAGTGAAAAACTCCCCCGCCGGAAGATCAAGGTTTCCTGCGCAACGCTAATCGGCGCAGGGTGAGTCGGCCCCTAAGGCGAGGCAGAAATGCGTAGTCGATGGGAAACGGGTTAACATTCCCGTACTTCTTCATATTGCGATGGAGGGACGGAGTAGGCTAGGCCATCAGGGCGTTGGTTGTCCCTGTTTAAGGTTGTAGGCTGGCGGTTTAGGTAAATCCGGACTGCTAAGGCTGAGAGCTGATGACGAGCTTGACATGAGAGTGTCAGGTGAAGTGGTTGATGCCATGCTTCCAAGAAAAGCTTCTAAGCTTCAGATATGAAGGAACCGTACTGTAAACCGACACAGGTGATCAGGTAGAGAATACCAAGGCGCTTGAGAGAACTCGGGTGAAGGAACTAGGCAAAATGGTACCGTAACTTCGGGAGAAGGTACGCCGGTTTGGGTGATGGGACTTGCTCCTTGAGCCTGGGCTGGCCGAAGTGACCAGGTGGCTGCGACTGTTTATTAAAAACATAGCACTCTGCAAACACGTAAGTGGACGTATAGGGTGTGACGCCTGCCCGGTGCCGGAAGGTTAATTGATGGGGTTATCTTCGGAGAAGCTCTTGATCGAAGCCCCGGTAAACGGCGGCCGTAACTATAACGGTCCTAAGGTAGCGAAATTCCTTGTCGGGTAAGTTCCGACCTGCACGAATGGCGTAACGATGGCCACACTGTCTCCACCAGAGACTCAGTGAAATCGAAATTGCTGTTAAGATGCAGTATACCCGCGGCTAGACGGAAAGACCCCGTGAACCTTTACTACAGCTTTGCACTGAACTTTGAGCCTACTTGTGTAGGATAGCTGGGAGGCTTTGAAGCGGTAACGCCAGTTACCGTGGAGCCAACCTTGAAATACCAGCCTGGTATGTTTGGAGTTCTAACCCAGGTCCGTTATCCGGATCGGGAACAGTGTATGGTGGGTAGTTTGACTGGGGCGGTCTCCTCCAAAAGCGTAACGGAGGAGTACGAAGGTGCACTCAGCGCGGTCGGACATCGCGCAATGAGCATAATGGTAAAAGTGCGCTTGACTGCGAGACATACACGTCGAGCAGGTGCGAAAGCAGGTCATAGTGATCCGGTGGTTCTTTGTGGTAGGGCCATCGCTCAACGGATAAAAGGTACTCCGGGGATAACAGGCTGATACCGCCCAAGAGTTCATATCGACGGCGGTGTTTGGCACCTCGATGTCGGCTCATCACATCCTGGGGCTGAAGCAGGTCCCAAGGGTATGGCTGTTCGCCATTTAAAGTGGTACGCGAGCTGGGTTTAGAACGTCGTGAGACAGTTCGGTCCCTATCTGCCGTGGGCGCTTGAGACTTGAAGGGGGCTGCTCCTAGTACGAGAGGACCGGAGTGGACGTACCTCTGGTGTTCCGGTTGTCACGCCAGTGGCATTGCCGGGTAGCTAAGTACGGAACGGATAACCGCTGAAAGCATCTAAGCGGGAAACCGGCCCTAAGATGAGGTCTCACTGGACTCTTGAAGTCCCTGTAGGTCCGTCGAAGACTACGACGTTGATAGGCTGGATGTTGAAGCTCAGCAATGGGTGAAGCTAACCAGTACTAATTGACCGTGAGGCTTGACCATATAACCCCAAGCATTAGCTAGGATGTTATATGCAGTGACTTAACACTTGAATGATCTTGGCTTTCCAATTCTGTAAAAGTGGGGTCAGAGACGATTTTTTGATTACCCTGTCAAAAAGCGTTGATGATGATTAAGAAATTCGTCTCTGACCCCATTTTTACGTACCGGTTTGCCTGGCGGCAATAGCAAACGGGAACCACCTGATCCCATCTCGAACTCAGAAGTGAAATCGTTTAGCGCCGATGGTAGTGTGGGGTCTCCCCATGTGAGAGTAGGTCACCGCCAGGCTTTAATTCGAAAGCCCCGTGTCTGCAAAGACACGGGGCTTTTTTTGTTACTTTGCCCATCACGTTTGCATCTAGCATCGGACCAGCGTGCCTAGCCCGCATTTCTTCTTCACCGGGTCAGACTCGATTGATCTGCGGCTACTTCAGGACCTCTTTCTAGCCAGATCAATCGAGTCTGACCCCTTGGACATGCTTGGACATAGAATTAAACCTTGTCGCAAATTCGATGTATTATCATTGTGTTTCGGTGACCAAACACCTGCAAACTTCAACTACAGAGAGTAAATGTGATGAAAAACCTGTTCTTGACGTTTCTATTTGCGATGCTGGCCGGTAGCACGTTGCTCCTCGCGCCCCTGGATGCTCAGGCGTGGTGGGATGACGATGACGACTATTGGGAAAGACCGTGGTACGGTGGTCCATGGTACGGGGGTTATGGACATCCTTATGGCGGTTACGGGTATCCTTATGGCGGTTACGGCTATCCCTATGGGGGCTATGGCTATCCTTACGGGGGCGGTTACTACGGTGGTGGGTACCCCTATGGCGGAGGCTATGGTTATCCTTACGGTTATGGTTATTCCCAGGACACTGCGGATACCACAACACCGCCCGAATCACCAGATACGAGTAAGACGCAAACCTACCCGGCTTATCCGTCCTACGCATACTGATTCGTGAATCCTCAGAGCGGGTTCATGGTTTGACCATGAACCCGTTTCCGGTTTCGTTGGCCTGATTCATATGGGTTTCGGATCGGGATAGTCACGAAAGCTCGTAAGCGCACGGGTGGGTGGTGGCACCAAGTGCTTGATCTCGTCGTGCCAGCTCAGCGCCGGGAGTTCGCGATTCTCCAGTAGCGACAGCTGATCGTTCATGCGCTCGAGGCTGTGGCTGTTCTCCCTGTGTCGTCTTTCCTGAGCGATCGCGTCTTGCATTTGCTTTGTGGCCAGGCTGAAGTTGCCGGCGGAGGCGGTTGTGATCGCCTTTAATTCCAAATTGACTGGGTGCGGATGATCCTTCTGCATCTGTTCGGCAAGCTGCTGTGCACGATAGCCATCCCGTACCTCTGTGTCTTGGCTCAGTGCCAAGATCAGGATCTGAATGCGTGTGATCGCGAGGAAATTGGGTGCGCGCGCGGCGATCTCCTCAGCAGTGGCCAGCAAGTCCTTGTCCGGGGCGCCCAGCCCAAGCATTGATACGAGTTTAAAGACTTGAGCAGGGACGTTTTTTTCGTCTTGCTGAATGACGATAGCGTATCGCTCAACCGCGTTTTCGTAGTCGCCACTTTTCAGAAGATGGTTGCCCAGGAAGAAGTTGGCGCCGACATGGTTGGGGTCCAGCGCGATCACACGCTGATATAACTGGGTCGCTTGCTCACTATCTTTCGCCTCATCATTGATTAACGCGAGTAGAAACAGTGCGAGCGACTCAGCCGGAGTCGTTTCAACGATTTGCTCGAGTTGGCTGCGGGCTTGATCCCTGTCGCCGGCAAGGTATAGCGCGCGAGCATAGCTAATTCGTGCATCCGTGTTGTCCGGCTCGTGTTCAAGGCCCGCTTCGAACTCGGTCACTGCGCGCGCATAGTCTTGCTTGAGTACCGCGGTCATTGCGCTGACGAAGTGACGGTTCGCAGGGTTTCTGAAGGCTTGCAAGGTCTCGACCAGACGATCCTCGATCACAAGTTCTCGTCTGCTGTACAGTTTCAAATGCTGTTTCGCTTGTTCGGTTTCACCGACTGCCCGTAAAGATAGCGCGAGCGGATAGTGGATCTGCGTTGCTTCAGGAGCAAGTGCTAGCGCGCGAGAGTAATGCTCGACGGCTTGCTCATGCTGTTGGCGGAGTGCCATGACCTCGCCAAGACCGTTGTGCGCGGCGGCCTCAAAAGCCGGCTCATCGAGCAGCGATTCAAAAACCCTTTCGGCCTCTTCCAGGCGGTTGAGATCGAGGTAGACCCGCGCCAGTCGGTATCTTGCCGGTAAATAATCCGGTTCGAGCTGGATCGCATGCTGGAAACGCACCAGGGCTGCCTGCATGCTGCCTTCTTCCTGGGCGAGGTAAGCGGAATAATAGATCCAGGGGAAGTAGTCCGGCGCCAATTGCATCGCGTTGTCGTAGCAGGCATCGGCGCTGGTACGGAGTTTGTGCGCCATATAGAGATTTCCCAGCCTGCCGTATTCCGCGGCGAGTAGACCGATATCTGGTTCGGAGGCGGCGAGTGCTGTGTCGATTTTGCTGCGGGTCTGACTGATCGCTTTTTGTACATCCGCTTTCAGCGGCGATGTATCTACTTGAGCGACAGGTTTGAGCTGGCGTTGCCATGTCGGCGGCAAGACTTCGAGTCTGTCAGCGAGAACTGATGCGGGAATGATGCTTAAGACGATCGTAAGCAGAAGGAAAGTACTGAATCGCATGGTCTCATTCGGTTGGTTGTGTGATGGTTACGACCGTGTTGACGCTGTCAACATTGACAGATTGTTTTCGCCCGCCGGGCCAGGTGATCAGTAACTTATCGATGGTGTCCGACTCGCCGAGACCAAACGTGACTGGATACTCGACCTGCGAGAGGTAGCTACGGCCAGAGGTGATCAGACGGCGCTGAGTCGTCCCGTTGGCAGCGAGCTCGATCATCGCGCCGATCGCATTGCGGTTGTCTGAAACTCCCTCGAGGATCACCCGCAGCCAGCGGTGCCCGCTCTGTTGATCGTTTCGATACAGTTTGGCTGCGCGGCCGGGCTGGGTGATCAGTACATCCAGATCACCATCATCATCGATGTCGGCGTAGCTGGCTCCTCGCCCAACGACTGGAGTGCCGAGGTCGCCGGAATCCTCGACCAAGATCATTCTGTGAGCGCAGGCCTCCGTGGCACAGTTCCAGAAAAGCTGTATCGGCTGTTCGTAGTGTTGGCTTGGTTGTACCTTATTGATATCGTTTTCGAGATGGCCATTGGCTTGCAAAAGGTCGAGATGGCCGTCGAGGTCCGCGTCAAAAAAGAACACACCGAAAGTCAGTGCCAGCCGCGAATCTGCACCCAGACCTTCGAGCAAAGCTTCATCGGCAAAAGGTGTCTTGCCATCCACGGTTACAAACAACGAGCTCATTTCGTTGGCAAAGTTGCCGATCGCAACACCGAGATCATCGTCGTTGCGGTACCAGGCCGCATCCAGCCCCATCGCACCGGTGGCCTTGCCTTTGGTGTTGAAAGCAATGCCCTCGAGTGCGCCCACTTCCTCGAAACTGCCATCGCCGTTGTTACGGAACAGAAAATTTTGTACGGTGTCATTCGCGACGAAAATGTCAAGCCAGCCGTCTTTGTCATAGTCGATAGCTATCGCTGCGAGTGCTTTTCCGGGTATGTGGATGCCGGATGCCAGCGAGACCTCTTTGAACTTTCCGTTGCCCTCATTCCGGTACAGGCGTGAGCGAGCGCCAGCATAATGGGTCGGTGTGCTGTAAGACTTACCGATGCCGGTTACACGAAAATCAATCTCCTTATTGATTTGTGCCGTCCACTCGATGTAATTAGCAACGAACAGGTCGAGGTCGGCATCATTGTCATAATCAAAGAAAACAGCGCCGGTGCTCCAGTCCTCAGCGAAGCCAGCGGTGCCGGAAGATTGGCTGACATCGACAAACGTTCCCTGTTGATTATGCAGCAGGAGGTTCTTGTTCAACGAGGTGATATAAATGTCGTCCCAACCGTCGTTGTCAAAATCTGCGACCGCGACGCCCATGCCATAGCTGTTGATGTCGAGTCCGGCCGCCACCGTCACATCGGTGAAGCGGCCCATGCCGTCATTCTGGTAAAGGCGTGTTGTCGGCTTTTCTGCGTGCGGTTGATCAGGCCAATAGGTCGCGTTCACCAGGATGATATCCTGGTCGCCATCGTTGTCGTAGTCTAGGAAACCACCACCCCCAGCCATCGCCTCGGGTAAAAGCCGCTCGCCATAAGCGCCGTTGGTATGGGTGAAATCGATACCTGCTTGAAGCGTGATGTCGGTGAAAGGAATGGCCGGCACCTCGGAGGATGGGGGTTGCGCGTGCATTGGTCCTTTGACCGCCTGCTCCTCGACAACGAGTTCGGGCTCGTCTGGGCGTTGAAGCCAGTGGTAAATGCCAAGCGCTGCGACAGCCGCGACGGCTAGCATCAGTAATGAACGGTGAAGTGCCTTGCGGATAATGGCCTCACCGCGGTCGTCTTTGCTATTCATGGACCGGTCGGCTCTCGGTGTACGACAATGCCGATGGCATTGTTGAGACTGATTGTTCGACAGTAGTCTGGGCCTGCGCCCGATTCAGGTCGTAAATTACGAATGCAGCGGCCGCATGATCTGCGGCCGGGTTGTTCTGCCGGTGACGCGTAACCGCAATCTCAATTGCATGATCATTCGGCCGTAAACGTTCGTGCTCTTGCCGATGGTAAGCGGCATGCGCCTGTTCGCCCAGCTCCGCGTAAACCAGTGCCAGATTAAAGTGTGCGGTCTGGTCCTCTGGATCGATCTTCAGCGTTTGGTGAAACCAGGAGCGTGCGCTTTGCAGAAACGCCTCGCGTTGAGTGCGGCGCTGACTGCCGCGTTCCATGCGTGCTCGATCGAAGTATGTTCTGCCGAGCTCGTTCAGCAAGTTGATGTCGTATGAGAAATCAAAACCCCGTTCATGGGCCTGCTGGAACTGGTTTGCGACAATGCGTTCGAGACTCTCGATCGCGCTGTCCAGGTAACCGTTTTCGTGATCGATGCGCGCACTGAACCAGGCCAACGTCCAGGGTGGTGCGGTAGAACCCGCCTGTGATGCCATGTGGACCGCTGCCGACGCCTCATCCAGGCGACCCTCCTTCAGATAAACCCGCGCCAGATTGAGTGCGCCCTGTCCCGGCTTCATCGCCTCGACCTGGCGGAAAACCTGCTCGGCCTGGCGCAATTCCCCTTTGCTGGCGCCACTGTCGCCCTCGCGCAGCAGGCCGATGCCATAGTCGTTCCAGCGTTCCCATTCCGCTAATTCGCTGGCATCCTCGATGCTTGCCGGCGGGCCGCCGGCAACAGGCAGCACGACGCGGTCACTGGCCATAGTCGTGATCGGTAAATCGTTACCCCGGTAGTCATCACCCTGTATGTATCGCAAATACTCGCTGTCGAACTTCCGGTATTGCAACTTCACCTCGATCGATACCGGTCCCTTGATCGTCGCCGGTAGCGTGATGCGGTAATGCACCACATCGGCTGCGCCGGGAGGGATCTGGTGGTCGTAGAGCGCGACGAAGATATCCTGGCCGTTTCGACGGTTGATGCGTGCGCCCTCGCGATCGAGCATGTAGGCGTTGACGAAGTAGGCCCAGGGATCCACTTTGCCATCGGCATCTCTGGCACCGCTGTGTCCAATGAGGCGACCGTCGTCATACACCTCTACATCGAGCCACAGCTGGTTGGAGTCGGACGTGCCTTGGGTCAGGTGGTGGCCGACGCCCAGATTGCGAATAACGGTTTCGATCAGATAGCTTGCGCCCGGCTGCAGCAAAGGCAACTCGCTGCCCAGAGGGGCATGTAGCTTGCCATCCACGCTGCCGTTTTCTTTGATGCCGAAAATATCTACGCGCGTGACGTCGCTGAGTCGCTCCTGATGGGCGCGGATGACCTCCTCTCCCAGTCCGAGCATTGCCGGTACCGCTGTGTTGGCCGCTGGAAACAGATGACTGTGCACGGTCAGTCGTCCTGAATCGTCGAAATCACGGGCGGCAGGGTCGTCCGACTCCACCAGCGGCATGTGGCAGTCCGCACACTTGCCAACAGCCTTTGGAGGGTAATAGAAGCTGTCGACACGATGGCCGGCAACGCCGCTTTGCAGGAAGCTGTCATAGTGGTTCTGGGCGCGCAGCCATTTGTAGTGATTAACCTGATACGGCAAATGGGTCTTGTGGCAACCGGAGCAGAACTCCGCAGTTTTATGCAGCGGTTTCAAAAAGGTTTTCTTGTGAAAAGCGGGCTTGGCCTTGATCAGCTGGTGATTCAACGCCTTGAGCAGTTTATCCTCACTGTCCGCGAACGGGTAACCGGCAGGCGCACTAATCGTGAAATCACTGTTGCCTGTCACGCTGTCTAGCGCCGTGATTGCATGGCACGAGGTGCAGGTCAGACCCGCCATGGCCGTCGGATCGATATCCGGGTCGAAGTCAACCTGCTCAAAGCGCCCGCTCAGCAATGGCACGGTGTCGTGACAGCCGGCACAGAAACGCGATGCCGCCAGCGAACCATCGCGCTGCATGACCACGCGGCGAGTTTCCTCGACGCTGAAGCGGTAAGCAGGATTGGTGAAAGAGCTGTGACGGTGCATACTCTGTTCCCAACTGCGGAAAATGTCCTTATGGCATTGTTTGCATTCCAGGTCGGTCATCAGTGCGTCGGCTTCTATCAGCGCTGCGCCAGCGATTTTGAAATTTGATGGCGAGAAGTCATGTGATTGGGCGACACTGGCTTCCTGGCGTGTCAGCACGTGCACACTCAGCATAATCGCGGCAAATCCGCCAGCAAGGCCCAGCCAGCGATAGGCGAGATGATAGCGAATAGGACGCCCGGCGAGCCGGTGCAGGACAAAGAGCCACGCAACCACGAAAGGCAGGGCAACGTGTAGCCAGTAAATTGGCTCGCGGATGCGTGGGTCATTGAGTTCGAAAAATCCGAAGCGGGTCAGGATGATACCGGAAAGCAACAGCAACAGCGCACTGACAAACAATGCGATACCGGCGCGGATCGCGTAGCGGTTGTCGCGTTGCAAGGCTCGACGAGCGTGAAAGTAAGCGAACAGACACAACGGCAGCACGAGCAGCAAACCGAGTATCAGGTGCAGCAGAAACATCAGCTGATAGAAATAATCCTGGTAAATTCGCCCGCTATAGAATTCCACCGCCGTGATGCTGCCCAGGTAGATCGAGTTCACGACCAACAGTGCAAAAAGTGTGAAGACCGCAGTCAACAGCCAGCGAAAAGAAGGCCTTATTACGGCCAGCGCTGCTTTGCGGGGTTTTGCACGTTCGGTCATGAGCATTAATAAAGTTATACTTTTCAGCGGCTTGACTAACTCCGTCGGCAATTTTAATGTAAAGTTTGTAAACATTCATTGAAGTAGAGCAAGGAATCAGTAAATTTACCCATCCATATGCGGGCGAGGTTGAGCTCAGTTTTTGAAATCATGGTGTTGACAAAGCACGTGCGGCTCGGCTTGATGTCGGCAGCGGCCTCGGCGCCGTAAATGACCCGATCGAAGCCAATCAGCATACCCGACATTTCCTGATGGCTCGAATTTGGTAACATCCGCTCTTATGCTGACTTATCCCGAGATTGATTCCGTCGCTTTTTCCGTTGGGTCGTTGAAAGTCCACTGGTACGGGCTGATGTACTTGTTCGGATTCGTTGGCGCCTGGGTTTACGGTGTCGTGCGCAGTCGACGCGATGATCTGGACTGGACGCGCAGGCAGGTTGAAGACATCATATTCTATGCGGCGTTGGGCGTGATCCTGGGTGGTCGCCTGGGCTACACGCTGTTCTACGGCTGGGATGTTTTCATCGACAATCCGGTGTCCATTTTTTACATTTGGAAAGGCGGCATGTCGTTTCACGGCGGCATGTTGGGCGTTTTCCTCGCAATGCTGATCTATGCCCGCCTTCATAACAAGCGTTTTTTTGATGTGACCGATTTCATCGCGCCCTGGGTGCCATTGGGCCTGGGTGCAGGTCGCATCGGCAATTTCATCAATGGTGAACTCGTCGGCAGGGTGGCGGACCCCAATCTGCCCTGGGCCATGGTATTCCCACACATCGATCAGCAGCCGCGGCACCCTTCACAGCTCTACCAGGCGTTCACCGAGGGATTGCTGTTGTTCCTGATACTCTGGTGGTACTCCTCCAAGCCGCGACCGCGAATGGCTGTCTCCGGGGTTTTCATGATCAGCTACGGGTGTTTTCGATTCACGACGGAATTCTTCCGCACACCGGATGCCCATCTTGGTTTTGTCGCATTCGATTGGCTGACGATGGGCCAGCTGCTGTCACTGCCAATGATCGTCGTCGGGGTCTTGTTGTACTGGCTGGCGATGCGATCAAAGACCGTGGGGCCGAGCGCGAAAGAGAGCCAAACATAATCGCCATTCTCGTGCAACATGCGGGCTGCCTGGTTTACTGGATTATCCTCTTCAATATCGTGACGAGTACTTATGAAACAATATCTTGATCTGATGCGCCTGGCGCGTGACGCTGGGGTACATAAAGAAGACCGTACCGGCACGGGCACATTGTCGATATTCGGTCACCAGATGCGTTTCGATTTGAGCGAGGGTTTTCCGCTCGTGACGACGAAGAAATGTCACCTGAAATCAATTATTCACGAGCTGTTGTGGTTTCTCAGTGGCGATACCAATGTGGATTATCTGCAGAAGAACGGAGTGCGTATCTGGAACGAGTGGGCCGATGCGAATGGCGATCTGGGCCCGGTCTACGGCTATCAGTGGCGATCCTGGCCAACAGCTGATGGCCACCATATCGATCAGATCTCGGACGTGATTGAGCAAATCAGGGAAACACCCGATTCCAGGCGCATGATCGTTAGTGCGTGGAACGTCGGCGAGCTTGATAATATGGCGTTGCCACCCTGTCACATGCTGTTTCAGTTCTACGTGGCTAACGGCAGGCTGTCCTGTCAGCTGTATCAGCGCAGCGCGGATATTTTCCTCGGGGTGCCTTTTAATATTGCATCCTACGCCTTGCTGACGCTGATGGTTGCCCAGGTTTGTGATCTGGCGCCGGGTGATTTCGTTCATACGCTGGGTGATGCACACCTTTACGCGAACCATCTTGAACAGGCGGATCTGCAATTGTCGAGGACACCCTATCCGTTGCCGGTAATGAGAATCAATCCAGAGGTCCGATCGATATTCGACTTCAAATATGAGGACTTTGAACTGGTCGGTTACGAAGCCCATCCGCACATCAAGGCTGTCGTGGCGGTCTAACCTCAACAGTTGATAGCAATCTTGGAGGGGCGATCAAGTCCACAGATCAACACAGATAAACACGGATAAGTATTCTGTGTATTTGGATTCCGCGACCAATGAGACTTTCTGGCAAAAGCAGAATTTTTAAAGCGTTCTTTGCGGACGTGAAATCATTATGGATCAGTGTTTATCTGCGTTCATCTGCGGACTAATTAGCCCAGTTGATCGAAATAACGGATGAGGTCACCACTTCAGTGCTTGTTTCAATTATTGCGGCGATGGATCGCAACCGTTTGATCGGTAATAAGAATCAGTTACCCTGGCACTTGCCCGCCGATCTGGCCCATTTCAAGCGGCTGACGATGGGTAAACCGATTTTGATGGGGCGCAAGACCTTTGAGTCGATCGGCAGGCCTTTGCCCGGGCGGACGAATATCATTCTCAGTCGGTCGCGTGATTTCGCAGCCGAGGGCGTATTGATCGCGAGCACGCTGAAGCAGGCCTTGGATTACGCCGCAGGTGCCGAAGAGCTGATGGTCATCGGTGGCAGCAGTCTTTATCGGCTGGTGATGCCCAGGGCGGACAGAATGTACTTGACCTTGATCGATGCCGCCTTTGAAGGTGATACCTGGTTTCCTGAGTACGATCTTAGGCAATGGCGATTAGTCAGCGCTGAACAGCATTCTGCGGACCCAAAAAATGCGTCGGATTTTTGTTTTGGGACCTACGAGCGAAAAAAGCCGCAGATTGATTGAACTACTGCCTGCGAATCCAGTCCTAATTTCTGAATCATTTATCCTCAGATTCATTTCTAAGGCAAGCAAGAGGCTCCATTGCTTGCCTTTTTTTATGCATCACGCCCCGGCGTGCATAGGATCAGGACGCCTATATCGTTACTGTTCATCAGGTTACGCCTCAAATGGCTAGCCCGCATTTCTCACCAGGCGGCTTAGCATTCTGATAAAGCATTGGTCTCTTTACAAGAAAACCCGGATGATTGAAATACAGAGTGTTCTTCAAGCATGCCTATCACGGTTCA
>Ga0272441_10013007_pt1 | contig 12051 bp, 13 predicted proteins | sample SSMProp6N_FD_193582 | JGI IMG/M metagenome (GOLD analysis project Ga0272441, IMG submission 193582) | Marine sediment archaeal communities from Little Sippewissett salt marsh, Falmouth, MA, United States - SSM-Prop-6N | ecosystem: Environmental > Aquatic > Marine > Wetlands > Sediment ...
GGATCATGTCGAATTTGCCGAAGGGGTCTCACGGACCATGCAGCTTATTCTGGCGGATGCACAGACATCGGGCGGCTTGCTGATCTCACTACCGGAGGAGCGTGTAGAAGAGCTGCTGGAGGCGCTACAAAAGAGAGGGGTAGAGGAAGCTGCTGTTGTTGGCAGGGTTCTGGGAAAGGGAAGTGGGAAGATTATTGTCGTGCCGTAAGGTTTTCCGGTAATCAGTCCAAACACAACTTATAAGGTTCAGGATACGAGATTTTAATTATCAACAATATCCAGCAAAGTATTGTTGGGTTTTATGCCCGTAATATTGACACATGTGTAGGTGTAGGTGTATGTTTATTGCGGAGGTGCGTTATGGGTAAATATCGAGCCCAGATCTTGCTTGAGGCGGAGCAGCATGCTGTTCTGTCTGATATGGCCGAGCAGCGGAAAAAAAGTATTTCCGGTGTGGTACGAGAGATTATCGGCGAGTACATTATCCAGATGGAACAGGCCGAGTTGAAACAGAGGGAATTGAATGCTGTTCAAGAGCTTCAACATTTGAGGCAGGGGATTCAGCAGGTTCACGGAGTATTGAGTGAGGATTGGCTGGAAGAGAACCGTGCTGAACGCATGCAGGATCTGGTTAATCAAAAGGGGGATTAGTGAAAAACGCTGTGATTGATGCCAATCTGCTTGTGTCGCTGGTGCTCCCGCTGCCGTATTCTGAACAGGCGCAGGAATTGATACTTATACGCAAGCAGGAAGGGGCTGTATTATCGAGCCCTGCTTTATGGAGTTATGAAGTGGTTTCCGTGCTTCGCCGAGCACATGTGCAGCGGATCCTTACAGAAGAGACACTGACTTCTGCCCTTGGTTTTATCTGGGATCTGGGTATTCAATCTGTGCTTCCGACACTGGATCTCCATATTTTATCTCTGGAGTGGGCGGACCGTTTGCAGAGTTCGAAAGCCTATGACAGCGCTTATCTGGCAGCGGCGGAACTATTGCAGGTGGAGTTTTGGACAGCTGACCAGAAGCTGGCTAAAGCTGCACAGCGGCAGGGGGTGAATTGGGTTCATGCTGTGGGAGCAGAATAGTTGCCCTAAAAACGATGGTATCGCCAGGCACTTTTCAACAAGATCATATTGAAGTTCCTAATTAAGAACTTCAGGTTTCTTCCTGTATATCGATACGAAAGAATGGCATGGAAGCGGTGAAAACTTGACCTTGATCTTCGATGGCAGATCCGGAAAGGGAGAATCTGGTGCAAGAGACGCTGCGCAAGGCCGTACATCTAATCAAATCGGGCGAAAAGGAATCCGGGCTGAGGCTGCTGAAGCGGATCCTGAACAAGGAACCGGACCACGAGGAAGCCTGGTTCTGGATGAGTTACTGTGTCAGCGCACCGGAGAAACAGATATTCAGTTTGAGACAGGTGCTGCGGGTCAATCCGGAAAACAGCATTGCGCGGGAACGCCTCACCATACTGCTTGAAGCGGCAGGTGACACGAGCCGAAAGATGAAACAGCACTTGCCCGGTTTGGACCGGCGTATATCTTCAGAACCAGATGAGAATGACAGCGGCAGGATGAATCCCATAACATTCACGGGGATGATGGTGGCAGGTGCTGTCCTGCTGCTTGCGGTACTGCTGCTCGCAGGCGGCGGGCTGTACTTTTCCGAACACAGGAGCGGCAGTTTCAAAGGGCAGGAAAGTGGGAACACGTTATGGGGCACGGAAGAGATTGGGGCTTTTTATTTCAACGGAATCTTCTATGCACGTGAGGGGGAAGAAATAATAGTCTCTTATACGGCTGCGATTCGCTCAGGTGAGCTTCGTCTCCAAATCCGGCCGATGTTCCTGCTGTGGGAAACGATTGGTTCACCGGATGGAGAGGGCACAACGAGTGTATGGATAGAGCAGAGCGGCCAGGGACAGTTTTCTTTTGTTGCGGAGGAAAGCGGTATGTACGGCATTAAACCGTATGGTGGTGCAGGCAGAGATGGTGAGTACGATGTCGAATTCAGTGTCGACTGGTCTGTTTCCGAACCATAGTACGGAAGTGTCTGTCCAGCAGTTTCCCCGGCATATTATGAACAGGTCAGAAAACGTTGGATGTGGATAGCACCTGTTCGAGCCCGGCCAACAAACAGGCTGCTACAGGTTTTTGGATTCCATGAACTCGGCGTATTTACGGTCTGTTTTGCCGATGTGTGTGATGATCCATGAAAAGGTGTCATTCAGAATGGCACGGAAGGCTTCTTCGTCTGCTGTCTCCAGCTGCGGTTTCAAATTCTGGAACTGGTTCTTGAAGTTTTCATGGACTTTTCGGTGGTTATCCAGATCGGGGTATCCAATAGAGGCCATGAAGTTCTCTTCATTGGTGAAGTGCTCCACAACATAGGATGAGAGTGTTTCATTCAGATACCGGACAGCACCATCCCGATTCCCATCCCGGAGCCTTGTATAGACATCATTGAGCATTTCGACCAGAATTATGTGTTCCTTGTCGACTGTGTCGATCCCCAGTTTGAATTCTTCCTCGAAGTTGAACATTTTTTGCATCATGGTGAATTCTTCTCCAGGTGAAAATGATGAAGTATAACGCTCCTTGCTTCCAGGTATGGCGCCGGAATCAAACGAGCCTGTTAGCCAGGTGTTGTTAGCGACATAACTAAGGAGTGAGATAATACCCGGATTATGAAAAAAAATCAATAAACACGCTATTTGTCTGACAAAAGGACCTTGTTCCAGAAAAATATATTGTTTCGGGTATTATTATGCAATACTTCATTAAGAGACCAGGAGTGACAGGTGAAAAAAGAATTTCCAGGAAAGAATGATCGGATGGAAACCATACTTGAAACAGAACGACTGGTTCTGCGGTATCAAACGGCTGCGGATGTGGATTTCCTGACTGATCTGTGGTCCGATCCGGAGGTGACACGATTTCTTGGAGGGCCGCGCGAGAAGGAGTGGCTGCAGTCGGTTTTCGAGGAGACAGCGGAAAATCCAAAATCTGAAATTTATGACCTGTGGCCGCTGGTGGAGAAAACCGGCGGCGCTCCTGTCGGCCACTGCGGGCTGCTGGAGAAGGAGATCGAAGGCAGGAAGCTGGTTGAGTTGAATTACATCCTGCATCCGTCTGTATGGGGGCGCGGTTATGCCGTTGAAATAGGCCGTGCATTAGTCCGGCATGCACTTGAGGTGCGTGGATTGAGAGAGCTGATTGCGCTGATCCATCCGGATAACGAGCCGTCAGAACGGACAGCCCGGCGTATTGGCATGCATTATGCGCATGGTGTAACAAGGCATGGCGGGGCAGAGCGCAAGGTTTATCGAATAACCAAGCCGTCAGAGGAGAATCTGAAATAGAAACATCTGTCAGGTTACCTGATGGATGGATGTTCTTTCACGGCAGCATCTGCATGCCGTATAATCTTTCTGGTTTGTGAATTAATTTACTATTTCACACGAATGATCGAGAGGATTTTTATGAAGACAAGACAGGCCGGTATTTCAGAAATAAATCAAAACCCCAATTTCAGCGTCCTTATCGTGGGAGCGGGTGTAAATGGTATCGGGACTTTCCGTGACCTTGCTTTGCAGGGTGTTGATGTGTTGATGGTGGACCGCCAGGATTTTTGCGCCGGGGCGAGTATGGCTTCCTCACACATGCTCCACGGCGGGATCCGTTATCTCGAAAATGCAGAGTTCAGGCTGGTAAGGGAAGCACTGGCAGAAAGAAACCGTCTTCTTCGCAATGCCCCCCATTACGCAAAACCGCTGCCTACAACGATTCCGATGTATAAGCTGTTATCCGGCGTTTTGAATGCTCCGCTGAAGTTCCTGGGGCTTCTCGACAGGCCCTCCGAGCGCGGCGCATTGATTATCAAGCTGGGCTTGATGATGTACGATGCCTATGTACGCGGGGACAGCCCGATGCCAGAGCATACATTCCATTCGCGAAAAGAAGCCTTGAACCTGTGGCCTGACCTCAATCCTGAGATCCGATTTACAGCAACGTACTATGATGGAGCCATGCCTACTCCTGAACGTCTTTGCATGGACATGATCGATGATACCGAGTCGATGGGAGCGAGAGCCGTGGCACTGAACTACTGTCCCCTGGTGGGAATAGAGGATGGAAAACCCGTTCTCCGGGATGAACTGAGCGGCGAAACGTTCACGGTTGAGACCAGTGTGCTTGTTAATGCTGCCGGCCCCTGGATCGACTTTGTGAACGAGGACCTTTCCAGAGAGACTACTTATATTGGTGGAACCAAAGGCTCGCATCTGATCCTGGATAACCCGGAATTGCGAAAGGCCATCGGCGACCACGAATTTTTCTTCGAGAACGATGACGGCCGTATTGTGTTGATTTTCCCCTTTGAGGACAAACTGCAGATCGGCTCGACCGATATTCGTATCGATAATCCGGATGAGGCAGTGTGTACAAAGGATGAGGAACAATATATCCTCGATATGGTTCCGAAGATATTCCCGGATATAGAAGTCGATCCTTCACAAATCGTGTTCAAGTTCTCAGGCGTACGCCCGCTGCCGTACAACGGTGTCGGTTTTACTGGTCAGATAAGCCGTGATCACCATATGGAAGTTGTCGAAGCAGATTCACAGGTGCCGTTCCCGATCCTCAGCCTGGTAGGTGGAAAGTGGACGAGTTTCCGGGCTTTTTCAGAACAGGTAACGGACGCTGTTCTGGAAAGACTGGGTGAATCGCGCACGGAAAGTACAGAAGAGCTGCCAATTGGCGGCGGCAGAGAATTTCCGCTTACCCCCGAAAGTCAGTACCAGTGGTCGCTTGAACAGTCAGAAAATACGGGCCTTTCTATCCGCCGAATTCAGTCCCTGTTGACCAGGTATGGAACTCGTGCAAAAGAAATTATCGGCTTCCTTGGGGAAGGAGAGGACAGGCCGCTGCAATCCCTGCCGGATTATTCAGTTCGTGAAGCCAGATTTCTCGTGCAAGAGGAGAAAATTGTGCATCTGGAGGATTTCCTGCTGCGCCGATCGCTCATCGCCTGGCTGGGACAGGCATCCAGTGAGCTGCTTGAGGAGCTGGCTGAGATCATTGGGGAAGAGCTTGGGTGGAGCCCGGAGAAGCACAGTCAGGAAATTGCCCGGACAGAGGCTATTCTCACACAAAACCATGGTGTGGCATTATAACGGACTCAATATTATGTATCAGGACCGGTTCTGGTGTTCTATCGAACAGAAGGATTACCTGACCCTGAATCAATGGCGCAAGAGCAAGGTCTTGCGGAACCAGCCCATACAGACAGCTTTTTTGGGGTGATTGTTTGAATAGATAAAATGTTTCATTTGTTTCATGGGTAAGAATGTCATGCTGCGGCAGCTGGGCGGCTTTAACAATGATGGAAGGGATCGAAACACCTGAGAATGACGTTTGTTTGCAGTGTCAGAGAAGCTGCAAGAAGTATCGAAAGCCTGGATAGAAAATGAAAGAAAAAGTTCGCTCCATACTCAAATGGATCCCGCGTCTGTTCAATGTGTTCCTGATGTTGATTTCTCCCATGGTGTATCTTCTGCTGATTGTAGGATTTATCATGACGCTGGATACAATCGGTTCCCATCGCCGGATGGTAGAAAAGCTCGAAGAAGTTCCCCATACTACAGAAGCAGTGATTACTTCGTGTTATGAAGACGGGCGCTATTGTTTTGTTGAATTCGTGGATGAAAATGGAATCGAGCGTTATGGAAAACTGGATTGGATATATTATCCGGAGGATACAACAGACTGGCTGGCGACTCTGGAAAGAGATGATGTGGTAAATGTCCGCTATGCCGACTACCGTTTTGAGGAGAATGTCGTTCTGGTGGAGTACTACGCGCGTTTCCTGAACGATAAGAGCCATCTGATCCAGAACGGCGGGATTGTTCTTGTTTGCTGGCTGATATTGATCATACATCCTGAAGTGCTGCTTGTCTTGTTGACGGATAACATGGGAAAGACAGTTGATATAAAGTGGAAAAGGATAACAGGCCAACAATGACCCTTCCAACACTGCTGGCAGTTTATCTCGGGTTTTCGATGGAATGTCTGTGGCTGTGGGATTCGGCAGGTGAGAAGTATCGAAAGCCGGACTCCGGCATCAAAGCGCCAGGCCCTTCGAAAATGACACAGATTATTGGTTATACCGCAGCTATCGGAGCTGTTTTGATCGGAGCAGCGGAGTTGGCTGGTGAGAATGTTGTAACGGATTTCCTGTATGACATTCTTGCTTCTATCCTGATGGGCGCAGCGATGTTTTTTGTGCTTATAGCCGGGGCGGTAGGTGGACGGCTGCTGCCGCGTGTGAATGAATACCACATTATAAGCGTGCTTGTGGTTGTTGTTTCAACAGCGTATTCGAGCAGCTGGCTTCCTGATCCGGCTCAAATCGGTGTGGCAGTCGGTGTCCTTGTTCTGACCCTGGCACTGATTTTTCAGCGTAAACCTCCATCATTATTCGGGCAGGTGTTGTTGTACTTGCTGTACCTTGCTGCGCTGGTTTTTCTGGGCTACCAGAGTGAGTTCATCGCAGTGCTTCAAGGGCCTCTTTTTAATATCCAGGAGGGGTTCCTGGCCGGGAGCATCTATGCTTTTCTCTCACTCCACGTCCTGTTTGCCTTGCGCTTCGTTATCCTGTCCACCTCTTTTCTGCTTCCAGCAAACCGAACATACGCAGCCCCGGTGATGAAGAACCTGTATCGGGAAGACCAGGTCAAACCGTGGGCTTTCCTGGTGATACTGGCGGTAATCCTTTTGGTTTCCCTGGCAAACAACTGGCTTGCAGTTCTGCCGGATGCCTTGCTCGCGGGTGTGCTGACAATCTTAAGCACTCAGCTTCTCTTCCGCCCGAAAGAGCGGGACATACTTTCCTGATCTTCTCAGGACCAGTCAGAGATTCCACAGAGCCGTTGTGAGAGCTGCCACAAACGGGCGGCATCCTCTTCATCTAGAGAACTGCGGCTGGGTGAAACCGACCGGCAGTCCTTCCAATACATCCCCTGTGATATCTCAACATCCTGATCCAGAGCGACATGTACAATGGTTCGGGCAGCCTCCTCGGGAGCGGCACCTTTCTGGCGGCGCTTGTCCCAGAACCAGTGGACTATGCCGCTTGTCCCCTTCAGCCCAATTCTCGTATTAACAAGACCCGGATCGATGGCGAAGGCCTGCATTGGTATGCTGGAGGCGAACCGCCGGTTGAACTCGGTTGAAAACAGTACGTTGGCGAGTTTGGACTGTTTGTAGGCCTTCAGTGTGTTGTAGCGGCGGCGAAGCATGACGTCTTTCCAGTGGATATGTGCGCCGCGATGGGAATTGGAACTTACGGTCAGTATCCTGGCGGCCGAAGAGTTGCCCAGGAGGGGGAACAGGAGATAGGTAAGCAGAAAAGGAGCGAGATGGTTCACAGCGAACTGCATCTCATAGCCATTTTCGCTGGCAGTGTACCAGTTTGTAACCATGGCAGCGTTGTTTATCAGTATATCCACCTTTTCCAGACCTGATTCCTCGAGTATATCCTTGATTTTTACAGAGAGATCTTTGATTTGCTGCTGTGAGGACAGGTCCGTGATCAAGTATGTGATACAAGCATCGGGGCAGGATGCTCTGACAGTTTCTTCGGCTTTCTGGCATCGCTCCGGAGAGCGGCCCACACCTATTACAAAAGCGCCTTTTGCTGCAAGTGCATGGGCTGCAGCGAGCCCGATCCCGGAAGTGGCACCTGTTAGAACGATAACTTTTATGCTTGATTTTTCCCCTGTTTTCACCATTGTCAGACTCCCTTGAAATAGTTAACCGTTTGGTTACACCAGACAGTATAACCAAATGGTTGACTTTTTTCAAGGGTTTTGTTAGGATAGCAGCGAATCGAAAAGAGGAGGGTTGGAAAGCTAATGAAAAGTTATGTATGCATCACAGGGGCAGCAGGCGGTCTGGGGAAGGCATTTGCAGCGGAGTGTGCCCAGCGCGGCTGGGATCTGATTTTGACCGATGTGCGGTCCGATCTGCTTCCACCTTTGGCACATGGCCTGGAGCGACAATATAACGTCCGGGTCCATACACATGCCTTTGACTTGCGGGATTCCGCCCAGCGTGAAGCATTCTGGGAAACGATTCATCAGAATGACCTTCAGATCTTTATGCTTATCAATGTTGCAGGGATAGATTTTGAGGGCTGGTTTAAAGAACGAAGCCTCGAGGAATTGCGCACGATGATCCGGCTGAATGTGGAAGCGGTGCTGGAAATGACCCACTGTGTACTTGCGTATCGGGATCACTGCCGGACGCTTCGAATTGTAAATGTCAGCAGTCTGGCGAGCTTTTACCCCATGCCTGTAAAGGCAACATACGCAGCGTCGAAGCGGTTTCTGCTGGATCTTTCCCGTGCGCTGCATCAAGAACTCCGCGACGATGATGTGTCGTTGACAGTACTTTGCCCCGCGGGGCTTCCAACCACTGAGGGGACGATCACCAAGATCGACGCGCAGGGATTCATGGGACGAGCGACCACGATGAATGTCGGCAAGGTTGCACGCTATACCATTGATCAGTCCCTGAAAGGGCGTTCGCTCGTTATCCCCGGATGGCTAAATCAGGTGCTCCGTTTTGGGGGAAGCCTTGTGCCTCCAATTACACTGGCTGGTTTGTTGAAAAAGCGCTGGAAAAAGGCACGTTCCCAGAGCGTCAAGGAAACAGTCGGTACTCTTACCCCGCAATCCATAAAATAGGCAGGAAGAGAAAATGACACCAGAATCTACCAAACAAAAAATACTATTAGCTGCCATCGATGCAATTGAAAAAAACGGCATCCAGAATATTACTACCAGAGTCATTGCCGATGAGGCCGGCGTGAACAATGCAGCGCTGCATTATTATTATGGAACAAAGGAACAGCTGCTCGAACAGGCACTTGAACATACCCTGAAGCATTGGGTTGAAGATACGATGGAAATCATGGCGGAAGCATCTCCGATCGAGGAACGATTGGAAGCGCTTTTTGATTACCTGATTGGTGGAGTCCTTCATTACCCCAATTTGATCCGCGCTCACATTAATACACCGATCATGGAAGGGGTATCTACCAGCTCGTTTCTTCACCTGTTAAGGAACTGGATCGACCTGGCTGCTGCAGGGGTTGTGGAGGCTGTTCCTGATGCGAGAGAAGATGTAACACGCCTGTCGGTCCAGGCTGCGGTGTCTGCTGTCCTGATCATTGGCTTGCTGCCTCAGGCGGAAGGCCTGGCTACATCACAGACCCTGAAAGATCAGGAATCACGTGAAAAACTGATAAGAACTTTTATCCAGAGTATTCTTCAAGCTTCAACTTCAAAATAAGGATAGCTTTTCAGTCCACCAAAGTGGGGAGATGCGGCTCCGCTGAAGGACACGCAGGGCCCGGGCTGAATTGATAAATCCTGTCTGATTTGGCAAATTCCGCTTTTTCTGCTATTTAAGGGGTGGGGGGTATCTGCCTACTCTCTGACAGGATTATGCGCGTTTCAGCACACAATCCATTCTGAAATTTCACCATGACGATACCGGGGAACCTGCACGCAGGTGATGCAAAGGTCTAACAATATGAGCAGAAAGCGGGACTGGAGTCTGAATAGTATTCACCGATTTGAAAGCTCAGTCTTGATTGTCTGATGAAAAACCGAATGTTTAGCCGGTTCATCGAATTGGAAGATATTGGGAGACAGGATATGGTATATGAAGCCAGCATTACTATTGAGGAATTCTATGTCCGAGTTGAACTCTCAGGAGAACGAGAGAGAGGGCGAGAGGCGGAAGATTCTCTGAGGGTATGGGAAGAAGTGATTCAGGTCTTAAAGGAAAATGATCTTCAAGCCATTCTCTCGATCCTGAGCCTGGGAGGCCGTCTTCCTACGATGGCCGGGTACCAGATTGCTACAACACTGGATAAGATCGGCATTCCACGCCAGACTCGTATAGCACTGGTTGACCTCAACAGTGACTCCAGGTCGGATAATGAATTTGCAGCAACTGTAGCAGTAAATCGCGGCTATCTGGCCAGGACTTTCTGTTCTGAGGAGCAAGCACTGGAGTGGCTTTTGGAAGAAAACAAAAGCTGAGTTCTCAAAATATATTTATTATCAAGGAGAAGCCATGTTTGGATTTCGATATATTAAAGTGCAGCCTACGGATTATATTCTGCAGCATAAACGCGGCAGAGTAGTACGGGAAGGCGCAGGGCTGTCCTTTTTCTATTTTGCTCCCACTACTTCACTTGTATTGATTCCGATTGGCAGTGAGGATGTGCCGTTTATTATTGAAGAAGTTACTCAGGATTTCCAGCAGGTAACAGTGCAGGGGCAGCTGACCTACAGGGTGAAAGAACCAGCCCGATTGGCCGACCTGATGAACTATACGCTTCAATCCAATGGCAGAGACTATATTTCGGAGGATCCTCAGAAACTGCCGCAGCGGTTGATCAGCCTTGTACAGGTGGAAACGCGGGCAGTATTGAAGACACTGAAGCTGCGCGAGGCACTTGTGCAGACCACAACGCTGGTCAATACACTGCAATCCGGCCTGCAGGGGTTGGATGCTCTTACTTCACTGGGTATAGAAGTGCTGGCCCTTTCCATTCTCGCTGTCCGGCCCACGCCGGACACGGCTCGTGCACTGGAAGCGGAAGCCCGTGAACAGATTCTGCTTGAAGCGGATGAGGCCATATACGCACGCCGGAATGCTGCTGTCGAACAGGAGCGCGCCATCAAAGAAAATGAGTTGAACACTGAAATAGCAGTGGAGAATAAAAAGCGCCAGATCCGTGAAACAAAGATGGATGCAGACATGGCAGTACAGCAGAAGCGGCGCGAACTAAGGGAAGCGGAAATGGCCGAGAATATTTCACTCGAGATGAAGAAAAAGGAACTCGTGGAGCTTGCATCTGCCAATACCCGCGAGGACGCGGATGCACGGGCGTACGGCCTGGCTGCGATGGTGCAGGCTCTGGCACAGGCTGACCCCCACGTTATCCAATCGCTTGCAGCTGTTGGCATGCAGCCAGAACAGCTGGTTGCCCAGGCTTTTCGCGACCTGGCAGGCAGTGCTGATAAAATCGGGCAGCTTAATGTTTCCCCTGATCTGCTGCGGGAGTTGATAAACCGGCAAACGGATCGATAATGGAACGGCAGACTGAGAACAAGATCATTCTGATCGTGCGGAAAACGCGGCTTGATGATCTGGTTGCACGTTTTAATACTGAAGACCAGGCGCGTTTTTATGTCGAACACCTGGGGATGGATTTTGGTGATTACCAGCAGGAAGACCGGATCTATGAGCAGGCAGTTGATCAGGCAGAGAAAATCCTGAGCCGGTTTGGCCGTCTGCAGATCATCGACCGAAGCTTCGTTCCCAATTTTATCTTCGGCCCTGAGGATACGGTCGTCGCTGTCGGGCAAGACGGCCTGGTTGCCAACGTTTTGAAGTATCTGGATGGGCAGCCGCTGCTCGGCGTGAATCCTGACCCTCTTCGCTGGGAAGGTGTGCTGCTGCCCTTCTCCGTTCCGGAACTGCAAAGACTGATCCCTGATGTATTTGCCGGAAAGCGCCCGGTAAAAGAAGTTTCCATGGCACAGGCAGCGCTGAATACCGGTGAAATATTGTATGGGGTTAATGACCTGTTTATTGGCCCACAGTCACACACTTCTGCACGCTACATGCTCTCAATCGGCGGGCAGACGGAGCGGCATTCCTCCAGCGGGATCATCGTTTCCACAGGCCTCGGCTCTACTGGCTGGTTCCGAAGCATTGTTGCCGGTGCCACCGGTATAGCCTCTGCGCTGACAGGAGAACCTGTTGAAGTACAGCAGCCCCAATCTTTCGCCTGGGATGCTGATTACCTTTACTTCTCTGTCCGGGAGCCATGGCCGAGCAAGCAGTCCGGCGCTGAGATCACATTCGGCAGAATCCTCCCTTCGGATCCGCTGCGGCTGGTTTCGCAGATGCCTGAAAACGGGGTGATCTTCAGTGACGGCATCGAAGCCGACTTTCTGCAGTTCAA
>Ga0272441_10013008_pt1 | contig 12049 bp, 12 predicted proteins | sample SSMProp6N_FD_193582 | JGI IMG/M metagenome (GOLD analysis project Ga0272441, IMG submission 193582) | Marine sediment archaeal communities from Little Sippewissett salt marsh, Falmouth, MA, United States - SSM-Prop-6N | ecosystem: Environmental > Aquatic > Marine > Wetlands > Sediment ...
TATATTGTTAGAAATAGAAGATGGGAATTTGGGTATCAGAAACTTGTTTCTAGAATGAATGGACTTATCTTCAAACTAGAGCGAGCTGATACAGCTGCAAGTATGGCAGAAGAGATGCATGGGATTGCTTCAGCTTTAAGAACTGCTAATGAACAATTACAGATCCCTGACTTGGACCGAGTTATTCAAGATATGGAAAGCTCTATTGATGGTATTGAAGAATCTACAGGAACTATTGAAGATGGTATTGATGATTTATTAGTAGCTGACTCAGATCCAGCTGAAGTTGATCGTTTAATCGACCAAACAGCTGCTGAACTGGGAGTATCTACTCAAGCTGGATTACCTTCTGTAGGGGTCGTAGAGACAGACGATTTAGAAAATGAGATACAGAAACTAAGGAGACGAGAAGAAGATTAGAATGGTGATTAATTATGGTTAAAAATTGGCTTTTTGGAAAGAAAAGGAAGGAAGATGCTGATGCTCTTTCTACACTAAAAGCACAACAGAATAGACTTCAAGCAGAAGCTAGAAACCTAGAAAGACAATCTGATGAACAGAAAGTTTTAGCTTCCAAGATGCTTCAAGCAGGAAACAAAGCAGGTGCTCGACAAGCTCTGAAGAGAAGAGCTGTATTCATGAAAAGGCTAAATACAGTTCACAATACTGCTATGAATCTGCAAGCTCAAATCGATAGTATTCAAACAGCTACATCAACAGCTGAAACAGTTAAAGCTATGGAACTTGGTACAAAAGTTGTTGGTGAGAAAATCAAAGTTGTATCTCCAGAACGAACTGAGAGAGTTATGGATTCAGTTATGGAACAAAGAGATCAGATTGAGATGATGACAGAAGCTCTATCTGATCCTAGTTTATCTGAGGGAATATTAGATTTTGAAGACGATGCTGCAATTGATGAACAATTAGCACAATTAGAAGCAGAAATGGATCTAGGTACAACTACTAGCTTACCTGATGTAAGTGGTTTGCCATCAACACCTGAAGGCACACCAACAGAAAAGGAAGAAGATACTTCTGACCTTGAAGCTGAACTTGAAGGTTTAAAGAAAAAAATGAGTGAAGACAACTAGTTCTTCTCTTCTTTTAGAATAAAATGTTTTATATTGGATGGTTGGAATAAATAGATAGAGGTTGTACAACGTGTCCGCTCAAGGCTTAATAGACCATGCGAGAGAATTTGCTCTAAAAGCATACAATTTTGACAAAGATAAGAACTATAGTGAGGCAATTCCCTATTATTTGGATGCAGCTGAAGCTTTAATGAAGGCTATCAAATTTGAGCGAAATCCTCAAGTTGCTCGTTCGTTGAAAAAGAAAGCTGAGATGTACATTGGTAGATCTAAAGAATTACGCGAACTTCTAGAACGCAAGAAAGAACGTAAATCTACAGCTGGAAGTGATAACGAGGAAGAAGAAAAACTTGAAGGAGCTATTGCTGATATTATTGTTACTGAAAAACCTAATATTACTCTAAACGAGATTGCGGGACTGGAAAATGCAAAACAAACTTTACGTGAAGCCATAGTTTTGCCTTTAATGAGACCTGATTTATTTTCTGGTGCAAGAAGGCCATGGAAGGGAATTATGCTATTTGGTCCTCCAGGATGCGGAAAAACTCTTCTCGCAAAAGCCACTGCTGCTGAAGTTGAAGCTACATTTTTCAATGTTAGTGCATCTTCAATAATCTCTAAATGGCTTGGGGAATCAGAGAAGCTTGTAAAAACCCTCTTTGAGTTAGCACGTGAGAAACAACCAAGTATCATTTTCGTTGATGAAGTAGATGCCTTGGCAGGAGCTAGAGGAGGGGAACATGATGCAATGAGGAGAGTAAAAACTGAATTACTAACCTCAATGGATGGTCTCTCTAGTTCTGAAACTGATAGAATTGTCACAGTGGGTGCAACTAATATCCCTCAATCTATAGATGGGGCTTTCAGAAGAAGATTTGAGAGGAGAATCTATATTCCTCTACCTGATTTTGATGCTCGTGCTGCAATTTTTGGTCTCAATACTAAAGGTGTGGAACTATCTAAAGAGGTTGACTTTGAAGTTTTAGCTGAAATTACAGATGGATACTCTGGTTCAGATATTGCTATGGTCTGTAGAGAAGCAATTATGACACCAATTCGAGAACTGGATATGGCTGGTGCTATTGGTGATACTTCGATCCAAGCACGACCAACTACCCAAGATGATTTCCTTGAAGCTATAGAAGCAATCAATCCGTCTGTTAGTGATGATGAAATCGACAAATATGACCAATGGAATGAAGAATTTGGCAGTGCATAGTTAAGAGGTACCCTTAATGTCTACAACAGAGAAGAAGAAAACTAAGAAAGAAAAAACTCCTTCTATTGATTTAAAGCAGCTAAAAGAAGAAAAAACAGTTTCCGATGAGAAATTAAAATTAATCGAAGCTAGCATCAAGGGTTTAGAAATTTCAGAGGACGACTTGAAAACTACTCTTCCTGTTAAAACCATTATTGGAATAAAAGAAGATTTATCAAAAGATCAGAGAGCTGTTCTAGAATTAGAATTTGACGAAGCTTTACCAAAGTGGGTTAAGGCTCCTTGGATGTTCATTAAACCACAAAAGAGTGATCAGATTGAATCATGGTTAGAAAGCTGGTCAGCTATTATTCTCGATTATTCTCGCATTTTTGTAATTCATATTATCAACATTAATGATCTTAGGTCTGTTCATCCATTTCAAAATAAGAAAATAGGTAAAAGACTTACTGTTGATCAAGTAAGAACTATTATAGATCACTTGGTTAAACAGAATATTGCGAGATGGCTCGATGAAGATAATAAAACAAGAGCAAGAATTTACTGGAAATCAAATGAAGAATGGGCTGATGAACTTCTTGATTTCATGATAGAAACAGGACGAGTTGTGGAAATTCATTCTCTTTATGACCTCACACAACTCGAAGAGAAGTGGAGTAATCTTCCAGCAGATGATTTAGTTATAGTCTGTGAAATGCTGGTAGAGAAAAAAGTAGCTAGATGGTTAAATAAAGATAAGACTATCATTCAGTTTGAAGCAGATAAAGTATTTTGAAACAAGGTTTTCGTACCCTTAATAACCCATTAAGCCTGGGAACCAATATTTTGTTCCTTCGGAATAACTTCTGTCTACTCTTGCAATGCCTTGTTCTTCAAAGAACTTTAGACTTCTATCGATTCTTTCTTCTGTCCAATCTGTTTTCATTAGTAGATTTTCTTTAGTGATAAATCCATCACGTGATGCATAATTTAGAATAATATCGTGATCTTGACTAAATTCTACTGTAGTAAACTCTAAGATTTTCACACCCGAATCAAGCACTCTATAAGGTGGAAGAAGCTGAGAATTAATCAATTTATCAATTGAACGTCGCATATCATCGATGGAAACCATTCTTCCAGGACGAACCTTGTTTAATTGGGTGAAAAGCTCACCAACCGCGATAATACCCCCATTTTCTGGTGTTAATTTCTGACCTAATTCTAAGATTTCGTTTGCTAAAACATCATAGAAACCTTTTCCTGTAAGCTTATCTTTGAGCGATGGTGCTTCCTTCCAGTCATAACGTCCAATCTCTGTGGGTAAACCTAGTTCTTCTCTTAAACTGGCTAATTTATCATAATATTCTTTACTATCAGCAATTTTGTCTCCATATTTCTTTTCAAATTTCTTTAACTGTTTCTTAACTTCGCTGATATTATTGATCATCTGTTCAAGTTCTTTAATCATTAACTCTGCATCTTTAACTTGAAATGCAGATTTAACCTTGATTTTCTTTTCAATATCTCTTAAACCCACTTCAATCTCCTATTTTGTAATTGTCTAGCAGTTATTTATATCTTCTCAATCAAAAAATTAAAATCAAAACAAACTTGGCAGAGTAAGCAACCATTTTTTAATCTTCTCTGTAAGTAAATTTCTTTCTTTAGATGATAAGAATGCTGCTAATTTGTTTTGATACTTTCTAAAAAGAGATTTGTAGATATCATCCATCTCTTCAAAGATTCTTTCTCCTTCTCCACCCACCTTCTTGATTTCCAAAGAAAGTTCTTCTAGCTCTTCCAATATGTAGCCAACATCTATCCTTATCTCTACCATATCAGCTAATTCGAATAATTCTTTTCGAATAGAAACAAACACTTTGTTTGTTGAGCTAGTTCTTTCCATTATTATCACCGAGTTGTTGATTTACGAAAAGGAAAGGAGAAAATTAGAGAGATTTTATTAAATCTCTTTTAATAGTCTTCTAAAATCATTTAGCCATCTAGCTGCTTGAAATTCTAGTTTCTCACAATCCTCTTCTTTGATTATGTCCTGTGGATTGTATTTTGATATAATTTCTCGCCAACTATTCATGTCATCGACAACCCAATGATCTTTTGGAATAGATGGGAAAGTCTTCAATATGTGAAGCATTTCATCTATATCTGCAAGTATTAAATCAGCTCTTGCTACAGATTTTAGCCTGGTAAGATCTATTAGTTCAATTGCAGAAGAAACGAAATCTGCAGTTTTTGAAGGCATTTTCTTCAGTGTGTCAAATGGAATAGATGAAGTGTCTTCAGTCTCAACCCCTTCAGCAATTTTAAGCTGTTTAATTCCCTTTGGATACTTCTTTTCCAGTCCTTCTCTACTTAGGAATGCTTCTAGATTGAATCCAATTTTTTCTAACAATAATCTTGTCTTGAAAATATCTCTAATTAGAGCTTTCAATTGTTTTCTGTAAGCGATTTGTCCTATTTCATTATCTTCATATCCCTCAACTAGCGCATTCAGTGTAGCTATTGATGCAAATAAATCTGATTCTAAGTTGAGTATTCTTTCTTCTTCTCTTGTCATGTCACCACTTGATTTAGCTTTAACTAGTTTAAACTGTTTCTCAGCTTTAAAACCTTTTTTCGTATATTTTTTATGTAATTTTAGATATTCAATGTTTGTCATATCTCCATCTTCGAATTTCTCTGCAATTATTTCAAGTGTATCTTTAATTGCAACAAATTCAGCCTGTAAATCTTCCTCTCTTGAAATTTCTATTTCTTTTGATCTTGTTTCAATCGATATTCCGCCATCTTTTAGAAGAGCTTCTCTTTCGTTCTCAATTTCTCTCGATATTTTCTGAATCTCTTTCTGGTACTCTACAATTGAGTCATCCAAATCTCGTTTCTCTGAAATCATTTGAGGACTACTTGATGATGATAAAGAAACCTGTGGTAAGTCCTTGATAGGTATTCGTGTAATAGATAGCCCAGAGGATCTTTCATCTCTTTTTGGTTTCTTGACTTTTGTTTTGTAAGGTTTAGCAGGAACGTTTTCGAACAATTTCTTGATATCTTCAATTACTTGATAAATGTGATAATTTGAATTCCATTCAGCAAGAATTCGTAAACTTAATTCCCCGTCTTCCTCTACATTTGGGTGGTTGATCTTAGGAGTAATATCAACAAATGGAGGAACATCAGGAAAACCATCTTGGACGTATATATTAGCAAATATAGGTATCTCAGTGCCTTGTATTGTACCAACATATCCTTTCCACTGTTTAAGATTCCCTCTAACGGGTTCAAAATTCATTTGTTTGTCAAATATTAATTGCATTTCATTTGCAAGTAGGAAATCATCTGGGGAAATTTTACTCACCTAACTTTTATCTCTAATAAATGAATACAATCAAACTTTAAAAAATATTCCATTTAAAATGATGTTTTTTCACCTAAACTCAATCTTTTATTTGAAGAACTACTTTTATTGGTTTAGCTAAGTTCTTGTCTATGATAAAAGCAGTTGATTTAGACTGTTTGATTACATCTTTAACTGATTCCTCCGGATTTAGGATTGTCCCCTTTATCATAATTTCAGGTTTTGCAAGGCCATATGTTAAGATTAATCTCAAAGTAACATCCTTAACTAATTCTTCGAGGTTTACAACGAACTCTACTTGTTCAAGCTTATAGAGATCTCCACAAGTAGGGCATTCCTTTGATCTACTTAGTTCAATAATAGTTAATGCATTGTTCAAACCGTCGTAAAACAAGTAGTTTTCCAAGGTATTACCAATTCCAATTATGAGTTTCAGAGTTTCTTGAGACATAAAACCTGCAATAATAGATGATAAGGTTGCAACTGCAGGTAAAGGTGGTTCTTTTTCTTCTTCCTCTCTCTCTTTTTTTCTCTCTTCACCAAAAGGAGTACATGCCTGAGCTAGTTCTTCTTCTGGAACCAAAGGTTGACATTCAAAACAAGCTGTCTCATTAGGTATGATGACTTGAACATTACCTAAGAAAGCAAACATTCCCCCCATAACCAAAGGAGATTCAACTCTAACAGCCATAGAATTAATCCACCTTCTACCAACGAAAGTATCTAGACAAGATATGATAACATCTGCTTCTTCATAAATTGATACTGAAACCTCCTCCATCTTCTTGTGAATGAATTCTATCTCACAATCTGGATTTAAATCACGTAATCTTTCAGCTGCAACTTCAGATTTTGATTTTCCTAAATCATGATCTCTAAAGAGTAATTGTCTATTTAAGTTCGAAAATTCGATTGTGTCAAAATCAATGATGATTAGTTTCCCTATTCCTGAAGAAACTAGAATTGTTGCCACATAGCTACCAATTGCTCCAGCACCAACAAGTACAACAGTACTATTCGTTAGTTTCTCTTGTTTCCACCCTGGAATAAGCATCTGTCTGGAATAGCGCTCTTCATCACTCATATAATGTTCAACCTTCGATATCTATTTAGAATTAACTGATATAAGTTTATTTTTGCTATTAAATTAAAGAAAGTTGTTGTAAGAAAAGAGTATAGTTTTGAAAAAGAGCAAATTAGAGAACTAAGAACCGCCTTTGGTTCTAGCAATCAGATAACACTTGTCTCCTGACATCATGCCAGTCTGCTTGAGGATTTCGCTATCATCTAGTTGTTTACCGTGAAAGACTATTATCACAGTATTTGCTGGTATCTTTTTCTTCTTGGCTACTTCTCTCTTTAATTGTGCTACTGTTGATTGTGGGTCTACGTCTAACTCTATTGACCCTCCTCCTATTGCTGTTACTACTGATATTCGCACTTTTTAACACCTTCTTGTTCCTATTTTCTTTTTCCTTTCTTCCTTATTAAACCTTCCCAAATTCTTCTTTCTATTTCTTGGATGAATGTCACTACTTTTCTCAAGCAATTTTGATTAGTTTCAATTCCTCTTGAACCATTAAGTGGTATTCATCAAATTTCTCTACCAGTACTTCTTTAACACCCTCCTTCAGATATTCCTTCAGATAATTAAAAACCCATTTTAATGCTACTTTATCTTCATTTGTATCATTATAATCCGACCAACAGTCTAATACTTTGTGCATGAATTGAATACTTCTTTTATCTTCAAATTCTACCAATCTGCTTATGATATATAGATCAATATTCCAACCATGTTTTCCATACATACAACCATAATCAAATAATATCTCAAAAACTTCATCTCCTGTTCCTGTTAGTATATCTACAGTTTTCTCAAAATGACCGAAATCTTCAGATAGATTTTTTAGTAGTCTTGTCACAAGATTGTGATTATTTTCTGGTAAGAAGTTTTTGAATAAACTGGCTGTTTCTTCCAGTAATTCATAATCCCTTTGAGTTGATTCATTGTAATCTCTCTGTTCTAGCTGAGCGAAAATACTGAAAACTGTAGAGTAAAGAATATCTGGATCAGAACAGTGTTTTATTTTTTCAAGCTTTTTCTTCATAGTTTTATTATCTCCAACCAGATAATGATACTCGAATTTTCCAGATTTGTTCAAGTATTCCGTCTCCAATATTGTGTTTCTCACGTATCTAGTCTCTTTCAGTACATTTGAGCTTTCTGTGGCATATCTGAAGTACCTCATTGGAACTAATCCTACAAAGCAATTTTTAGGTAAAATTACGACGAGAAAATACCATTCTATTTATCTATATTTTTATATCAAAATGATTTTTGTAGTAAGAAGAAGTTGAGGAGCTAGCTTAATTCACAATTATTTCATCATGTCATGATAGAAATGAAGAACATCACTAGCTCCAATTTCCTTTCTCGAAGATAAATACTAGTCTTCCTTTTTTTCTTTTTTTACATGTGAATAAGTTAATTAGAAGTTCATAATGTTTCAAGAATTTTCTTCAATTTTACTTTCTTTCTTAATCCAACTAAAATCAAGATTGCAGGAAGGAAGAAAATCACTTGTGTCTCACTTGTAGAAGGTTCAGTTGGTAAATCAAACACTTTTGTTGAGTTGTTGTGTTCAAATAGATATCTAACATTAGTTTCGTTAACATCTATTGTCATTCCTTCTATAATCACAGGAATTGATAGCTCTGTACAAACACTATAATTGAACCAAAATCTATACTCTCCTACAGGAAGCTGTTTGTTATTATAGTCTAACACTGCGAATACTATGTTCAAATTTCTTGTTGTTATTCCTGGAGGAATATAAGCAGTATCAAACACCCATTCAATAATAATGTCCTCCATTACAACAAGACTGTCATTATCTAGGTTTATTTGCATAAAAGGAAAAGGATGAGGCGCACATACGTAATTGTATTCTATAGCTGATTGAGTTGGATTCTCAATCTCCAAATTAGCAGATAATTCAAAAAGTGTATATCCTACATTGATGCTATAATCTAGAGGATATCCTACATCAACAATTCTTACAATAATATGATCTGCCTCTGCTTGAACACCCTTGTCTATTTTCGGAGAACATTATGAGTGTTATTCCTATCAAAAGAATAGTTGCTATTTTATGTTTGTTTATTATTTTCATTTCATCAGCCTATTCGTTATTAACAGTTCCTCAATCTTCAATTATCTTATTGTGAGTTTGATATATAAAGACGACACTTATTCTTTCTGTACTTATATTTCTTTCCTAATTAATTAACAGTTTGTTAATGCATTTTCAATACTATTTGTTGACAATGCCAATATTGCACATAGTAACTCCTCTGTTTCTGTTACCAAACTAGTTCTCAAACTAGCTGATTATACAATTACTGAAGGTGATTTTGCAGCTGATATTGGATTTGAACTATCGACCTTATTCTTTCTAACTCATCATATACATTTAAAACGGTTATTTCATGAGTTAACAGTTTTCTTTTTCTCGCCTTTACGTTTGATAGTGATAGAAGAAGGAATACCCTCAATCTCCCGTTCTAGCTTCTTTATACCTAATCTAGAAATCTGCTTTCCTTCAAGAAAACCAATCTTAATCATGTATAAGACATTTTTGAAGATAATTTCTGCGGTAGGTTGCTTATTGGGACTATTATAGAGATCTGACCAATAATCGTATGCATCTGGAGCTAAGAAAAATTGCATCAAAGCGATTTTATCTTTCTCTTCTACACTTTGAGGTGCTTCATCAGATTGTTTCAATTCTTCCATTCTTTCCTTTCTTCTTTCAGCAATTCTCATGAGCTCTGCAGCTTTTCTTTTTCTTATTGCTTCCAGTTCGTCATCGCTGGTCATTTTATTACCAATTTTCAGAACTACATTCAAGTTATAAGTGTATTTTTTGTATAGAATTTAGAATGGGAAAGGATTTTATTCAACTTTGGTTGTACTAATTTCATAATTAGGTGATTTTGTGGATATAGCAATTCATAGTGCATGGATTTTGACAATGCAGAATAACGCTCTTGGTATTATTAAAGATGGAACAATTATAGTAGAGAATGATGAAATACAATATGTTGGACAAACATCTGGTAGTAACTACAAATCAGCTGATGTAATCATAGATGGTAATAACAAAGTTGTCATGCCTGGTTTAGTAAATAGTCATATTCATACAAGTCTTCAGCTACTGAGAGGTGGAGCTCAAGATCTTCCCGAAATCGAGTGGATGAATAAAGGAATTGGTCCTTTAGCAAGACATCTAAAACCAGAAGATTTGGTGTTGGGGTCAAAAATAGGTGTCCTTGAAGGAATAAGAACTGGTACAACAACTTTCTCAGAATACACACGTGATGTGGAAAATTTAGTTGATAATGTATATTTGGAATTTGGTGCGAGAGTAGTTGCTACAGAAACAATTAATGAAGTAGCACAAACAAATAGAGCAAAGCTAAAACCTACCGACCTTTATGAGTTTGATCAATCTAAAGGAGAAGATGCTCTCAAGAAAAATGAGGATTTGTTCAGAAAGTATCGTCATATAGATACTGTTACTTGTCTCTATGGTCCTCAAGCCCTAGACATGGTGTCTCTTGATACACTTAATACTGTTAAAGAAAGAGCAAAAGAGAATCAAAGTAAAATGCATATTCATGTAGCACAGGGTGGAAGAGAGAGAATTCAGATACAGGAAAGATTCGGGAAGGATGCATCAACAGTAAAGGTACTTCAAAAAGAAGGACTTCTTGATGAATTTCTGATTGGAGTACATTGTCATGACACAGATAGAGAGGAGAAAAAAGCAATGGTTGATTCTGGGGTTAAAATGGTAGGTTGTCCTAGTTCAATTAGCATGATAGATGGAATTATGCCTCCTATATACGATTTCCACAAATTAGGTGGAGATGTGGGTATTGCAACAGACCAAGCACCAGGTACAGGTAATCATAATTTATTCAGAGAGATGAGAACCATAAGTTTGTTAACTAAAACCTATTACAAGGATCCCACATTACTACCAGCTTGGCAAGTTTTACAAATAGCAACTGTTGGGGGGACTAAAGTGCTAGGATTAGACAGACAGACAGGAACTTTAGAAGTAGGAAAAAAAGCAGACATAATAACTGTTGATTTAGATAACTATTTGTTAACACCCGTTGTTTCATATCCATTCCATACTTTTATACCAAATTTCGTTTATTCTGGAACTGGAATGGAAGTAGATAATGTAATAATCAATGGAAAAATTGTACTTGAAAACAAGATATTTGTTAGAATAAATGAAGATGAACTACTCCAAAAAGCTAACAGAAGAGCTAGAAAAATATACTTTGATGCTTCTGATGATTGGAAAAAAACAGGTTCTAAAATGGTAAAAGACGTCGAAAGAGGTTTGTTATGATAAATAGCACCATATCACACAATACTTAAAAGAGATGAGAGGGAAAACAATATTTGATGTCTAACAACGAAATTTCAACAACTAACTTTACTTTAGACGAAAAACTTCAAAAGAATCTACTGCTTGTTGCGGTTATTGCTTGTTGTATCCATGCTTTATGGTTACTAATTAATTTCATTGTCAATATCACTAATAATTATTCTCAAGGGTTTGATACAGCAACCAGAATAATATCTAATCTTTTAACAGTATTAGCAGTAGTAGGGTTCTTTGTAGCCATTTATCTAATGAATAAAGAAAATCAAATTAAAATAGTTTTGTACATTGCTTTTGCAATATATGCCTTAATATACTTTGTAAATGTATTCACTAGTCTATACTCGGAAGTTTGGGCTCGTTTTGTATTAAGGATTTTATTGGCAATACCAGTTATCTTGCTTTATAGTTTTTATTGGAAAGAAGATTTTATGGCACAGGTTCTTTTAATAGCTACAAGTCTTAGACTCGTTCTACGATTGGTCTTAACAGGATTATCATTGTCAACCATTGATACATTGGGACTAGCTATTGGAGTTGACTTGTTGGCTGTAGTGCTTTTAGCCTTATTGGGGTTATGGTTCTATCAAATTATGAACAAAAAAGCATCAGGATTGGTCGAGAAAGAAACTAAGAAACCCGTTTCAGCAACAACTTCTTCGTCACTTACAACTGCAACAACAATTTCTGGTGAATCTGGTTATTCCTTTTATACTAAATCCCAAGGACTAAACAGAACAGTACCTACACTTCTTTTCTGGTGCGAAACATGTAATAAGCAAATCAAGAACATTAGATTAAAATCCATGAAACCAGAAGATATAGAAACAGAACATATTTGTCCAGAATGCAATTCAGTTGTGAAAGCATTTTGGCTAGAACCTGATCAAGGAAGATACATCAAATTTCTAAT
>Ga0272441_10013009_pt1 | contig 12048 bp, 7 predicted proteins | sample SSMProp6N_FD_193582 | JGI IMG/M metagenome (GOLD analysis project Ga0272441, IMG submission 193582) | Marine sediment archaeal communities from Little Sippewissett salt marsh, Falmouth, MA, United States - SSM-Prop-6N | ecosystem: Environmental > Aquatic > Marine > Wetlands > Sediment ...
TGCTGCCGGGGAACTGATGACAATCGACGCGCTGCGCGCCCGCGCCACCGAGTTGGGGGTCCAGACCAGCTACCACGACGTCGACGGCGGCCTCCACGAAGCCGACGAGCGTGTCCTCGACCAGGTCGTCCAGATCCTCGAGGTCGACCGGGCTGCAGCTGCGGCACCATCGCGAACGGTGCCACCACTGCACGTCGCCACCGGCGGGCCGATCGTCGTCGCTGCTCGCGTCGTCGATGCGTCGATCGACGTGGAGGGCCGGCCGGTCACACTCGCCGTGCGTCACGACGCCTCCGGCGACCTGTTGGAGTTGCCCGACGACCTCCCGTTCGGTTGTCACCTCGTCCAGTTCGACGCCGACACCGGGCCCGGTGAGACGGTCGTGGTCGTCGCTCCGACCACGATGCAGCGCGACGACCGCCTGGCGGGTCGGGGCAGCCTCTTCGTGCCCACCTACGCGCTGTGGGAACGCGATCGTCCGTTGCCGTCGTTCCGTCACCTGCACGAACTGGCCCGCACGTTGAAGGCCTCCGGCGTCGAGGCCGTCTCGACACTGCCGCTGTACGCGACGTTCCTCGACGACCCGTTCGACCCCAGCCCGTACTCACCGGTGAGTCGGCTGCACTGGAACGAGCTGTACGTCGATGACGACGGCCTCCCGCCGGCACCGGTTCCGCCGCAGACCGACCTCGTCGACTGGGGACCGCTCGCCGAGCGACGCCGGCGCCAGCTGATCGAAGCGGCCGCACGGATCTCCCCGACGCTCGAAGCTCGGCTGACGGCGTTCGTCGCCGCCCACCCCGATGTGGGCGCCTACGCACGATTCATGGCCCACCGCGAAGCCGGCGGTGACCCCACCGTCGAACGGTCCCATCTGCTCGCCCAGTACCTGGCCGACCAACAGCTCGCCGCCATCGCCGCGGATCCCGACGCTGCGGCGCTTGCGCTCGATCTCCCGATCGGATCCAGCCCGGTCGGCTACGAAGTCTGGGCCGATCCGTCGATGTTCGCGGCCGGCGTCAGTGTCGGTGCACCGCCCGACACGTTCTTCGCCGACGGTCAGAACTGGGGATTCCCGCCGCCGCTGCCGGCGGCGATGCACGTGAGCGGCCATCGCATGTGGCGCCGGCTGATCGAGCGGGTCGGTCGTCATGCCGACGTGCTGCGGATCGATCACGCCATGGCCATCGAACGGCTGTGGTGGGTTCCCGACGGACAGTCAGCCGATCAGGGCGTCTACGTGCACTACCCGCGCGAGGAGATCCTCGCGGTCATCGCGGCGTCCGCTGCGGCCGCAGGTGTCACCATCGTCGGCGAGGATCTCGGCACGGTGCCGCGCGAGGTCTCCGAGGCGTTCGAGCGCTGGGACGTCCTCGGCATGTACGAAGAACAGTTCCACCTCGACGACGATCCGCTCCCGCGCATCCCCGCTCGCACGGTGGCCGGGATCCGGACCCACGACATGGAACCGATCGCCGAACTCGTCGCCACCAGCGACACCTCCGGCTACCGCGAACGCTTGGGCGCGGCACACCAGCGCACGATCGAGCCACGCTGGGACGAGATCGTCGACCAGATGCTCGTGCGGCTCGCCGCGAGCGACGCCTACCTGGTGAGCGCCGATCTCGACGACCTGATCGGAGAGACCCGCCCACACAATCTGCCCGGTCGGGTGGTCGCCGGTCTCTGGGCCCGACGCCTCGACCACCCGACCTCCGAGATCCTCCACGATCCCGACGTCCGCCGCCGACTCTCCATCCTGGGAAGGACCACACCGTGAGCATCGACAACCCCACACCCGACACCGGTGACCGACACGAACCGGTCCACGCCGACGAACTCGACCGTTACCTCTTCAACGAGGGGACACACCGTTACCTGCACCGGCGCTTCGGCGCGCAGCCCGCCGACGGCGGCGCGCACTTCGCCGTCTGGGCCCCCAACGCCCGGTCGGTCGCCGTCGCCGGATCCTTCGACGACTGGAACGACCACCCGCTCGAACCCAGCGAGTCGGGCGTGTGGAGTGGATGGGTCGACGGACCGGCGATCGGCGATCGCTACGTCTACCGGGTGACGACACCCTCGGGTTCGGTGGTCGAGAAGTCCGACCCGATCGGAGCGGCCACCGAGGAGCCACCGTCGATCGCGTCGGTGATCGCCGACCTCTCCTACGACTGGGGAGACGACGAGTGGATGGCGAGCCGGGCCGACCGCATCGCCCTCGACGCACCGATCTCGATCTACGAAGTTCACCTCGGCTCGTGGGGCCGCCACGTCACCGACGGCCGACGCTTCCCCCGCTACGACGAACTCGCCGACCCGATCGCCGATCACGTGCTCGCGCACGGGTTCACCCACGTCGAGTTGCTCCCGATCATGGAGCACCCCTTCTACGGATCGTGGGGCTACCAGACCACGGGCTTCTTCGCCCCGAGTGCTCGCTACGGCTCGCCGGTCGACCTGATGCGGATGATCGACCGGCTGCACCAGCGCGGTGTCGGCGTGATCCTCGACTGGGTGCCCTCGCACTTCCCGAACGACAGCCACGGCCTCTACGAGTTCGACGGCACGCACCTGTTCGAACATGCGGATCCGCGCCAGGGCTACCACCCCGACTGGAACTCGGCGATCTTCAACTACAGCCGCAACGAGGTGCGCTCGTTCCTCGTGTCGAGCGCGATGTGCTGGCTCGACCGCTACCACGTCGACGGGCTGCGCGTCGATGCCGTGGCGTCGATGCTGTACCTCGACTACTCCCGCAACGAAGGTGAGTGGATCCCGAACGAGTTCGGCGGGCGCGAGAACCTCGACGCGATCGTCTTCCTGCGCCAACTCAACGAGGCGGTGTACGGGGAGTTCCCCGACGTGGCGACGTTCGCCGAGGAGTCGACCTCGTGGCCGATGGTCAGCCGGCCGACCTACATCGGTGGGCTGGGCTTCGGCTACAAGTGGGACATGGGGTGGATGCACGACACCCTGGCGTACTTCGAACACGACCCGGTCCACCGGCGTTGGCACCACGGAGAGATCACGTTCCGTTCGGTGTACGCGTCGAGCGAGCACTTCGTGCTGCCGCTCAGCCACGACGAGGTGGTGCACGGGAAGGGCTCCCTGCTGGCCAAGATGCCCGGCGACGACTGGCAGCAGTTCGCCAACCTGCGGCTGCTGTACGCGATGCAGTGGGCGCAACCCGGCAAGAAGTTGCTGTTCATGGGGTGCGAGTTGGCGACGCGACAGGAGTGGAACCACGAGGGCACGCTCGACTGGTCGCTCCACGATGTCGAGTCGCATCGTGGCGTCCGCGAATGGCTCGCCGACGTCAACCATCTCTACCGGCGAGAAGCGGCGCTGCACCGGGGCGACAGCGATCCCGCCGGCATCCAGTGGGTCGAGGGCGCCGATGCCGACCAGAGCGTGTACGCCTGGTTGCGCAAGGACCCGACCGGTGTGAGCCGCCCGGTGCTGGCCGTGTTCAACGCCACACCCACGCCGCGCCACAACTACCGACTCGGGGTGCCGACGGCGGGCCGTTGGGCGGAACTCCTCAACTCCGACGCGAACGCCTACGGCGGGAGCGGGGTGGGCAACTACGGCGGCGTCGAGTCGGTGCCGGTCGACTCCCACGGGTTCCACCAGTCGATCGTGCTGACCCTGCCACCGCTCGGCGCCGTGTTCATGGCGGCCGATCCGTCGTGACGCGTCTCGGTGCAACCGTCGTCGACGGTGGTACCCGCTTCGAGGTGTGGGCGCCCGGCGCGTCGACCGTCGAGGTCGGCGTGGAGCGACGCGTCGAGACCGACGACGGGACACCGGGATTCACCGATGCCGAAGTCCATCCGCTCGAGCGGGAGGTGGCTGCCGTTGCGGAACTCGACACCTGGTCGGTCGTGGCTGCGGACGTCGGACACGCCGATCACTACCGGTTCCGACTCGACGGCGGGAAGTGGCTGGCCGATCCGGCGTCGCGTTGGCAACCCGAGGGTGTCCACGGTCCGTCGGCCGTCGTCGACGAGTCGCTGTACCGCTGGCACGACGACGGCTGGGAGGGCGTGGGTCTCGACGATGCGGTGCTCTACGAACTGCACATCGGCACCTTCACCTCCGAGGGCACGTTCGATGCGGCGATCCGGCACCTTCCCCGGCTCCGCGACCTCGGGGTGACACTGGTCGAGCTGATGCCCGTCGCAGCATTCCCGGGGACGCGCAACTGGGGGTACGACGGCGTCTTCCCGTTCGCCACGCAGTACTCCTACGGCGGACCGGCCGGGCTCGCACGCTTCGTCGACGCAGCCCACCGCTTCGGGCTCGGCGTCGTGCTCGATGTCGTGTACAACCACCTCGGTCCCGAAGGCAACGTGCTCGGGAACTATGCGCCGTACTTCACCGATGCCTACCGCACCCCGTGGGGAGAGGCGGTCAATGTCTCCGACCGGGGCAGCGACGGCGTGCGCCGCTACTTCATCGAGAACGCCGTCTCCTGGATCCGCGATCTCCACCTCGACGGTCTGCGTCTCGACGCGGTTCATGCGATCGTCGATCCGACGCCGACCCCGTTCGTCGAAGAGCTCACCGCCGCGGTGCACGATGCCGCCACTTCCGCCGGGCGCACCGCGCTGGTGACGATCGAGAGCAGTGCCAACGATCCCCGGATCGTCCGATCGACGTCCGAGCACGGCTGGGGGTGCGACGCCGTGTGGAACGACGACTTCCACCACGCCCTGCGAGTGGCGCTCACCGGTGAACGCCACGAGTACTACCGCGCCTACACCGGCGCCGCCGACGTCGCCGCGGCCTGGGAACGACGCTGGGTGTACTCGGGCCAGTACTCGCCCTCGTTCGATCGACGCCACGGTGCTCCGGCCGACTCGATCGACCATCGGCACTTCGTCGTGTTCGACACCAACCACGACCACGTCGGCAACACGCCGCGCGGCGACCGGATGCTCAGCGACATCGCGCCCGGCGATCCGCGCCATCGACTCGCGGCTGCCACGATCCTCCTGTCGCCGTTCACGCCGATGCTGTTCATGGGTGAGGAGTACGGCGAGACCGCGCCGTTTCCGTACTTCATCGACCACGGCGACCCCGACCTGGTCGAGGCCGTGCGGGCGGGTCGCCGGCGCGAGTTCTCCGGAGCCGACTGGTCAGGCCCCGTCGCCGATCCGGCTGACCCGACGACGTACGAGGCGGCCGTGCTCGACGTGACGCTCACCGAGCGCGAACCACACCGGTCGCGCCTGGCGATGTACACCGAACTGCTCCGCCTCCGACGGGCCCATCCGATCCTCACCGACTCCAGTGCGCAGCAGCACGTGTCCTTCCACGACGATGCGCTCTTCGTCGTGCGTTCGGTGCCCGGCGAGACGGCTGCGCTGGTGCTCAACTTCTGCGCGGACGGTGTGGACCATCCCGCACCCGACCCGGTCGAGGCCGTCGTGTTCGACTCGAACGACCCGCGCTGGGGCGGCCCCGGCTGGTCGGTCGACCGCATCGCCCCCTGGTCGGCCCGCCTGAGCATCACCCATGCCTGACGACGTGTCACGCCAAGGGTCAGACCCCAGGCGTGACAATCACGTGGTGATCGTCGGCGGAGGTTTCGGCGGGCTGGCGGCGGCGAGGGGGCTCGCCGATGCGGCCGTGCGGATCACGTTGATCGACCGCCGCAACCATCACCTGTTCCAGCCGTTGCTCTACCAGGTCGCCACCGCGGGCTTGAATCCAGCCGACATCGCGGCACCGATCAGGTCGATGCTGGCCGATCAGGCCAATGTCCGCGTGCTCCTCGGCGACGTGACGGACGTCGATCCTGACGAGGCGAACGTCACGCTCGACGACGGCACGGTGATCGGCTTCGACCATCTCGTGCTCGCCACCGGCACGACGCACTCGTACTTCGGCCGCGACGACTGGGAAACTCACGCTCCCGGCCTCAAGACCATCGAGGATGCGCTGGAGATCCGGCGACGGATCCTCCTCGCGTTCGAACGTGCCGAGCGGGAGACCGACCCGGATGAACGTGCCGCCGACCTGACCTTCGTCGTCGTCGGCGGCGGACCGACCGGCGTCGAAATGGCCGGAGCAATCGCCGAGATCGCGTTCCGAACGATGACCCGTGAGTTCCGCACGATCGACTCGACGAACGCCCGCATCATCCTGCTCGAGGGCACCGACCGGATCCTCGCCAGCTACCCCGAGTCGCTGTCGACGAGCGCCCGCAGGCAACTGGCTGCACTCGGCGTCGACGTCCGCACCGGCGTGATGGTCACTGGGTTGGACGGAGACGGCGTCGAGACCTCCGCCGGGGCGATCGACACCCGCACGGTCGTGTGGGGTGCAGGGAACGAGGCCTCACCCCTCGCAGGGCGACTGGGAGCACCGGTCGACCGCGCCGGGCGCGTCGAGGTCGAACCGGACCTCTCCGTGCCCGGTCACCGCAACGTGTTCGCGATCGGCGACGTCGCCCACGCCACCTCCGGCGGCACGATGGTGCCCGGCGTTGCGCAGGGAGCGATCCAAGGAGGAGCGCACGTCGCCCGTGCGATCCGGGCCGACCTCGACGGCACGCGTCGGCCCTTGTTCCGGTACCGAAACAAGGGCGAACTCGCCACGATCGGCCGGTCGTCGGCGGTCGGTGTGATCGCCGGCCGGAAGCTGTCGGGGTGGGTGGCGTGGATGGCGTGGTGGTCCGTCCACATCGTCTTCCTGATCGACTTCCGCAGCCGCCTACTGGTGCTGATCAACTGGGCGTGGAACTACCTGACGTTCCGCCGCGGCGCTCGCCTGATCACCGGCGCCTGGCGCCCCCGCAACACGTCTGGGGTCAGACCCCAGGCGTGATGGTGGAGCGCTGGCGGTGCCGCGCACCGCGGCGGTCACCTGCGTTCGACGACGGCGACGGGGAAGCGCTTCAGCCACCGGCGGACGGGGACCGACGTGCCTCCGACGACGACATCGGCGTCGTCGTCCAGCACGTTGCGCCAGGCGCCGTCCGGCAGTTCGAGAGCGGTGTCCGCCCACCCGGTGACCTCTCGGGTCGCCACGATCGTCACGACGGCAGGGCCGTCGGAATCGGCGCGCGCGAAGGCGATGACGGCGTCAGCGCGGTCGCCGGTGACGTCCAGCGCGGCGTACGCGGCATCGGGACCGAACGCCGCTGCATGCCGCCGCCGCAGCCCCAGCGTCCGCGTGATCACGACCGCCTTCGACACATCGACCTCGCCGCCGGTCCATGCGGTGGGTCCGTCGAGCTCGGCTGCACGGTCGACGAGTGAGCGTCGTTCGTTCCAATCGGGCTCGACACGGTTGTCGGGATCGACGAGCGAGTACGTGAAGGCCGCCGTGCCCTGATAGAGGTCGGGTACCCCTGGCGCCGTCAGCCGGATGGCCAGCGATCCCAACGACCGCGCCCAGCCGGAACGCAGGGTGACCGCGACCACGTCGCCGAGCGGGCCGGCCGTGGCGAGATCGCTGAGTTCGCCCTCGAGTACGTCGGCGAGCCGCGCCAGCGCCTCCTCGTAGGCGGCGTCGGGAGCCGTCCAGGACGTGTGTTCCTCCGCCTCGCGTGCCGACTTCACGAGGTACTCCGTCAACCGTTCGGCATCGATCGGCCATGCGGTGACTGCGGTCTCCAACGCCAGCAACGTGGTTGCGGCGTCGATCCCGCCGCGATCGAGCAGGTCGCGATGCGCGACCAACCAGTCGCGCACGACGGCCGCCCAGTCGTCGGCGATCTCCGCGAGCGCCAACGCCCGAGCGCGCACTCCTTCGGACCGTTTGGTGTCGTGGGTCGTGCCGGCCAGCAGCGCCAGCGGCGCGCCGACCTGTGCCTCGAGTTGGTACCGGTGGAACTCGCTCACGGGGACGCTCCACTGGCCAGGAGCGCCGCCGACCTCGCAGAGCGCAGCGAGGCGCAGGTACCGGTAGAACGCTCGGTCCTCGGCCCCCTTCGCCATCACGGGGCTCGTGAGCTGCTGCCAGCGTCCGGCAACCTCCGGATCGCCGGCGATCAGGTCGACGAGGCGTTCGATGTCGTCGACGAGGTCGGGCCGCGTCGAGATCGCCCGACGGCGGGATGTCGCGAGTTCGGCCACCGAGTCGTCGTCGGGGAGGTAGGTGCGATACCGGTGGAGCCCGATCGTCAGCTCGACGACGGCCTGGCGTACCCGCTCGCTGTCTGGCCACCCGGCACGATCGGTGACCAACCGGACGAGGCGATCGAGGTCGGGGCGCAGCCCGCCGTCGAGCACCTCACGGCGACCGGCGTCCTCCAATTCGGCGAACGACCGATCATCGCCCGTGAGTTCGGTCCACAGCGAGGTCAACGGGCCCTCGGCGTCGGCGGAGAGCATCGTGTGCTCGGCGACCCGGATGTGTTCGTACCCGGTCGTGCCGTCGACGGGCCACGACGGCGGCAGCGTCTCGCCGACGGCCAGGATCTTCTCGACGAGCAACCAGCGGTGGTCACCGATTCTCCGGCGGAGCCCGGCGAGGTAGGCGCCCGGCTGAGCGAGTCCATCGACATGGTCGACGCGAACGCCGGCGAACGCAGGATGCGCCGAGAGCAGCGACGGGATCGTGTCGATCACCTCGGCGACGTCGGGATCCTCCGCCCGCACGGCGACGAGGTCGTCGATCGTGAAGAAGCGTCGAACGTTGCGGGCGGGGTCACGCCACCACTGGAGCAGGTAGTGCTGACGACCGATCGCCTCGGCGACGTCGAGCCCCTCGGTTCCAGCCGCGAGCGGGAAACGCAGCGGGCCGTACCTGAGTTCGGGACCGCGGTCGCCCTCGCCGATCGACAGCCCACCGTCGGCGAGCACCCGATCGAGCGGGTCGCCGAGCTTGGGGACCACGACCTCGCCCTCGGTTGCTTCCCAGTCGACGTCGAACCACGTGGCCCCTGGCGAGTCCCGTCCGTCGCGCAGCATCTCCCACCACCGATCGTTGAGGTGGGCCTCGGCGACCGACATGTGGTTCGGGACGTGGTCGATGACGATCCCGAGCCCGCGGTCGCGGGCGGCATCGAGTAGTGCGAACAGCCCGTCCTCGCCACCGAACTCGGTCCGCACGCGGGTGTGGTCGATCACGTCGTAGCCGTGGAGGCTGCCGGGCACCGCTTCGGCGACCGGCGACAGGTACACGTGGCTCACGCCGAGTGCGACGAGATGGTCGAGGATCCCGATCGTCTCCGCGAAGCCGAACGTCGGCGTCAGCTGGATGCGATAGGTCGCAACCGGGGTGATGTCGAGTTCCGAAGCCACGTCGGTTGTCTACCCCATCGCGCCGACGATCACTCACGACGGCGCGGCAAGCCAGAGGCGTACCGCCCGGACACGACGGTGGGTGTCGGTCTCGTCGGTCAGGTGGAGTTTGGAGAAGATCGTGTTGATGTGCTTCTGCACCGACTTCTCGGCGATGACGAGCCGCTCGCCGATGGCTGCGTTGTTGAGCCCCTCCGCGATCAGCGCGAGCACCTCACGCTCGCGATCGGTCAGGTCGGCGATCGGACTCGACGCCTTTCGACCGACCATCGCGTCGACCACTTCGGGATCGATCGACGACCCACCAGCGCACACCGTTGCGATCGCCCGCCGCAACTCGTCGAGGTAGCCGACGTTCTCCTTGAGCAGATAGCCCAACCGGTCGGACCCGTCATCGAACAGGGCCGACACGTAGTCGGGATCGACGTGATGGCTCAGCACGATCACCGCGACCTCGGGGTGTTCGGCGCGGATCGACCGGGCGGCCTCGATGCCCTCGTTCGTGTTGGTCGGCGGCATCCGAATGTCGGTGAACACCACGTCGGGCAGATGTTCGTCGACGGCAGCGAGCAGGTCGTCCTTCGACTCGCACTGAGCAACCACCTCGGTGTCGCCCAGTGCGTTGACTGCGGCCACCACGCCTTGACGCATCAGGAGGTTGTCCTCCGCGACGATGACCCGGGTCGTCATGCGACCACGTTGGCAGCAGCGCCGTACGGAAGCACCATCGAGACCCGCGTGCCCTCGCCCGGGCTGGACTCGATCGTCAACTCGCCGCCGAGCGCGCCGGCCCGGTCGGCCATGTTGAGCAGGCCCCGGGAGGAACCCGTCGCGGCGGTGTCGAATCCCGGTCCGTCGTCGGTGATCGACACCACGAGCTCATCGTCTCGGACCGCCAGCGAGATCTCGACGGTCGTGACTGCTTCTGCGTGTTTGGCGACGTTCTGGAGGGCTTCGAGACAGACGAAGTACACCGCGGCGGCGTCCTCGGACGACAGCACGATCTCCGGGTCGTACACGACTTCGACAGGGTGGGGCGCCCGACGGGCGACACTGCGAAGAGCGTCCTCGAGCCCGCGTTCGGCCAGGATCGACGGGTAGATGCCACGGGCCAACTCGCGCAGTTCGTCGATCGCCTCGCGGCTCTCGGCGTGCATGGCGTCGAGCTGATCGGCGGTGAGCGGATTTCCCTGGCGGGTCAGCTGACTCGCCAGCTGCAGCTGCACTGCGAGTGCGACCAACCGCTGTTGGGCGCCGTCGTGGATGTCGCGTTCGAGCCGCACTCGTTCCTGGTCGCCAGCCGAGATCACTCGCCGTCGCGACTCGCGCAGCTCCGCGTCGGCCCGGGTCAACGCCTCGTTGGTGCTGACGACCTCGACGAGCGTGGCGAGACGGATGCGGTTGGCACCGCTGACCTGACCGCTCATGGTGACCACGTGCGCCACGAGATAGACCACCATGATCACCTGGAACAGCCACTCGGGAATGGCGTCCTCGATCCCGGTGCCCTCCGATCGGAAGCCAAGCGCACCGAGGAGAACCGCCACGACGACGCCGGCGACGATGAGCCGACGCATGTCCCGGGCGCCGAGGTACACCGCCCCGGTCACGAGCGGCCCGATCAGGTTGAGCACCATGATCGGTGTGGCATCGGGGACCGCGGCGACCACGATCACTGCGATCCCCCAGGTGCCGGCCGCTTCCCACCACATCGCCGCCACCACATCGTGACGGTCGACTGCGGCGAACGACGGCAGGCGGACGATCGCCATCAGGCCGATGCCGAGGGCGAGCAGCAGCGCTCCGGGCTCGCCGTAGGCGAGCGCGAGCAACGCGACGCCCGATGCGGCAATCCACGAGGCGATCTGTTCGCTCCGGAACTGCGCCCGCAGCTCGTCGAGCGACTCGCGTTCCAGCTCGGCGGATCCGATCATCTGAGGTCTCCTCCCTCCTCGCCCGGCGACCGCTCGGCGGAGCCCCACTCAGCTCCGATCGGCGGCCGCGTCCCAGGCCGCTCGGAGGGCTCGAGTGGTGAGCAGTTCCTTGGACAGGAATCCTGCCACACCCCGTTCGAGGGCACCGGCGGAGAGGTCGTCCGGGTCCATGGTCGACATCAACACCACGACCGGCCCGCCCCCTGCTTGGGCGAGGCGACGAGCGACGTCGATCCCGGACAGGTCGGGAAGGTTGACATCGAGAAGTACCAGGTCGATGTCGGCACGCTCAGCGAGTGCGTCGAGTGCGCCGAGGCCGCTCTCCGCCGTGCCGACCAGCACGAAACCCGGGGTTGCTGCGATGACGAGCTCGACGCTGCGCAAGAATGCGGAGTGGTCGTCGACGGCGAACACGGCAATCGGATCGAGGACCGAACGCCTCTCGATGCCGGCGAGATCACCGGTCATCGCAGCTGATCCGAAACGAGTTGTCGAGGTCGAGGGGCAGCAGCAACGTTCGCAGACCGAGCGCGATCGACCGGGCGCAGACCGAGTCGGGGTCGTCGACGAAACGCCCGGCGTACTCGGCGTTGAACACCGGCTTGGCCCGGTCGACGAACGCTGCGTAGACCTCACATTCGTCGAATTCGTGGCACTGCTCGTTGACGGCGAAGTCGAACACGTCGACGAGGTCGGCGATCTGGTCGAGGTCGTTCTTGAGCCCGATGAGCAGCCCTCGGTCGGCGGCCTCGTCGGCGAGGAAACGGTTGAAGGCGAGCTGGTCATCGCCGGTCAGGTCGAAGCCGGTGTTGTTCGTGTAGCCGTCGACGTTGTCGGGCTCCACGCCGTGACAC
>Ga0272441_10013010_pt1 | contig 12046 bp, 11 predicted proteins | sample SSMProp6N_FD_193582 | JGI IMG/M metagenome (GOLD analysis project Ga0272441, IMG submission 193582) | Marine sediment archaeal communities from Little Sippewissett salt marsh, Falmouth, MA, United States - SSM-Prop-6N | ecosystem: Environmental > Aquatic > Marine > Wetlands > Sediment ...
CCCTTCACTAAATGTAGCTAAACGTTTTGGAGTGCCATACCCGATAATCTCCTTCAAAGCCTACAAAGAGTTCACAAAAATCATAGCAAATTGTGACTTAGTCCACGCCCACGGACACGTCTACATGTCCTCATACCTATCTGGCATGGTTGCAAAGAAACTCAAGAAGCCCTTTATTGTAACACAGCACAACACCTTCATTGACTACCGCTCATTCCTTAACATACTCGAGGAACTTAACGACCAAGTTATAGGCAAACCAGTTCTGAAACATGCGGACATGATAACGACAGTAAGCAAAGAAACCATGAAATATGTGCTCAGGCTGGGTGCAGACAAAACAAAAACGCAGGTCATATACAACGGTGTAGACATTAACACTTTCCGCCCAGTAAACAAGCAAGAAAGCAGAACGCGGTTGGGGTTACCCAAAAACAGAAAAATAGTCCTCAGCGTCCGCAGACTAGTATACAAAAATGGCTTAGACACCCTCATAGAATCAGTCCCCAAAGTAGCAAAGGAGCACCCAGACGTCTTGTTTGTTGTTGCAGGAAAAGGACCAAGCAGAAAACTCATAGAAGAACGCATAAAAGAGTTGGGAATCAGCCGAAACATCACCTTAGCTGGATTTGTCCCAGATAAACTTCTGCCAGTCTATTATGATGCCGCCGACATCTTCATTCTACCCTCAGCCTCAGGTGAAGGACTGCCCCTTGTTCTTTTGGAAGCCATGGCATGCAAAGTGCCAGTCATAGCAACAGCCGTAGGAGGAACCCCTGAACTACTCAAAAACATGAAAAATGGGGTTCTTGTGCCGCCCATAAATCCTAAAGCGATGGCTGAGGAAACATCAAAACTGTTGTCAGAACAAAAGCTGGCAACAACATTGGGCGAAGAAGCCAGAAGAAATGTTGAAGACAGGTATACTTGGACAGAAAATGTTCGCCAACTTCAAGCCATCTATGAAGAGTTCCTGTAGTGTAGTAACTATTTTATTCGGAGCTTTTCAGGTCATCAGGTCAAAATCCAAAAACTGAGAGTAACCACCATGACTAACGAAGACACAACCATTTCCGTGGTCATACCCGCTTCTAATGAAGCAAAAACAATCCGCAAGGTCATATGAGACCTCAAAAACTCCTCAAGCTACAACCCCAAATAATAGTAGTCGATGCCCCCTCCAACCATGGAATCCAAGAAATAGTGAAAGAAGAAAACGCAGATTTCATAGCAGAACCAAAATGAATAAAGTTAAGGCTGGGTGGGAAATCCTCAGAATTCTTTTATTTGGACAAGCCTAAATGTAAGCAGTAGTCATATAGTATTGTCCGATGAAAACAGACAGCCTCGTCTTTTTCATGGGAGGCAACTAGATTGAATAAAGATGAACATGAGAACTTCATGAAGAAGAAGATTAGACGAACTGTGAAGGACCCAAAATCTGGTTCAGGCATTAGTGAACAAAAAATGATAATTGCCACAATTTTGGTTGCCATCGTGATTATGAGCGGCGTTTTAGTTTATACAATGGCAACTAAGCCCATAACAGCAGAATATTTTTCTGCCATGTATGTGCTTGATTCAGAAAAACAGGCAAACAATTACCCACAAACAGTGGTTCTAGGCTCAAACAGCACTTTCATGTTGTGGGTTGGCGTAGAAAACCAGAAAGACCAAACATTAGAGTATTCAGTGCAAGTCAAGTTAGATGATGGAACCACTACTGAGGAACCCAGTGCAGTCGAACCCATACAGGTCTTTAACAGAACGCTGGTTGACGGCGAAAAGTGGGAGTTTCAGGTGACAATAAACATTGAAAGGCCAGGAAACAACAGAGTAATCTTTGAACTGCAGTTCTTCAATGAACCAGAAAACAGTTGGGAATATGCATGGATCAGACTAGACTTCACCGTTGAGGCAATCCAAGCATAACAAAACCCTCACAAAGAAGCAACAGTCCATTTTCTTGTCATGAAAAAAGGTTTTTGTTGGAAAACTTAAGTAGTAAGTTTACACTTAGTTTCCAGACACAAACTGGGGAATTGCCTTTGAAAAGTTTAGAAAACAAGGAAGTTGTTGTCACTGGCGCCGCAGGTTTCATGGGTTCAAGCCTATGCAGAACACTTTTGGAGCAGGGTGCGAAAGTAACTGCATACGACAACTTGTATTCAGGAAAAATTGAATTCATAGAAGACCTCTTCGATAAAGGTCTCAATTTCCTTAAAGCTGACATCAGAGACCCAATGACACTGGAGAAAGCAACAAAAAACAGTGAAGTAATTTTCCATCTCGCAGCCCAAACAAGCGTCCCATTTTCCATGAAAAACCCCCAAGAAGACTGCGAAATCAACGTAATTGGAACACTGAATGTTCTTGAAGCTGCAAGAAAAAATGACAGCAGAGTAGTTTTTGCATCCTCCTGTGCGGTCTACGGCAACCCAAAGAAGAGGCCAACGCCCGAAACGTATCCAACAAAGCCTATCGCCTTTTACGGACTGTCAAAGCTGCTTTGCGAAAACTGCTGCCGATTTCACCAAGAAACCTATGGACTAGAGGTTGTTAGGCTCAGAATTTTCAATGCTTATGGTCCAAACTGTCATGGAGTCTTGTACGACTTCATTAAAAAACTCCAGAGAAACCCCAAAAAGCTGGAGGTGTTGGGAACAGGCAGACAATCCAGAGACTTTGTTTATATCTCAGACATGGTTGACATGCTCATCAAAGCTGCAACTTCTCCTGCAGCCCCCGGAGAAGCATTTAATGTTGGCACAGGAAGAACTACCGATGTGGCTGAGTTAGCACAAATGCTGATTAAAGTTATGGGATTAAAGAATGTTGAAGTAAGTTTCACGGGAGGTCAAGCGTGGGAAGGTGACATGGACATAACTCTTGCAGATAACAGTAAAGCCAAAAAAATGCTGCAATGGAGCCCCCAAGTTAGTTTGGAGGAAGGGTTAAAAAGGTTAATAGACCCAGAAAAATATTAGGCCCGATTCAGATGGTTTCGTTAAAGCAGAGGCTAAAAGCCGTTATTATGCTTCTTCGACCGCCCTACTGGCTCATGACCGGCGGTCTCTCAGTTTTAACAATCTTTGCTATAAAAGGAGGCTTACCCGAAGACGCATGGGTACTGCCGTTAGTGGTCTTGTCTGCGATAAGCATCAGTTCAGGAGGCTTCGCCTTCAATGACTACGTTGATCAAGAGTCAGATGCCATTGTCAAACAAAACAGACCCATTCCCTCAGGAATTTTAGCGCCGTGGCAAGCTCTTCTGGCAGCCATAATCCTTTTTGGAATTGGATTGGCAGCATCCTTTACCCTCGATTGGTTATGCTTTGCCATTGCACTTATGGACACAATCCTTCTTGTGGCATATTCCAAAGTTATAAAGAAGTCTGCAGGGTTTTTCGGAAGCTTTCTCATGGGATTCCTAATAGGAACATCCTTTGTTTATGGTGAAGCCGCCCTAACTGGAACATTCACGATAGTTTCGCTCTCTTTGTCTTTTATGAGCATGGGCAGCATTGGCGGAAATATACTGCGGGATGTGCTAAGTTTAGAGGGAGACATGAAGGCGGGATACGCCACCTTAGCAGCGAAACGGGGTCCAAAATTTGCCACCAAGGTTGGAGCAGTCTTCTTTTTGCTCAATGTGATAGGTTCTCCAGTTCCCTTTTTGGTGAATGCCGTAGGCTGGGCTTATTTGGTACCGATAATTCTTTGGGATATAATTGTGGCGGTTTCAGGTGTGGTTCTCCTTAGAAACCAAGACATTAATTTAGTGAAGAAACAAGAAAGGTTAGTTACTAGAACGATGATACTGATACCAATAGCATTAATTTTGGGTGCTTTGAAGTGAAGGAAGAGAAGATTCTCAGAGAAACTTATAGTGTCTGCCCAGTTTGCCTAAAAAAGATTAAAGCACAAGTCGTGGAAAAAGACGGAAAAGTTTTGATTCAGAAAGAGTGCAGAGAGCACGGAAGCTTCAGTGACACCTACTGGAGCAGAGCAGACATTTATCATATGGCTGAAGAATTTAAGAAGCCCTCAGCAACACCATTCAAGGACAACTGTCCCGCTGGCTGTGGAGTAAAGGATTGTCCTAACCATGTGTCCACAACAGTCATGTCAGTAATCGACGTGACTAACGAGTGTGACTTACGGTGTCCTATATGCTTCGCAAACGCAGCTCAGCCACCTGATCTGTATGAACCAACACAAGAAAAGATTCGGGGGATGCTGCAGCATCTGAAGAAACAGGAGCCTCCTCCACTGGCAGTGATGTTTGCTGGCGGAGAACCTACAGTCCGCGATGACATAGTGGACATCGTAAAGATGGCACATGACCTGAAATTCATGATTCTTCTGGCAACAAATGGAATCAGAATGTCTAACGACCCAGAACTTGTCAAGAAACTGAAAGAAGCTGGATTGAATATTGTGTATCTTCAGTTTGATGGGTTAACGGATAAGCCCTATGAGAAGTTGAGAAATGCGAAGCTGCTTCCGAACAAGCTGCGGCTTGTTCAACTTTGCAGGGAGTATGACATAGAAATCATATTGGTTCCAACCCTGCAGGGCGGCATAAACGACAATGAAGTAGGTGATATGATCAGATATGCCGCAGAAAACGTGGACATAATACGAGGCATAGTTTTTCAGCCCATGGCCTTCACTGGGAGAACCTCAGATTATGTTTCCAGAGAAAATAGGATAGATAATTCGCTCTTGGCCCAAAGAATTGGAGAACAGACGGGTGGAATGATCAGAGAAGAGGATATGTTTCCTGTTTCAGTTATGGTTCCGCCCCTGAAAGTGATGAACAGTTTCTTAGACAAAGCATGGCCTCCCTTCACGCCTACTCCATACTGTGGACTGTGGAACTGGATACTGGTTTCTAAAGAGAGAAGTGACAGGTTTACGCCCATCAACCGTTTCCTGAAGTATGAAAAGTTCATGTCTGACCTGAAAAAGCTCAACAGACGTATTAAGACGAAAAAAATTGGCAAAATCGAAACCTATCTGAGGCTGCTGTTTGCCTCCATGACTTCTCTAGATTGGGTGAAAGTGCATCGAGAAGCGGGTCTGTTGAATGCAATGAAGACGTTGGTTAAGATTCACACTGACCCTTCATATGATTCTCTTGGCGTTATCAGGCGCAGACTTCTGTTGATTGGTTGCATGGCATTTATGGATCCCTACACCTTTGATGTGGAGAGGGCACACCATTGTGTTATCCACTACACGACTCCCGATAAGCGGATTATACCCTTCTGCGTCTACAATATGTTCTACCGAAAACAGATAGAACACCAGTTCTGTATTCCACGAATCAAAGCCAAACAGAAAATAACTCGCTGACTTCTGTGCCCAGAATGTTTAGGGCAACCTTTTCTTTGTTATGCTTCTAGTTTGAAGTAGTGCCCGAGGAGATGGTGATAATGTTCTGGGGGCATTAGGGAACGGAAGGCTCGTTCTATGACTTCGTTGAGGGCAGGGTGAATGTGCATCGAGTTCAGTATGGGTTTGGCGCTTTGTTCTTTGGTGTAGAGTAGGGGAATGATTTCGTGAATAAGAACAGAAGCATATGGTCCAATGATGTGGGCGCCAACAATTTTCATGCTATCCCGTTCCACAATGACTTTGACGAAGCAGTTTTTTGCGTCCATGGCTTCCCCCTTTGCCGTATCCTCATAACGATAAAAGCCAATCAGTAGCTTATCCTCGCCAATTTGTTCTATGGCAGCCTTTTCGCCTAAACCAACCGCCGCAATCTCAGGATAAGTGAATACAGCATGAGGCACCGCATGATAGTCAGTTTTCACTCTCTGCTTCAACACAGCATTATAGTACACAACAGCAGCCTCATAGTTGGCAACATGCTTGAAAGGATATTTGCCGTTGGCGTCGCCAAGAGCCCAAACGTTAGGCTGTGAAGTCTCCAGATATTCGTTAACTAGTATCCAGCCATGTCGGTCAACGTCTATTCCGCCCTTTTCGGGATGAAGCACATCTGAAAGAGAAGCTCTTCCAGCGGCGACAAACAGTTCGTCTGCGGTTACCTCCAACTTTTCTCCAGTCGCCAAGTTGACGGCAACTGCAATCTTTCTGCCGTCTGAAGTCAGTTTTGTTTCTCGGACTTCGTGGTTGACAATTATGTTTACATATTTTCCGAGTTCTTTCTTGGCTAACGCTGAAATCTCTGGCTCCTCTGAGGGAATGAACTGGGGTTCTCTGCCGATGATCGTGACTTTTGCGCCCATCGCTGATAAGAAGTGTCCGTATTCTGCGGCTACGTATCCGCCACCCACGATGATGATGTTCTTTGCCAGTTCGCTTATTTCTAGAATCGTGTCGCTTGTAAGGTAACCAATCTCTTTTAATCCCTTTACGGGCGGTATAAGCGGTTTTGAGCCTGTGCCCAGAATTATCATTTTGGCTTTGATTGTCTTCTTGCCAACCTTCAGGGTGTAGGGGGCAACAAATTCTGCGGCTTCATGGTAATAGTCTACTTGCTTGGATTCCGAAAGCCCTTGACGAATTTTGTTGATGTCCTTGTAGATGATGTTTCGCATTCGTTCCATGACAGCCTTGAAGTCCACATTTTTTGTTTCAGAGTCGATTCCAAAGGTTCTTGCCTTTTCGATTGTCCGAACTAATTCTGCGGGGTAAAGAAGAAGCTTGGATGGGATGCAGCCCCGTGTCAGGCAGATGCCACCGGGGTTATCTTTGTCTATGACAGCAATCTTAGCTTTTGGGTTCTCGCTAATCATTGCCTCAACAACTGCCATTGCAGAGCCTGTGCCTATGGAGATTAAATCGTACTCTTCCATAACAAAACCTCAAGAACATCTAAGTTAACAAGTAAGCGTCTTAAAACATTTTTAGGTAAATGATTGACACCATGTGTGATTCTGTAGTGTTTTTCTTCATAGGATATAGAAACTAAAAAGGTGTCTTAATAAGGAGCGGAGTGTATGATGTTTTTGATAGAACACTCTAAGTGGTTATTGGCAAGAAGCTCTACGCTTTGTCCTTTGTCTTGGGTTTTCTGTTGCATGAATAATATGAAGAGGAGGGAATAGTAGGATTTGGTTATGTATGATGTTCAATTTGGAATACATCAACGGCTTGTTCGTAAATTTGAGAAGGCAGGAGCCACTTCTGAAGAGAAAGCTGTAACATTTGATGAAGCTAAACTTGATTTGCAAGAACAATATTGGTTAGACTATTTTGCTGGATCCTTTCTGGGCAAAATAAAGAAAACCAGAGACAAGCGATATTACCTGTAGATACAAGGTAATTATCTCTAATTTTTCTCGTTTTAGGTATGCAACAGTAAACAAACTATCATTTTCCAACTGAATGTTTTGAACACCGACCAACTGCTATCCGTCGTTTTCCATTTCGTTTAATTCACTTTGCACGTTGAAAAGAATCTGTTTAAAGAATAAATAAAAAAAAGAAAAAACAAAAGATTGACTGTTGAGAATAGATGCTAGCTTATAGCTTAGTATCTGTTTCTCTGGGGTCTCTTTTTAGCGAAACATTCTCTGCAGTAAACAGGTCTGTTTTGGTCAGGTTTGAATGGAACTTGACATTCTTTTCCACATTCAGCACAGACTGCATTGTGCATTTCTCTGGGTCTACCATAGGACATTACTTTTGCACCTCCGATTCTATCACAGAACTAGTATCTTCAAAAAACTAATCCAAGATTTCAATCTCGATGCCGCTTATAAAGTTGTATGCTTGCTGCGGAACATGAATGTACAAGAAGCATTCGGATACATGTGTTTTCTAGAGCCATTTCTTGCAAGTTGAGTTAGTGTTCGTGTTGTTTTCCTTCGTTTGCTTCTTTGATGTGGTGTGCCACGTGAATGCCTAGTACAGTTGCGGAGCCTGCGGCGGTACCAAGCAGTAAATGAATGAGCATGTCATTTTGGTAAAACAGGGCAAAAACTGCAAGGGCATCGAACACTAGCGACACCACCAAATATTGGTAGCACCAGCCTTTCATGCTTGTTCCTCCAGTTGGGTCGTTGATGCCGACAAACAGCATTAAAACAAAGAGCACTGCAAAACCGATCGCAAAATAGAGCATATTTTCAATCAAACATTTTCACCAAACGCGATGTTTTATACAATCGTTAGAGAAACGGTTTTGGTGAATTCTATATAAACGTTCTGCCAAAGGCATGTGCGCGCGCATATTGGGTTTTCAGCAAAAAAATTCAAGGTTCAGGTGTAGGAATCTTGGCGGGCAGAAGGCTTTAAAAGTTGCAAAACATTAAAACAGGAAAAAGCTCCACAGTGAGATAAAGGCATTCTCACGAAACATGAAGGAAATTGTTCCGAAAAAAGGGTATGCCACTAATCCACGATGGTTAGAAAGCGAGAAATGGAGATACATCAAAAGAATGACAGAAAAAATCAGTGCAGCTTCATTTTGCTACAAGGAAACCAAGCATTGGCCACCCTACACCTATCGAGACTACCCTGAAGTTGAGCCTGAAACGCTGCAAGCCTTTATTGACTTTTTGGGAACAGAGAACACAAGCAACGTAAGGAAGGAGTTGCAGCCGTGGATACCTTTCTGTACTATGAAGTGTAGTTTTTGTTATTTTCCAACAGAACTGACAGCCAGTAATGTGGTTGGAGAGTATGTTGTTGCGTTGAAGAAGGCGTTAGCCATGTACTCGGAGACAAATTATGTTAAGACAAGCGAGTTCTCCGAAATTTATTTGGCAGGTGGAACCCCAAGCATCATGTCCACTGAACAGACAATCGACATCCTAGATTTCTGCGAAAAACATTTCAACATAAGCGATGAACGGGAAATCAAGGTAACAGGATGCACCCACGATTTTGACTACAACAAACTCAAGGTCCTGTCAGAGTATGGCGTGGACCAGCTGGATTTAGGGGTACAAACCTTCGACGATGACATTAGAAGCCTAATTAATCTGCGGGATAAATCCAGAAACGCAGAAGAAACAATCAAAACTGCCCATAAGGTGGGGCTGCGGGTAAGCATTGACCTTATGTACAATCTTCCGGGACAGAACTTGAAAGTTTGGAACAGGGACGTTCAAAGAGCATTAGAATTGAATGTCGAAAGTGCTGATTGCTACGCCCTCGACGTTTATCCAGGAACAAAGCTGGCTAGGCAGCTTCAGTCTGGTGAGTTGCCTCCACGGGGAGATCAGCATTTTGAAAAGGAGATGATTGCTGAGGCACAGAACACATTTAAGGTTGCAGGATACAAGCCGACATGCCACAATCGCTTCTCCAGAATAAAAGAAGACTTCAAGGAACCGTGCATGGAGATTGTTGCCACTGGTGCAGGCTCCTTCATGGGAACGTTAGGAAAGTTCTCGTATGTGGACATTGAACCAGCTAAAGCATACATTGAGGCAGTTAACCGTGGACAGTTGCCAGTGTCGAAGCTTTCGATGAGTTCGTTACAGGATGAGATGGGAAAGATGATGATGCGGCTGTATATTCGTTTGCCCGTCAACAAAACCGAGTTCAAGGAGCGTTTCGGTAAACTGCCAGAAGAAGCTTTTGGAACTACAATAGATAGTCTGCAGAAAAAGGGTTTAATTGAGGTTGATGAAACGGAAATCAGGTTAACGAAGTTGGGGGACATGTGGAGATACAACGTTTGTTGGGAGTTTTCACAACAGAAACCAGATAATACATAATTAGACAAAAGAGGAAACAGATGTGAAGGCTGTAAGAGTCTTTAGGGGCTTGATGGCATTTCTTACAGCTATCCCCTTTAAGATGGATGAAAGCTTTCTGGACATTGCCGCCCGATTCATGTTCCTGTTTCCTATAATAGGAGCAGTAATAGGAGTTCTTGTCGGCGCCTATGCCATCTTCACAACTGAAGTGCTGTTTGTTCTTTTCGGAGCCATAAACACCCTAATCTTTTCGGGTGCCCACGAAGCATTCTTTGTGTTTGTAGCTAAGGGACTTGCAAGCGTCATGACCGTCGCATTTCTACTTCTTGTTATAGGTCTTCAGCATACGGACGGGCTAGTTGATGTGGGCAATGCTTTGGGCATAAGAAGAGGGTCTCTTAAAGAAAAAATGGATATTGCGCATGTGTGGACTGTTACCAGAACAGGAGCTTTTCTTGCCATCATCGTTTCTTTCTTTACGCTTGTGCTTATTTTCATAGCAAACATAGACTGCATTCTTCCGGCTTTCATTGTGGCTGAGGTGTCAGCGAAGCTGGCGATGGTTACTACAGCATGGCAGGGTACATCCCCTCCTCAAAGTCTTGAAGATAAGCGTGGAAAGGGCAGAAGTTTCATTGAGTTCATGAATAAAAACTATGGATTGTATACTGTTTCGTTGGTTATTTCTCTCGTAATCAGCGTTTTTCTCTTTGGCATCATGGGTGTGGTGTCGGTAGTGGCTGGAATACTGGTGGGTGCCTTCATGATAGTGTTGGGTAAAAGAGTGTTTGGGGGCGTGAACGGGGATGTCTTCGGTGCCACTAACGAGATTGCTCGAATGTTTGCGTTGCTTGTGCTGGTGATTTAGGTGCATGTTGCTGCGGTGATAATGGCGGGCGGAAAAGGAACTCGATTTGGCAAAGACATAGAAAAGCCGATGGCACAGTTCATGGGTAAGACCCTCATACGAAGAGTTATTGAAGCCACCAAAGAATCCAAAAAAATTACTGAAACAATTGTGGCAGTAACATCAATCAGTCCAAATACAGCAAAGGAAGCAGCAGAAGTATCCGTGAAAGTGATAGAAACGGACGGACAAGGATATCATGAGGACCTGCAGCAGGCTATTCAAGCTGCAAACCTGAAATGTCCGGTGTTGATTGTTTCAGCGGACCTGCCTCTGTTGACTGGAGAATTTCTGGACGAAATAATCATGAAATACGAAGAGGCTGGCAAACCTGCCTTGACTGTGCTTATTCCTGAAGAAGCCTTCCGTGAGCATAACATTTCAGCTGCTTCACCCTTCAAGTATGACGGAAAGATGTATGCTGTTTCGGGAATAAACATAATTGATGGGCAACGAATTTTGGAGGAACAGGAACAGGAAGTTGTCTTTAGCAGCAGACCAGAAGCGGTCTTTACCGTAAACTCCAAAAAAGACTTGGAGAGAGCAAGGAATTTTTTGCAGCAAACCACACAAAACAAGTAATTATTCTGTGTTGCCTAAAGCGGATATCTGCTCAACCAGTTTCCGGTTTTCTTCTGGTCTTCTGACAGTTACTCTGAAGAACTTGTTGGTTAGTCCATCAAAGTCTTCGCAGTCTCGGATAAGGAAGCTTTTTTTGGCTAGTTCCTCAGCAAGCTGTGCTGACGTTAAGTCTTCTGTTATGATTTCATTTAGTATGAAGTTGGTTTCTGAGGGGTACACTTTCAGCCAAGGAATGGTTTTGAGCATTTTTTGCATTTCTGTTCGGCTCTTTGAGACTAGAAGGCGACTGTTTTTGATAAAGTCTGTGTCTTTTACTGCTTCTGCTGTGGCATACATGGCTAAACTGTTTACGCTCCATGGCATTTGCACATTCTTCAGGGTTTTTACAAGTTCTGGGTCGCCTATGCCGAAGCCGATTCTGAGGCCTGCCAAACCATAGAATTTGGTTAATGATCTGAGAACGAACAGGTTGTTGTATTCGTTAACGTACTCTGCCATTGAGTATCGTTTGTTGTCGTCAACAAAGTCGATGTAATCTTCGTCAACAAAAACAAGCACATTCTTTTCTGCAGCAAATTTGATGACCTTCAGGACTTTGTCTTTTTCGTAAAGGCACCCTGTTGGGCTATTTGGGTTACAAAGAAAAAGTATCCTAGTTTTTTTTGTGATCGAGTTTTCCAGTTCTGTAAGGTTCAGCTTAAAATTTTTTTCTGGATCACAGCGTAGGAACACCATGTTGCCGCCTGAGCGTTCTATAGCTGCCTTGTACTCGCTGAAGGTGGGAACTGGAATAACTGCTTCGTAGCTGTTCTCAAGGAAAACTTCATTGAAAAGGTAGATTAGTTCTGTGGAGCCGTCGCCCACAATT
>Ga0272441_10013011_pt1 | contig 12045 bp, 6 predicted proteins | sample SSMProp6N_FD_193582 | JGI IMG/M metagenome (GOLD analysis project Ga0272441, IMG submission 193582) | Marine sediment archaeal communities from Little Sippewissett salt marsh, Falmouth, MA, United States - SSM-Prop-6N | ecosystem: Environmental > Aquatic > Marine > Wetlands > Sediment ...
GCCGGTGGCCCGGGGAGCCGCCTCGAACTGGTGCGGGATCTTCTTCGCCTTGGCCACCCGCGAGAGCCCCTCGAAGACCGCGGGGTTGATGTTCGGCCCTCGGGCGATCATCGGCCCGGCGCCCACCTTGTTGTCGCCCAGCTTCCGCTTGTCGATGCCGGGATGGTCCGCGGTGAATCCCACGTCGACGGCGATGCCCACGTGCGGGTCGATGCCATAGGCGCTGGTCCGCGCCCCTCGCAGGCCCACCTCTTCCTGCACCGTCGAGACGCTCCACAGGGCGACCTTGGGCTTCCGCGCGGCCACCTCTAGCAGCGTCTCGGTAACCACGAACGCCCCGGACCGGTCGTCGAACCCGCGCGAGGCCACCAGGCCGTTGAGCAGCCGTTTCATCTCGGCGTCGATCGTCACCGCGTCGCTCACGCGGACGTGCCTACAGGCCTCCTTGGCGGTTCGCGCCCCGATGTCGATGAACAGGTCCTCCAATTTCGGAACCTGCTTGCGTTCCTCCTCGGTGAGCACGTGGATGGGTTTGCGCCCGATGACGCCCTGGACCGGACCCTTTTCGCCATGCACGATGACCCGCTGGCCCGGAAGCACCATAACGTCGAACCCGCCGATCGACCCGAAGAACAGGTACCCGTTCTCGTCGATGTGGCTGACCATCAGGCCGATCTCATCGACGTGGCCGGCCAGCATCACCCGCAGGGCCGCGCCCGTGTTCAAGCCGCCCATGACGTTGCCGTGCACGTCGGTGCGGACGTCGTCGCACGCGCGGGCCATCCGGTCACGAATCACCGCCTGCGGCTGCTCCTCGAACCCCGAGGGCCCTCGCGAGGCCAGCAACTCCTCCAGAAACGCCAACCGATCCTTCTGCATCAGAGGCCTCCTTTGACACGCACGCGCGGAAACGACCGACCGAGTCATCCAGGCAACAAGGCCGACAATTCTACGCCCTCGCGGCGCGATGTGCAACAGGCCATCGGCCACGGAAACCAACACGACGCGCCAAACGCTCCGGCGACACGAGCCGCAGTCGACAAACGCCCCCGGCAATCACCGGCTGCGGACCAGCCGCCACCGCAGATCGAGCGGCCGGTTGGGCCTCACGGTCACGGGGCGGTCGAACGCCAGCTCCAGCAGCCCGTCGTCCCGGCACGCGGCAATGCACCGGCGCGGGCGCCCGTTCTGGAGCGCCTTGAGCATGACGGGCGCCGTGCTGCCAGGGTCGACGACGACGCTGCGCAGCGCCAGCTCGCCGTGGTGAATCTCGATTGTCGCCCGCCCGCCTCGCGCACGGAGCTTCTGGCGATACTCGCCCCAGCCGGTCCCGGCGACGAAGAACGTGCGGAAGTCCTCGCGGTGAACCCTGGGCGCGAACGTGACGGACTCTTCGGGCGCGGAGTACCGGAACCCGCTCAGGGCCGGCACAAGCGCCCAGGACGCCATGCTGCGGGCGTAGTGGTTCCCGCACTCCACCTCGTTCCACGGGTTGCGGCGATAGCCGTCGTGCCGATCGCGGACAGCCTTGACGATTCGCAGGCCTTCCTCGACGAAGCCCTCGTAGACGAGGTGCGCCGCCACCTGGTACTCGAAGCCGGGCCACACTTCGTGGGCGTAGAGGAAGGGGTTGGTTTCGCGGCGTCCGTGCGGCCACGTGCACAGGACGAGCCCCGCCTCGTCGCCCACGGCGTAGACGCGGTGCGTGTTCACGTGCTCGGCAAGCGACGCCTTGAAGTTGTAGCGGAAGACCGACCTCATCGCCGTCCGGACGTGGTCCGGGTCCAGGATGTGGCCGAACCCCAGCATGTGGGCGTACCACTGTCCGATGAGCTGGTCGGCGAGGCACCCGAAGCCGTACTGGTACGGCGGCTCGTCGGGCGCGAGCACCGAGTCTTCTCGCTGGCCGGCGACGAAGCCCCGGTCGGCATCGAAGGGCGACAGCTCGGCCGCCTTCGGATCGACGCGCTGCACATAGTAGTCCTCGTCCCACAGCCGCTCGTCGGCCAGCGACCGGCCCTGTTCGTAGATGCCGCGATAGGTCCGGGCAGCCTCCTCGTCGCCGAGGTGCCGCGCGACGGCCTCGCCGGCCCGCAGCGCGACCAGGTAGAGCGAGGTCATCATCGAGTTCGGCCCGTAGAACTCGATGTCGTAGGTGTTGTGCTGGAGGCCTTCCATGACGCCGTCGCGGTCGGCGTCCCAGTACTTCCAGGCGTACTCCAGGGCCCGGCGAGCCCTGGGCCACCAGGCTTTGAGCCACGCGTCGTCGCCCGTGGTGCGCCAATGGCGGTACACGTTCAGGACAACGCCCATCTGCCCATCCGCGGCGGCGTGGAACTCCGCCTTGCCGCGCGTGCCCAGCGGAAGCGGCATGCGGAACACCATCGCCCCGTCGTCCATCAGCGAGTGTTTCAGGTGGTTCTCCAGCGCGGTGGCCTGAAGGTCCGGGTAAAGGTGCGGCAGGGCCTGCGCGTAGTTCCAGACGTGTGTGCAGGTGCCCTCGCAGCAACCGGCGCCCGGGTGGCAGCCTTCCCAGCCGTAGAACGACCCGTCCTCCAGTCGCAGGCACGTGGTGGTCTTGAGGACCGACATCTGGCTGCCCGCGGCGTCGAGCACGCAGGCCGGCAGCGTCGAGCCGTACAGCGCCTCGGTGAAGCAGCGCGTTCGCTCTTCCAGGCGCTTGAGGTTCCGGGCGACGTGGCTCGCGACGTCCCAGGCGTCCTTGAATCGCGCGGCGTAATGGTTCCGCCACACGGGCTGCTCTCTGCTGCATTCGCAGACATCGCCGACGGGCCGGTCCCAGTACTTGACGACGTTCGGGACGTGCCACGCGATCATCACCGGCAGCGTGACCGACCGCCCTGCCCTGAGCCGGACGTCGAGGCCGATCGAACCGACGTCGGCCCGATCGTCGCCGCTCGCCGCGCGGTCGCGCCGCTCGTCGAGCTTGCCGCGCGACGCCTGATCCCAGAACATCTCCAACTGGTCGAAGGCGGGCAGGCGCGGCCAGCGGGTCTGTACCTGGACGCGCCGCCAGGGCGTTGCCAGGGCCATGGAGCCGTAGTGCGGCGAGTCGGCGGCGTGCTTCCGGGTCGTCATCCGCAGGCCGCGGACGTGCGGCTCGGCGACGTGCTCGATCACGCCCCGGCCGAGGTCGGGATGGCCGGCCATGTTCTGCATGTTGGCCAAGAGGACCGCGCGCGCCGCCTTGCTCCGGGACGGGTTGGCCAGGTGCACGAGGAAGACGGCCACGGGGATCGAGCTGTCGTCGGCCTCCAGCGGAATCAGGGGATTAAGCGCCTCGAGCGACACCTTGAGCGGCATCGCGCGGTCCGCGAAGTCCACCCGCGCCATCGGGAACGCGCCGGTGAAAGTATTGGCGGCCAAGTGTGGCAGGCCGGCGCCGTCCTGGAACGGGACGCCGTGAGGATAGTCGCGCGGACCGGCGATCGGCCCCTGGAGGACGCGGGTCACCGGCTCGTCGCCGTCGCGTCGGGCGTGGAGCGTGAAGAAGGCCATCGGGCAGCCCTGCCCTTTGGCCGGCCGGTTGAAGATTTCGAAGTCTCTCAGCTGCCCCCACCCGCCGAGGGAGATGCTCCCCGTGCCGATCCCGCCGACGGGGAAGGCAATCTGGGCCCGGTGCTCCCCCGCGAAGACGCGCGGTCCGCCGGCTCCGAAGAGGTCCGATGCGTCTGGTTTCGCCTTGGCGGCCATGCTTCGTCTCCCTCCGGCGCCGCGCCCTGTCGGCGAAGCGACGTGCAACCATAGCACGTCGGCCCGGCAACGGCAAGACGGCCGGCGTTCGTTCTTGATATGGGGCGGCGAGTTCGCCACAATGGCTGGTCCAAGGGGGCTGAACGTCATGGCCAAGGGCGCGTCGACCGTCAACTGGCGATCGTGGTTCGGCAGCCGGCTGCCATCGATGGTGGAGCGGCTGACGCCGTCGCGTCTGGTGCTGCTGGCCGGCCGCGCGCCGTCAACCGAACGGATCAACGTCCACGCTCACCCGGAGTTGTGCGCGGTCGTCCGTGGCCGCGTCGAGATACTCACGAGCGGTGACGCCATTGCGCTGCGCCCGGGCGACATGCTGCTGGTGGCGCCGCAGATGTTTCACGAGTCGCGGGCGGCGGGCCGCCCCGCCGACATGCTATGGCTGTCCGCCACGCCGAATCACATGGGCTGCTCGCTGGCCCGCGTGGACGCCACGGGCCTGATCAGCACGCTCGGCGGCGTGGACTTCCTGACCTTCGAGCCGGCCAACCGGACGCTGAACCGGATGATCGCCGAATGTACGGCGAAGCGCCAGGGATGGCTCCCGGCCTCGAAGGCGATGCTGGCCCTGCTGTTCGTCGAGGCCGTGCGCCGCCTAGACACCGACGGCCGCGTCATCCCCCCGAGCGACGAGTGGTCGGCCGCCGAGATCGTTACGCACGAGGCGCGGCTCTACCTCCAGCGGAACTACCGCCACGCGCTGACCCTGGCCGACGTGGCCCACCACGTGGGCCTGTCGACCAACTACCTGGCCACGCTGTTCAAGCAGAAGGTCGGCAAGACCATCATCGACTTCCTGACCGAGGTCCGCATCGAGAAGGCCAAGCACCTGCTCGCGGAAACGGACGCCAAGGTGGCCGAGATCGCCGAGCAGGTCGGCTACCACAGCCCGTACTATTTCAGCCGCGCGTTCAAGAAAGCCGTCGGACGCTCACCCAGGGCCCATCGCGGATCGGCTCGTGCGGCACGACCGTAGGATTGTGCATCAACATCTTAAGTCAGGCTATGGCAGGCGGCGCGACGCCGGGCTACACTTCCGCGACTGCCGGGCGCAGCGGCCCCGGAAGCGATACGGACAGGTTCTCGACCCTCTTGCGAACAGGAGTGAACGGCGATGGCGAAGCTGGCGATCAACGGCGGAAGGAAGCTGCTGCCGACGGGCCTTCATGTCAGGTGGCCGCAAACGGACAAGGCCGATGAGCGGGCCCTCCTGAAGGTGTTCCGCAACGGCAACTGGTGGCGCGGCGGCGACGTCAAGTCGCAGGCCGCCAGCGAGTGCGGGAAGTTCGAGCGGGCGTTCGCCAGGTACCAAAGCGCCCCGTACGGCCTGTGCGTCTGCAACGGCACTCTTGCCGTTGAGTTGGCCCTTCGCGCTGCGGGAGTCCGGCCGGGCGACGAGGTCATCGTGCCGGCGCTGTCGTTCGTCGTGTCCGCCTCGGCGGCGCTGCCGCTGGCGGCCATTCCCGTCTTCGCCGACTGCGATCCCAAGACATTCCAGCCCGACGCCGCGTCAATCGAGGCCGCCATCTCGCCCAGGACCGCCGCCATTGTCATCGTCCACTTCGGCGGCTACCCCGCCAACCTCGACCGCATCGTCCGGATCAGCCGCAAACACAAGATCCCCCTCATCGAGGACTCGGCCCACGCCCAGGGCACCCAGTGGCGCGGCAAGGGCATCGGCTCGTACGGCGACTACGGCACGTTCAGCTTCCAGCAGTCGAAGGCCCTGACCTCGGGCGAGGGCGGCATCGTCCTGGCCAGGTCGCTCGATCACTGGCGCCGCGCCTACCGGTTCCATAACCTCGGCCGGCTCGAATCCAAGGGCTTCTACGACTTCTACGAGCCGTCGTCGAACTTCCGGCTGACCGACCTCCAGGGGGCGCTGCTCAACAGCCAGTTCGCCAAGATGAAGTCGCAGGTCCGCGTCAAGATGGCCAACGCCAGGCGGCTGAGCAAGCTCCTGCGGGAGATCGGCGGCGTGGAGCCGCTGCCGGAGGACAAGCGGATCACGCGGCGCGGCTATTACTACTACGTCTTCCGGTACGATTCGCGCCAGTTCAAGGGACTGCACCGCGAGGACTTCCTGGCGGCCGTCAGGGCCGAGGGCGTCGGCATCGGTCACGGGTACGGCACGCCCATCCACAAGTACCCCCTGTTCCAGAACATGAAGGTGCCAGCGAAATACACCGGCGCCCAGTACAAGAAGGTAAGCTGCCCGAACGCCGAACGCGCCTGCCGCGACGAGATGTGCACGATCCATCAGCCCGCCCTGCTGGCCGACCGCAAGACCATCGCGAAGATCGCCGAGGCCATCGCCAAGGTGAAGGACAACGTCGACGAGCTGCTACCCGCGACCCAAGGCCGTGGCAAGCGCGCCAAGAACAAGAAGTGATCCGCCTGCTCACTTGGCAAGTGTCATTCGGGCAAGGCGCGGCGGCGCCGGGCGGAACGCAAGACGCGAGTGCGGAAAGGAACATGCCATGGCCAAGAGTGACTCGACGTTTCAGATCGGGATTGCCACGGTGGACATCACGCCACCCGGAGGCGTCAAGCTGGCCGGCTACGGTCCGCGCAAGGGCGCGCCATCGACCGCGCTCGGCCACACGTTGCGAGCGGAAGCGCTCGTCTGCAAGGGCACCGGCGGCGCGTGGGCGCTGGTGACGAGCGACACCATCGGCTACCCGCGCGAGCTGGTCATGCGGGTCCGCGAGCGGATCGCCGCGCAGACGGACCTGCGACCGGAGCAGATTCTCATCTCGGCCACGCACACCCATTCGGGCCCCGCGGCCATGCGAACTTACAGCAAGGAAACCACACAACAGGAGGACGCGTACCGCCAGGAACTCGAAGCGCGGCTCGCCCAGGTGGTGGTCGACGCGAGCAAGGCCCTGCGGCCGGGCGCGTTCGAGGTGGCCTGGACCGAGGCCCCGGACCTGGCCCACAACCGCCGCGTCGTCCACGACGACGGGACCGCCGAGAACGATTGGCTCGACGAGGACGGCCGGCACACGGGCTACTTCGACCCCGCGGTGATGCTCGTGGCCGTCCGGCGGCCCGACGGCACGCGCGACGCCCTGCTCGTCAACTACGGATGTCACCCCGTGGTCCTGGGGCCGAGGAGCTTCGACATCTCGGCCGACTACCCCGGCTACCTGAAGGACCTGGTCGAAGCGCAGCACCCCGGCATGGCCGTGATGTTCGCCCTGGCCGGCGGCGGCAACATCAACCCGCGGCTCTGCATCCAGGTGGGCGCCGAGCATCCGAAGCGGATGGGCGAGACGTTGGGCAAGATCGTCCTGGCGGCGATGGACAACCTGAGGCCGGTCGCCGTCGGGCCCGTGGCGTCCAGCCAGCAGCTCTGGTCGTTCGCCAGCGAGCGACAGTGGCCGGAAGGCTCGCAGCGCAAGAAGGGCGACGCTATCGAGACCGAGATCATGGCCCTGCGCGCGGGCGACCTGGCCCTGGTCAGCCTGCCGGGCGAACTGTTCAGCGAGTACGCCGCCATGCTGCGTGAAGCCAGCCCCGTGCCTGAGACGGTGGTTGTCTCGCTCGCCAACGACGCCTCGGGATACCTGCCCGTGGACGCGGCCATGGCCCAGGGCGGCCACGAGGTCACCCACCGCGCCGCGAGCGACGGCGTGGAAGGTCCGATGATGGCAACGGCTCGCAAGGCGTTCGCCGCCGTCGCCGACTGATCGGCATCGAGGAAACGCTCAGCGGTTGTCACCAACCCCATAGCTGTCGCGACACTGCACGGGGCGGTCCCACCATGGATCGCCCCATGCCTTATCGCCTCGTTGCCGCGCCGACACTCCAGCACGGATCACTCAACTGCGGCCGTCAGGATCTTCAGCTCCATCCACCCGCCGACGTTGCCCTGGTTGTCTTCGGTGGCGTACGTGTCGTCGACCGTCAGGGTCAGGCTCTTCGCCTTGGCGCCGCCGAGCGGCACCTCAACGTTCGTGCCGGGCTTCTTGTCGAGCGACACCTGCTTCCCGGTGCCGTCGGAGAGCGTGACCGTCACCTGCTTGGCCACGTGGAACTTGCCCTGCCAGTCGCCCTGGCTGAGAACGAGTTTCTCGAGCGGCGCCTCGCGGGCGAACTCGAACCGCAGGGCGGTGCCGGGCTTGAACTGGCCGATGACCCAGGCCGTGCCCTGGTCGCCGTCGAGCGCCCGCTGGATGCCGAACTGGCCGCTCGGGAAACACTTGAGCGGGACGACATTGGTCCCCGTGGCCGGGTCCGCCAGGTTGACGCCTCCCGCCGCGAGGTTCACGTCGGCCGCCTCCTCCTGGGCGAACAGGTGGTCGTAAGGTTCGGGCTCGCGGAGCAGACGACACGTCAGGCGCGCCTTGGCCCCGGGCGTTCGCGGCACGGCCCGGAACTCGATCTCGGTGTCCTCGTCCTCGGCAAACTTCATTCGCACGGTGGCGGGGCCGGCGAGGTCCAGCGTGAACCGGCCGTCCTCCAGCGGGCTGGTGTTGCTGACAGCCTCCTTGCCGCGCTCCACGATGAGTGTCGCTTTCGGTTTCTCGGGCAGCCGGGCCACGTTGCCACGGTAGGCCTCCGGGTGAATCTCGACTGCGGTGTCACCTTCCACGCTGATCGCCAGCGGAATGCCCGTCGCGACCGGATACTGGCCGACCTCCCAGGCGAACGTGTTGACCATCTGGCCGCCGGGCTGGACGATCAGCTTCGACCGGCGGACCTCCTTGCGCGAGTCCTTGCCGATCCAGCGCGCGGTCCAGACGGGCCACTGGCGCGGGAACACGTGCCCCAGGTCCTCCGGCGCGGGCTCCTTCTGGAGGTCGTACACCTGCCATGTCAGGAACGCGCCGAGGCCGTAGCCGCGAGCCGACCCGGTGTAGGGCCAGATGCTGCCGCCGCGCGGCCACTCGGCCCAGGTGCGGTGCGAGGCGTTGGCGGCCCACTGGGCCAGCTTCCCGGCGCCCCAGCGTTTGGCCTCCTGGAACACCAGGTCGGGCGCCTTGAGGCCCCCGCGCTTCGCGCTGCCGCGCTCGCTCAGCGCCCCGTCGATCTCGTGGCCGTTCGGCAGCACCATCGCCTCGACGACGGTGTCGAACTTCCTCATCATGTCGCCCCAGCGCTTGTCGCCGGTGACGCGCGAGCCTGCGGCCATGATGATGACGTGGTCGGTCGTGTAGCTGCAATCCCAGTGCAGCCCCTTGTCGGCGTAGCGGTTGCCTTCGCCGAAGATGGGCCACCCGCCGGCCGTGACGCCCTGGTGCGCCGCCAGGTCGTCCATGTTCCTGTCGTACTCGGCCAGGATCTCCTTCTTCTTCGCCGCATCGGTCATCACCTGGGCCGCCACGTACTGCGAGACGATGAAGTACATCGGCCGGTTGCAGCCGCCGGTCAGAGCGCCCTCGCCGCTACAGTAGGTGTCGCGGAACGTGCTGATGGGGGCCGGCGAGCGGCTTCTGGCGCCGCGGTAGATCATCTGCTCGTACAGGGCGTCGCGCGGCATCGTCCAGTGGCGGACGGTCACCTTCTCCTTGAGCTCCGCCCTGCCCTGTTCCCGCAGGGCCTTCAGCGCCCACGCCAGGTCGGCCAGGATCATCCCGTGGGTGAACTCGCCCTCCAGCCGCGTCTGCATCTCGGGCCACGAGCCGTCCCAGCACTGGATGCGGGCCATCATGTCCATCGCGCGCAGGGCCGAGGTCGCCCCGGCCCCGCCGCCGAACTCGGCGCAGATGCGCGTGACCTGTTGCGTGCGGCCCTGGCTGATGATGGGCTGCTTCGCGTTGATCGCGCCGCCCTTGGGAAACCGGTCGCTGTCGTACGACCCGTCGTACCAGTCCACGAGTTGCAGGCCGTCGAGGTAGAAGACGCCCGAGGCCGGCTCGAGCTTCACCGGCGTGTGCGGCAGGCGCTTCTCGACGAACGTCAGCTCCACGCCCGACACGCGGGTGAAGAAGTCCTTCGGCGGCACCTTGAACACCCCGACCGTGTGATCGAACACGTAGCCCCAGTCGATGTACGCCAGGTGCGGGTTGTCGCCGAACTTGTGCACCAGCGGCGTGTCGCTGATGACCACGGGGTCCTCATCGGTGCCCTGGACCTTGAGGTAAACCCCGAAGCGGATGTCCTTCGACAGTTCCGGCGGCGTCTTGATCCACATGGCGAAGCCGGTGGCCTTCTCCAGCAGGTTCACCGGACCGGGAAACCGGATCGCCAGGCGGTCCTTGATGCCGACGTGGCTGTGGCTCTGCGGAATGTCGCGCAGGGTGACCTTCAGGCACTTGCCGTCGCCGTCGGCGTCCCAGTCGGCAGACGGTTCGACGGACACGTTGCCGACGCCCTCGTACCGGGCCTCGACCGGCTGCGGCGCGAAACTCTCGGTCCGCTGCTGGGCGACGGCGTGAGCCGCCGCCTTGGCAAGCTGCTCGGTCTTCACGGCCTGCGCTTCATCGTACGTGATGCCCGCGGACACCGCCGTCCGGACGCCCAACGCCAAGACAGCCAGCACCATCAATACTCGCACGCTCATTCGCCGCTCCTCCTTCGTTGCCGCGCAATGCCCGATACAAGGGACACCTCGTCCCGGCTCAAGGGGTTTAACACGGTCGGGCCCGCCGGGTTACACGCAATCGGCGTCGGGCGGTCATGCCTCATCCGTGGCGCGGCAACAGGGCCTTGCCGACGGTTCGGCTGTCGGCTATACAGGAGCGGTGGACCGCGTTGCCGCACGCGGCGCGCCGCACGATGAGGCAGCCATCGCATGGAGCCATCGCCGACACCCGCCGACGAACCCGGACGCCGATCCGGCCTGGCCGCCGTCCTCGGCCAGACGTTCTCGTCGCTGCGATACCGCAACTACCGGCTGTTCTTCATCGGCCACACGATTTCCACCACCGGGCGGTGGATCCAGGCCGTGGCGATGAGTTGGCTCGTCTGGGAACTCACCAAGAGCACGGTCTGGCTGGGCATCGTGCACGCCGCGGGCCCGCTGCCGATGCTGTTCCTGTCGAGCCTGGGCGGCGTCGTGGCGGAGCGCTTCGATCGGCGTCGCATCCTGATGGTCACCCAGGTCCTCGCGGCGCTGGGCCCGCTGGCCCTGGCCGTGCTGCTCGTGGTGGACCGCAACCACGAGGTCCTCCGGGTGTGGCACCTGATTGTCCTGGCGGTGCTGCACGGCGTGGTGTGGGCGTTCGACATGCCGGCGCGTCAGGCGTTCGCCGTGCAGATGGTCGGCCGGCGGGACCTAGCCAATGCCATCGGCCTGAACTCGTCGATCTTCAACGTCTCTCGGGCCGCCGGCGCAGCCGTGGGCGGCATACTCATCGTCACCGCAGGGCCGGCCGTCTGCTTCGCCGTCAACGGCCTGACGTTCTTCGCTCTGCTCGCCGCCCTGATGATGATGCGCTTCGCGGGTGACGGCAGCAACGGCCCACCTCGTCCCCCCGCACCGCGGCATCCGCTGGGCGGCTTCATCTACGTCTGGACGCACCGGCCCATCCGTGGCGCCATGATCCTGCTGGTCTCGGCAACCGTGTTCGGCTGGGCGTTCCGGCCCCTGCTGCCGGCGTTCACCGAGAAATCGTTCGGCCGCGGCGGCGCCGCCTACGGCGTCATGCTGTCGGTCTTCGGCGTCGGCTCGCTGGCCGGGGCGCTGCTGATGGCCTACCTGGGTCGCTACGGGAAGCGGCAGCGGCTCATCCTGATCGGCATTGGCCTGTTCGCCGCCGCCGTCGGACTGTTCACCCTGGCCCCCAGCTACGAGTTGGCGCTGGCAGCCCTGCTCGTCGCGGGCGTGGGAATGCTCATGTGCATGGCGGGGATCAACAGCTACGTCCAGTTGTCGGTCAACGAGCGGTTCCGCGGGCGCGTCATGGGCGTCTACGGAACGCTGTTCGGCGGCATGATCCCCTTCGGGTCCCTGCTTGCCGGATGGCTGGCCGACTGGATCGGCGCCCCGCGAGCCGTCCAGGTCTGCCTGGTGGCCATGGTCGCTGTCACCGCAGCCGTCGCCGTCTACTGGCACCGCCTGCCGCGCCGACGGTAGGCCGCGCGCAGCGGCGACGCAACTCACTGCCGGGGCGGGTTCTCATTGGGCGGGTCGTCCGCCGGCGGATCGACGGGGGCCTCCTCATCGGGCTGCGATTTCCTGGGCGCCTTCTTTGTACTATCTGGCTTCAGCAGAGGTTCGATCATCTTGCCGGGGACTTTCAGCGGCGACGTCAACACGTCGAACGCCGTGACGGGCTTGGCCTGCGCGGTCAGCTCGGCCGCCGCCACGCGGCCCAGGACCAG
>Ga0272441_10013012_pt1 | contig 12045 bp, 6 predicted proteins | sample SSMProp6N_FD_193582 | JGI IMG/M metagenome (GOLD analysis project Ga0272441, IMG submission 193582) | Marine sediment archaeal communities from Little Sippewissett salt marsh, Falmouth, MA, United States - SSM-Prop-6N | ecosystem: Environmental > Aquatic > Marine > Wetlands > Sediment ...
CGCCCCGAGGTCGATGGCGACTTCGGCCTCCTCCATCAGGATGTCGGGCGTATCCCACGCCTTCGCCTCGGCCAGCTCCTGGAAGAGGCGCCGGTGGAACACCGTCGCACGCACGGTCACGCGATCCGAATCCGCCGCGAACCGGTACGCCGATCGATCGGTCTCGAAAGCGGCGAGCCGGTTGTCCGACTCGATCAGCGTCTGCTTCCAGTAGTTGACGACCGGGGATTCACCGGTGGCGACGTCGCGCAGGACCTTCGCATAGACGACGCCCGGGAGGCCCGCTTCGCGGCCGCACCATTCAGGCAGGACGGGGCCGTCGACGAGGGCGAGCTCACGTCCGGCGTCATCGACCGCGCGAACGACCAGGATCATCTGCCGGCCCGGATAGTCGGTCGGGACGTGGTGTCCGGCTTCGGTGTTTACGATCGACACGTCGGCGAGGATGGAGCCGTCGTCTCCCGGTTCGGCGGTCAGCGTCAGCTCGACCGTGTTCTGGAGGAGATCGACGTCCGCCGCGCCGGGCTGCAGGTGAGACGCGATCCCTTCGGGGTCGCGGATCAGCCCACCCTTCTCGGGGAAGACGAAGTACTCCACGCCGGTCGGCGCCATGTGACACGCCTGGCAGTGCGTCCCCTCCTCCGCGTAGGGGCTCTCGAGCCACTCGCGGAACGACTCGTAGATCGGCGTTCCCCAGAAGCTGAACTGATGGCAGGCCGCACAGAACTGGCTCTCCTTCTCGAGTTGGAGATAGCACACCCGGCGCGTGACGTCGTCAAACGGGCCGTAGAACATGTGGGTGTCCTGCGGGGGACGATTCAGCTCGTACGACAACACGCCCGGCGCATTCCCGTACGGGAGGCCCGTCGCCGGATTGAGGTAGATGTCGGCGATCTTGTGGCAGTACTCGCAGGCGACACCTTCGGCCGCCACCCCTTCAAGTTCGTTCATGTTGCTGGTGAACGGCGCGTTGGCCGCTGCGATCGGCGCGTGGCACATCGCGCAGTTGCCGGAGGTTCCCGGGAAGTCATCCAGGTATCCATCCCCCTGCTCGATGGCGCCCGTGACATCCGTGCCGTTGTACATGCTGAAGAACCGGGGGTTGATGCCCGCCTGTCCGTGCGCGTTCTCTACCCACTGCGGGAAGGCGACCATGCAGTGCCCGCAGCCGATCGGTGCCTCCTCATCGGGCATCGACGTGTACCAGGAGTAGTCCGGGTTGTCCTCTGCCGGATGGAGCCGAAGCGTGATCGTCACGTCCTCGGCCGGCGGCGTCACCGTCGTTCCGCCAGGGTAGAAAGTCTCCGTCCACGCCGTCACCACGACCTCGGCGTCCGGCAGAAGCCCGCCGAGCTCGAATGTGCCGTCCGCGGCGCTCGTCGTCGCGTTCGCCGTCGCCTGGATGCGAACCGTGGCTCCGACGATCGGCGTTCCGTCCTCTCCGACGACGATTCCTGACACAAACGCCGTCTCATCTCCAATCACGGCAACGAGCACCAGGCTGACAAGCACGCAGAGGATCCCAACCCCTGTCCATGTGCGACGTGTTCGTGGTCGGTTCATTCCCGCTCCAATCCTAGAGATCTAGGGCTCGGAGATGAACACCTCCTCACCGATCAGCGTCACCGCTGCCGCCTGGGCATTCCCGCCGCCGACGGCCAGGAAGGTGATCGCGACCTCGTTCGACAGGCCCTCCCAGTACCCTTCCCGAGCGGTCAGGCTCACGAACGGGAAGCTTCGATGGAGTTGTTCCGCATCGTACGTGAAGGCGAAGTTTCCGTTTGCGTCAGGCGACAAGGTTCTCTGTACCATGACCGTTCCCTTGTCGTGGACGGTCACGTAGATCGCGTCGGCCCCAGGGAATGCCGTCCCTCGAATGACGATCGGTCGGATGCGGTTCCCCATGTCGAGCTTCCCCTCGGGCCAAGGCAGCCGGCCCGGGCTCGGAGACGTAATCGTGATCGGCGGTTGCCCCGTTTCGACTACGTAGAACGAGAACTCCCCCAACGTACCCAAGACGGTTCCCGTGTTGTGCGCTGTGGGTGTAACCCCGTTGCCTACGTACGGCCGATCGTGGACCACAAAGACATCGACGGTCCAGCGGCCGACCTCGTTGGCGCTGAAGTCGAACGAGCGGTCGTACACCCATCCGATCTCGTTGGCGCGGAGTACCGCATCCCGTGCAATCCCGCTGGGAGACGTCATCCGGACTTCAACCCGACTGTCAAGCGGCGGCCCGACGTGGCCGCTGAAGGCGACCGTGTCCCCCAACTCCAGGATGTCGCCCGGACGCAGCGCCTTTGGAAGGAACAGCATGTCGATGTCCTCGCCGAGAAGCTCCATGATCGGACCGCCGTTGATGCTGGCACCCGTCGCGTCCTGGAACGGTGGGGTGACCCGAGCACCGATCGGATCGCCGTGAGGGAGCAGGGCCCAGAGCGAGCTGTAGACCCCATAGGTCGCGACGCCCTCGTCCGGCAGCCGGAAGACGGCCCCTCCGAACTCCCACTTCAGGTCCCCGGGGACATCCCCCTCCGCGCTCTCCCCCAGCTGGTATCCGTACGTGTCGTTGAACCGCCAGTACGCAGTTCCGATGCTGTCCACCGAGATGATCTCGCGGACGCGGACATCCGGCCGCTCCGACGAGCCGTACCAGTACGCCCACATATCGATCCGATCCGGGTTGTCGCGCGGATCGGATCCGTCGCTTGTCGTGATGAACAGGGGGGCTTCGCCGACGTCGATCCGCTTCAGGAGACCGGAGAGCGTCGGCGGATCGTCCGGCGGGTTTCGATACCCGCTTACGTTGTGCGACCAGCGATCGATCAACGCGTCGTAGAATCGTTCGTCCGGCGTGTTGTCCTCGATCGTGATCACGGAATGGATCGAATCTCCCGGACTGCGATCTTCATTCCCCCAATGGATATCGCCACTGAAGTATGGATAGTAGTTCTCGATTCCGCGCTTGTTGGACGGCAGATCGAAGACCTCGAACCATGCCGGCATGTCGTCGATTCGCCCGTTGGTTGTGTAGTCCATCCCGCGGCGACCATGCGCCGTAAGCGGAGGGTACCCGTCCGCCACCACCGTGCCCCACGTCATCGTCCCCGCCCACAGCGTTCCGTCCTCCGCGCGATACGTCGCGGTGTAGTCGATCCGGTACTCGCCCGGCTGGTCGAACCGGTAGGCGTCGGAGCTGTCCGGTGCGAACACGCCGTATCGGTTGGCGCGGCCCTTGATGGTGTGGATCTCCACCCGCAGCGGATCGGAGTAGGGCATGTGTGTGAGTCGGATCTCGACATCCGCAGGCACGGCGGGGAAGACGTGCAAGCCGGGCGCCAAGGAGTCCCCGACGACGAACGGCGTGGTCGGAAGCTGAGCCGGATCCAGATCGAGAACCCGAGCGACGATGAAGTCGTAGGTCGACTCGATCGGGTACTCGATCCCATAGATGTCGGCGATCGACCCGGTGAAGGTCAGTGTGTACTCCCCCCACTGGTCGAAGACATACTCGAACGCTTCGTCCATCGTCGAGATGTGGTACAGATCCGAGATCTGTCCGGTCCCGTGGTCGATCGGCGAGCCGCCCGGCGTCGTTGGCGTCGTCACCAGGGACTGGCGAATCGGAGCCGGGCCGAGGGTGTGGGCCGTGCCGTCCGGCCGGGCGACGTGCACCGCGAGCTGTCCCGACGGGAGCGCCAACGGGATGTGCGGAGGGCACGGCGTCCTCCGTTCGCTGGCGGAGATCCAATGCGAACCGAGGTCAAGCCGATAGGCGATCGGGGCTCCAGACACCTCGTCGATCGGAGGAACGATCGGAAGGTGCGTCGGCGTCACCACGCGATTCGGCATGACGAAGTCGTCTGCGTCTTCACGGGCCGTGATACCGCGGTTCCCGTTGATCGGCACGTCGCCGAAGAGCGCCCAGGGGATTCGCGGAGCGGACGGATCTCCGATGGCAATCTGCGGCAGCGCGGTCTCCGGATCCCAGTGATACCATGTGTTGATCGTTGCCTCGCCAAATCCCAGCGGGATGTTGTGGCTGCCCTGTCGATCCAGGTACGCAAGGACCTGATACTGCCCCGAGTCGACCCACATCGGAATCGAGAAGTTGACGGAGAAGTCGGCCTCCACGCAGCAATCGGAGATACGCCGGAAACCGGTGAGCTCCACGTGTCCGATTCCAACCCTTCGGGCGTGACTCTCGAGTTCGATCGGAAGCCCCGTGGGCGTGAACAAGTAGCTGTTGAACCACATCCGCCAAGCCGCCGGACTGCCGTCATCGTCGAACATCCTCACGAGGTTGAAGTGCATCGCGGCGGACAGGCTGGCCAGGGAGGCCGTCTCAAGCGCCGAACTGACGAACCGAACCGTGCCGCGAATCCGGCCGCTGTCACCCGGATACGCGCTCAACCCGGAACTCAGTCCGAACGACCAGAGCTCGAGGGTTCCATCAAGCCACCAACCGGTCCATGCGGTGCACTCGCGGAACGATCCGACCGCGCTGAACGGCTGAAGCGATCCCGTGCCGGGTTTCGTACCGCCGGCGGGAAGAATCGTCCCCCACAGTGGGTTGATCTCCGATCCATCGTCCGGACAGCCGGTCCGCATCCTGCCATAGACCATCCTCGCGATCGTCCCGGATGGATCGACCTTCACCATCACCGATGAGCCGGGCGGCGCGAACAGCGTCGCTTGGAAGGCACCCTGCGCGTCGGCATCGGTCAGCACGACGTTCCGGGCATCGAGATTCTCGATCCACACGGTGGCGTACGGAGGCACGGCACCGGGTGCTCCGGTCACGGATGCGAATCCGTCTTGATCGGCGGCTCCGATGGCAATCTTCGCTGCGTCTGGCGGGCCCAGCGCGACAGGGTCTGCTTTGCTGCACTCCTTGGCCGTGCAGCAGGCGGCCTTGTTCAGAGCGAAGGCATACTCATTGGTCCGCCCTTGCCCGGGGATGTCGAACTGCAGCGTCCCGCTGCACGGGAAGTTCGCGTTCTCCAGTCCCGACACCCACGGTTCGGTGCCGATGAAGACCCCCGTCGCCGCAGCGATCGGCGCGTTCGGACGGACGACCACACCGCCCGCCCCCCCATCCATCGAGACCGGAGCCCCATTCACGTACATCGTCCAGCCATCGAACTCCGTGAATGGGTCCAGCAGGACTTCGATGAACCCGTCCTCGGCGACCCAGAGTACATCGGTGATTCGCGTGGCCGCGGACGCCGTGGGGGGAACCTCATCCGGTCCTTCCTCGGGCTCTCCCTGTTCACCGGACGCAGGGGTTGCCTGTTGCCAACGAACCCGGAAGAAGTCGAAATCGGCCGAGACTCTTCCGGCTCCGTCCCGATCTCCGTCGGAGACCAGTCCGATCCGAATCGGTCCGGAGGATGAGAGCGTGTGGGTGCCGACCTGTTGCCATGAGACGCCGTTCTCGCTGTACTCGGCGCGCACTTCGGTCCCGCTCTTGGTGAGACGCAGCCACGCCGTGTCTTGTGAGGCCGTTGCGGTCGCGAAAGACTCCGTAGATTGGGTACTGTCGTAGTAGATCCCGTTTTCGACGCAGCCGTAGGCGACGAAGCCGCAGAACGCGCGGGAGAGAACCAGGAAGTTGTCCGAATCGCCGTAGATGAGCAGGCCGGCTCGCTGGAAGTTGCCGAACGGCTTAAACACGGCTTTCGTCTCCATGACGAAGTCGCCGGCTGGAGCGGGCCGGACGACCGCGCCGTACGGAGGCCGCCCGCCATGGATCTGGGTTTCGATCCGAAGGAACCCGAACCGTTCGGCCAGGCTCGAAACCTCACCATCTCCCGACAGCCACGTCCAATCGGAGCCCATGGAGCCGTTGAACTCGTCGACCCACACCGTTTCGGCCGCCTCGAGTCCTGTCTCCGCGATCGCCGCCGCCAGCAGCACAGCCATGAAGAGGGCCACGAGCTTCCCAACGCGTACTCGCTTCACGGAATCTCCTTTCGGACCAGTGATCTGTGTCCGTCCTTCTCCTTCCTAGGGGCTCACGTCCAGCGGTAGCGCCAACAGGAATGAAATCAGGGCGTGGATCTCGCTCTCTGACAGGGTCTCGCTCACATCGTGCTCGCTCTTCGGGGATGGGTATGTCAGTGCGTCCCAGAGCGTGGGGGCACTCCCGTCATGGAAGTACGGCGCGCTATCGTAGAGGAAGCGCAGCGTCGGCGTATCGATCGTCGGGCCGAACCACTCGGCATCCTGCTGAACGACGGTCCCGACATCGTGCTGCTTCAGGTCGGTATACAGGGGCGCCGGATGGCAGACGGAGCAGCCCGTCCCATCCGACTCGAACAGCGCCTTCCCCTGGGCTTCGATCGGGGTCAACGCGTGCTGTCTGGTGGGAACACGAAGGCTGTCGATGAACGTCGCCAGGGCATCGAGTTCGTAGGATCGGCCCTGGTTCGGTGGGCCGAGTGTCGGATGCATGTCCCCATCGATGAGGCCCGTCCCGAACTGCTCGAATCGGATCGAGAACTCGCTGTCCGCGGACTCATCCCACTCCGCCGACCATCGCAGCGGGTAGGTCTCGATCATGCCGAGAAGACTCGTCGTGTTGCGGCGCACGACCGGATCGGCTCCCAGCGGGACGTCGCCGGTGAACTGCAGCAACCACGTCCTGCTGTCCTGCTCGCCCTCGATGTGGCATGTGTTGCAGCTGATCCACGCCGCCTTGGCCACGTCCTGTCTGGCGCTCGAGTGAAACAGCCGCTTCCCCGTCAGGAGCACGGGAGGGAGCGGGAGGTCCGTGACCCGGATCTCTTCGATCGCTTCGTAGCTCGCTGTGTCAATCGCAGTGACCGTCCCGGCCAGCGAGTTGCTCACGAAAGCGAGCCCCCTCGTCTTGTCGATGACGATCCCGCGCGGATTGTCGGCCACTGCGACGTGCGCCCGGCGCTTCGGGCGGCTCGGCTCGCTGATGTCGAGGATGGAGATGTCATTGCTTGCGGCGTTGACGACCCAGAGTTCGGTTCCTTCATGAGCGAGCGCGACCGCCCACGGCAGTCCGACCGGCTGATCCTTCTCCGGCAACGAGATATGCTCGGCCGTCAAGTGCTCATACGTGCCGAGATCGATGACGGAGACCTTCGCGAAGACGGTGTTGTCAAACTGGGTGTTCCTGCCGAGGCCATGGGCCATCGTCTGTGGGAGATACGCACGAGTCCCATCCTCGCTGATGCCGAGCCCGGGAGCGGGACCCACGTTCATCCAGGTATCGACGGCTCGAACCTCTCCCGTCGTCACATCGATGATGGACACGCGCCCGCTGTGCAGATGGGTCACGAGCAGCGTCTTCCCATCCGGTGTGAACGCCGCTGCATACGGCCGATCCGGCACGGGAATCGTCTTCCGCGTCTCGTACGTCGTCGCGCTCACGAGGCGAATCGTATCCTCACCGTATTCGGCAACGGCCAGAAGGTCGAGCGATGCGGAGATCGCCAACCCGACGGGACGGTCCCCGACCTGGATCTCCTGTGAGACGGAACGCGCGGCAAGATCCACAATCGACACCGTCCCCGATCCGTGGTTCGTGACGAACGCGACCGGGCGATCGGGATGGGCGACAACCGCCTTCGGCTCCTCTCCGACTCGAACCTCCACAAGGCATTCCAGACGATCGGGATCCACAACAGACAGCGTGTGTGAGTCGGTGTTCACCACGAGGACGGCCGTTCCGTCAGGGGTCATGGCGATCGCCCCGCCGTCGGCACTCCACGTGGCCGGCGCCTGCGGGCTTGTGCTCAGAGAAACCAGCAGAAGCGTGCCTGAGAGAAGCAGGACATGGCCAATAGAGCTAGAACGTCTCATCGCACTTCGAGACTAGCACAATCCGTCCGATGCGTGAAGCTTTTCACTCCCAGCGGCATGTCTGTCGAAGAAGGGGCTTGCTCTGCTCGATCAGTCCGGGAGCAGCGCGGGACTCAGCCCTGGCAAAGAGAACTGCCATCCTACGTCGGCTGGAGCAAGCCGCCCGCCCGACTGCCAAGGAGCAGCCGGGCGGGCAGACAGGCTACTTCGCCTGCATCAGGAGGATGATCCCGCCGATGACGGCGAGAACGCCGAGGGCGATCAGGATCCAGGTGGTTCCTTCCATGGTTCACCTCCTCATTCGTCGGAGTGGTCCGTCGCGCTGTTCGATTCGTCTTGGTGGATCCGGAGATGCACATCCGAGCCTGCCGGCGTCCGTGCGGTGAGGGAGATGACCGTTCCGGACGCATCCCGATCGAACCGAATGGCCACGGCGGGATTGAGGGCAAGGGCCCACCAACCCTCTTCGCCCGGCGGCAGTAGCTCGAGCGGAACCTCCGCGTCGGGGACGATCAGGGCGAGCACGCCGTCGCCAAGCACCACCTCCATCTCGCCGAGTTCGTGCTCGTATCGGCCGAGCAGATCGGCCACGTCCTCCCGGTCGAAGCGGGCAATCTCGGTGGGCGTCCCGCGCACGAAGCGCTTGCTACCCCCTCGATCGGGCATCCGGAAACCGGTGGCTCGGCCGGACGGTTCGAAGTCGAACCGGATCTGGGTCTGCGGCAGGAGCCCGACGACCCACTGCCCGGCGATGCTTGTGGGCGTCAGTGCATAGGCGACCTGCCACGGCACGTCCATCGCCAATCCACCGTTCTGGACGATGATCTCGACGGCATCTCGTCCGGTCGGATCGTCCTGGGCGACGTACGATCCGAGGAGACCGGCGTATCGCTCGGCTGCCTCCCCGTTGAGCCGTTCGATCTCCGGATGCAGCAGCAGGCGGTCGACCTCGGCTTCGAGGGCGATGCCGACGGTGCTGCCGCGCGACTGCGTGAAGAGAAGGATCATCAGGTCGCGGTCCGGCCACGCCCAGGCGTAGGTGCCGTCCGATCCGCTGTGTCCGATGACGACCGGCGTGTGCTCCGGATCGTCGACGTCGGTGTAGAGCACGGCCATCTGCCCGTAGTAGGCTTCCAGCTTGCAGAAGGCGGTCGGGAAACGCATTCCGCCGCCAAGCGCCATCATCGGTGAGGTGGGCCGAAGCATCCGACCGATCGTCTCGGGGGCAGCAATCCGGCGTCCCCACCCGCGCCCGCTGTCGAGGAGCACCGCGAGAAGGCGTGCGTAGTCCTTCGGCGTGCTGTAGAGCGTCTGCGATCCCCAGGCAGCCGGATACAGCGGTTCATCGGGCGTCCAGGCGCGGCTCCAGCCGATCCCCTGGGTGGCGTACAGCGAGGCGATCCGTTTGGCGCGCAGGTCTTCGCCGCCGGCCATGGTGTAGTAGAACGAGTCGTCCATGCCCAGCGGTTCGAGCAATCGCTCGGTGACGAATACATCAAGCGAACGTCCGGAGACTCGTTCGATCACGGCCCCGAGGACATCGGCTCCGGCGTCGCTGTAATGGAACCTCGATCCAGGAGAGAACTCGGGACCCCGGCGGCCGACAGCCTCCGCCATCTCGAGAAGGGAGGAATACTCATCCGCTTCGAGCAGGATCGACAGCGGCAGACCGCTTCGATGGGTGAGCAGCTGCTCGATCGTGATCCGGCACGCCGGTGCGGAGTCGAAGCCGTCGATGTAGTCCGCGGCGCGATCGTCGAGGGCCAGCAGGCCGTCTTCGATCAACAGGTTGGCGGCGAAGCCGGTCAGCGGCTTCGTCATCGAGCGGATGTTGAAGATCGTGTCGACCGCCATCGGCCGCTCGGCCTCGCGATCCCGCCAGCCGTACGCTCGGTGGAGGACGGTGCGACGGTTCTTGACGACGAGAAACTCGGCTCCCACGATGTCACCGTCGTCGACATACCCCTGCACGACGGAAGCCAGCGCTTCCAGTGCGCCTGGGTCGAGACCGACCTCTCCCGGATCGGCGCGCGGAAACGGATCGGCGCTCCGGAGGAGCTGGTCCGAGAACGGCAGTCGAGCGCGTCCGTCCACGGCATCCTGGGCAGCTACCGCCAGGGCGAGGCACGGGATCAGCAGGACGGCTGCGATGATTCCCTTCATGGTGGACCTCCTTCGGATCGGAGATCGCCGCTCAGCCCGGCAGGTCGTCGAATAGCGCCTTCATCTGCCGGCGGTAGGCGTCGAACGCGGTCCGTCCTTCGTCCGTCAGATGGACCATCGTGTGCGGCTTCCGCTCGACGAACTCCTTGGTGATCTCGACATAGCCGGCGGCCTCGAGCTTCGACAAGTGCGACGACAGATTCCCCCACGTCAGGCCGGTGTTCTGCATCAGGAAGACGTAGTCGGCCGACTCGACGACGTACAGGTGCGCGGTGATCAGCAACCGCGCCGGTTCGTGGATCGTCCGATCGATCTCGATCTCCGGGCCGTCGTCGCGCTTCCTAGGCATCCGTGTCTGCCTCGACCGGATCGACGCGCCTCGGGTAGCGGCGGAGGAACCGGACGAACAGCCCGATGCCGACGAGTGTGATCAGGCCGCCGACCGCCGCGAGCGCGTGCCCGAGGTGATAGCCGCTCGAAGCGAGATCCACACCGATGAGCGCCCCGAGCAGCAGCGCTCCGTATGCGTACAACCGCGGCAGGTCCACCGCCCAGCCGGCAACGGCGAGCGCCCCGCCCCAGATGAGGCCGATCACGATCACGAAGTGCGCCCGGATCGACGCCATCCACTCCGGCGCCGCATCCCGTGTCGCCATCCCGGTGAACGCGAACATGCCCAGGCCTGCAATCGCCAGAACGCCGAGGATCAGCTGCACGCGTACGATGCTCCGCTTCCGCCGACCTCGGAAGGTCGCCTGACCGATCCGCGGGACGATCGCCCGCCGGGCGAGGTCGCGCATCGCCGGCAGTCCGACCGGGACGACGATGGCGGAGAGCCAATAGAACTCGGTCAGGATGCCGACGCCGAACGACAGCAGCAGGAGGCCGATCGCGACGTCCCACAGCCCGTGCTCGAACGTCCGCAGCCAGACGCGTCGCTCGAGCTCCTTCAGCGAGGGACTAGCCACGATCGATCGCCTCCTCGGGATCCGGGCGCGGCACCCGCCGGACGAAGCGCGCGAACGTGACCAGTCCGATCGTCAGGTTGACGACGCCGACCGCGCCGAAGACGATCGTCCGGTCATGCGGCGGGGCCCCGTACCGCTCGAACAGGGCGATAACCGCCTCCGCGGCGACGATGAATCCGCCGAGCAGCAGGAAGCGCGGGTAGTCGAGGAAGATCGCCAGCGCTCCGAGCGGGACGAGGACGATGACCGCGACGATGGCCACGATGGGGGCGGCGCTGATCGGACCGAGCAGCGAGAGGTCCGTCCGCTGGGCGAGGACGGTCAGGACGACGAGGGCGATCGTCGCCAGCACGCAGATCGCCAAGAAGGCTCTCATCCAGCGAAGGCGCCGCTTCCGACTGCGGCCGAACACCGCCCGTCCGACCCGCGGAAGGACGTACCGCTTCCGCATCCAGAAGATCAGCAGAAGGGCCGCGGCGTGCAGGACGATCAGCGTGGCTGTACATGCGGCGGACGGCGCACCGAGGTCCGAGATGAGGTAGGAGGCGGCGCCGGCGAACATCATGCCTCCGAACAGGATCTCCATCAGGCCGCCGCGCAGCATCATGCGCCAGCCTTGTCTCTCGATGTCGTGCAGACTCAGGTCTCTCATGATGCTCTCCTATCAAGTACTTTGCGTCGCAAAGTTCTCTGCACAATACACGCTCCATGGCAACCTGTCAAGAGCGGCCGCACGCTGGCCCGGTGCCTAGCGAGCGGTATGATGGGCGAAGCTCACGCGAACGGAGGAGGTCTCGATGGCTTGGATCCGCGTGATCGGCGAGGACGAGGCGGACGGCGAGTTGCGAGCGGCGCTCGATGCGGTGGTGGGGAGCCGGGGGAAGCTGTCCAACATCCTCGCGGTACATAGCCTTCACCCGAAAGCCATGACGGCCCACATGGATCTGTACACGGCGATCATGTTCGGCCCGTCCGGTCTGTCCCGCGAGGAACGCGAGATGATTGCGGTCGTCGTCTCGGGCATCGACCGCTGTCCGTACTGCGTGCGGCATCACGCTGCAGCGCTTAATCAGTACTG
>Ga0272441_10013014_pt1 | contig 12043 bp, 7 predicted proteins | sample SSMProp6N_FD_193582 | JGI IMG/M metagenome (GOLD analysis project Ga0272441, IMG submission 193582) | Marine sediment archaeal communities from Little Sippewissett salt marsh, Falmouth, MA, United States - SSM-Prop-6N | ecosystem: Environmental > Aquatic > Marine > Wetlands > Sediment ...
GTGGCCCGTCCTATATGGAGAAACGCGAACTGCTGATTATGTTATTTCTGTGGGCATAGCGATTGAAGATTATGCCATTATCATCCATGGATTCAAAGACTGTTAGATCGGCGAAACAGCCTGTGGGTAACAGTACAACAAGAACTGTAAGCCCATTTGTAAGTGCTTGTAGGTAAATGATTAATGATTGACATTATTGGACTTGTGATGCTGGCCGAAGGTGAGCCGAAGCCGCACCGTAGGCTAACCGAATCTGTTTGTGGCGCGCCTGTTGCGCGCTTCGGTGTTTGGATTGGTCCCTTTCAACTTCGTATGATTCGCGATCAATTAAATTTCCATATTAATTGAATCAGTTTTGACGCGCCCCTCGACAGTAGAGAATATCGAAATAATCAGAGTCTGTGCTGACATTACAGGGAACATATCACTCTTCAAAATCCTCAATTTGTGCAAGTTTTGCTTGCCACTCTTCGACTTTTTCTGGCTTTTTCCAGGCTTGGTAGAGTTCGATCAGATTCTTCAATGAATCCAAAGTGCGTGGGTGAGTGTCACCGAGTTCAAGGTTTCCATAATGCTACTGTAAATCGCGGTATTGTTAAGCATCGTTTGCCGAATAGATGTCGATGGCACCTGCTGGTAGGGCCATTGGCAGTACGAATGCAGGCAAGGCAATCAAAGCGGTGTCAAGGGACCTTCCTCATACTACCTGCTCTGTCGGTGGTCGATGATTATCGTATTATCGATACGATGGCTCAAGCAATCCAGTCAGTGCTGTCTGCTATTTTGACTTTGATCTTTTCATAGCTGGCCATTGCCAAAAAAAGAAAAGCTGATAACCATTTCAAGCTGACAGTCATCTAACAACCTACATGTTCTGTTTCTGAGTCGGCCTACCGTGCGAGGGCTGCGATTCGTTATAGGTGCCTTTAAACAAGTCTATTCCCCACGCTGAAAACCACCGCAGTTTGGGCACTTCATTTTCCCATATCAACGGCAGAAAGATGTTTCGGCCAATCCCGTGCCCATGATGCTGGCTGTATCTATCCCCAACATACACATAAGTCGTTGCTTCACTGCCTACTATTGGAATTATAAAATCATGTTGTGTGTTGAAGGAGTCAATAGAGACTGGTTCGGTGGATAGTACTTTCAATTCAGACCATGGGCCAGACAGCGCAGGCGCAGTAGCGTACATCGTTGCCGTGGAATTCCAGTATTCGAGACCTGATGTGAACCAGTAGTATTGATTCTCTCTTTTGATAATGTGAGGTGCTTCACGCCTGCAGTTCCGGAAACCTTCGAACACCTTACTACCAACACTAAGGAAGTCCGGAGACAGTTTGTAAATTGCCAGACTATGATTGACGGACTCTCGATCCGGGTGGTCCAACACTGAAACAAGGTATGCGCTGTCCCCTTCCTGGTACACTGATTGATCTCCCGTTGAGCGTTCATCCTGAGGGTACTGATATGCCTGAAGCTTGTACTCGCCTCTAATGGTCCGGCAACTTGCGAATCCGACTTTGTGTCGATGCCACTGCTTGGAGCTTGCTTCAAAGACAAGAACATATTTGCCTGTGCGCCGGTTATAGAGCAGCGCAGGACGCCCAGCCCAGGTGAGAATAGACTGAGGACCTTCGTTTCGAAGTATATTGTTTTCAAATTTCCAGTCCGCTAGGTTAGCGGAGGAATACAGCTTGATATTTCCCAAACCCATCCGAGGTTTCGTTTCGTAACCTACCCAGTAAAAGGTATCACCTTCGCTTATCATATGTCCACCATTACACCAGATTTCATTGTCATGAATATCTCGCCAAACCGTATCGTTACGGATTGTGCCCACATATTTTTCATTTGTTCCGGGCAGTTCATCCTCATAGTTGACTGCAGAGACGCTTTGCTTCTCACAATAACTGATGATCTTGTATCCACATCCCTCACGTATGATATCTATCTTGTCATCTTCATTTATGTCCAGTACCTGGAATTTATGGCCGACATAGCGGCTGTCACTGAAGCTCGTTTTGTCACGCAAACGCCAGTACACATCTCCTGTGTTCTCATTGACATAGAGGTTATCACCCTCCCAACACTTAAGGCCCTTGCCGTTAAAGAGCGCGATGAAATCCTCCTTAAGTACAGGCAGAGTCATTTCCACCGCCCACGTCATCGGCAAAAACGTACTGTAAGCAAGCATACTGAGACTGAATATATGTGGGATTCTCATGTGTTTTATCTTTAAATCACTGCCGTTTTCAACTACTTCCTCTCTGTCTTGTTGGCTATCTTCATATGGTTCCACTTATCGTCTGCGCCTTATCAGGATGAATCTGTCAACATTCATGCTCATGGGCGTAGTATGTCTGAACGGTCCGCATCGGGCTACATCCTACTCTTTAACCTTTTCCAAAATTAATAGAGCATCGTACCACCCACCTGGCTTGTAGAAGGTATAGATGCCGCGGTGCGCCACCGTATTCGGCACCTTCTGATACGTTCCTGAAATGGTTTGATACCATGTGGCTTTCATGGGGGATGAAAACCCACTCATATCTATCTCTATTCTTTTATTATCCGGTAAGTATGCGACTGCCAGGCGGTTGTCATTAGATTTGGCCAATAGCATCCTCTGCCGGTGGTTGTTAACCTGGTTATTTATCAGATGCTCATGGTCAGGTTCGAGTTTCCACCACTCTATACGGTTGAAAAAATCGGCCATGTGCATCAGGTATGTGGCGTAAACGTATTTCAATCCTTGCGAAACCGGAGGGCATTTTATTGGAGGCTCAGTCCATCCTATATTTATCCTGCCCCAGCCCCAAATGGCATGACAGGAAGACGTATATCCGCAGGCACCATTCAGAAAAGACCAATATCCCTGACGTCGGACCATGGCCCGACTGTTCTCGACATATTCGGTATCTTCATTCAACTCATACATACCCTCCAATACAATCACCGGTTTATGAGGCTCTTCCGCATACACCTGATCGATCCATTGAATATGGTCCTGAGCAGCCAGATTCATCGTATGATTATCACTAAGTGGTTTACCATCTTCAAGTGAAGCTCCGTGACCGGTTTGCAATCCGGAGAAATCCAGATAGCTATCATGATGGAAGTGTAATGTCCATGCCGCCCCAGTTGTTAAACCACGATGTGTCTTGTTACTCCTGCGATCACGCCTTCTGCGCACATGCTGCGTGATAAGATGAAAGGGAAGAACCTCTCTAATTGTTGTGCCGAACCTATGGTGATTCTCCCAATGAAACGTGCCCCAATCCTGCATCGGTGATAGAATCACATGATTACCTGCGAGCCGCGCACAGAGCATCTTCACAAACGCATCGACCTCGTGCACTGTAGCATTTCCCACAACCCTGCCATTTAACAAACCTGTAATCACCACGAGGATACCACGATCGTTGGCATACTGAACCTTCTGGTCGAGATGCCTCCATGCTGCTGCGTTTATTCTTAATGGTGAACGCTCGGGGAAGAAAACCTCTCCCTTTGCATCACTGGATCGTCCATCCCTTGTTATGCAGCAACAGCTCATCAATACGGTATTGATTTTCTTGCGGCTTCTGTCATCAATATACTGTCTCCATTCCGCATCGGTGGCATACATATAGGCCGTCCAGGCCGTATCACCGATCCACAGAAACGGTGATCCACTGGCATGAACGAGATAGCGACGATTATCACTGATTCGCAGATAACCCTTCGAATACAGGGAAATCGAACCTTTATAAGCACACACATCAACAGTGCCTTTGACTGCGTGCAGGCCAGGGTTGTTCGTATTCGAACAGTGGGTCTCCCACGTCCAGGTCCCGATCTCGTTGAACATAAAGCGAATGCGGTAAGTGTCATCGCCGTCCCAGAAACCATAACAGGCGTATGTCTTATTTTTCGGACTGGTATACTGCACTCTCAGAACGACATCCAACAGCGGATTGTCATAGGTACTCGAGCTGATAAAAGTGTGTTCCCAACGTGTCCACACCGCAACTGGAGCCGCGGCTAACGGCGTCCGGACACAAAACAACAGCATCACAACTGAGAGAATTCTTTTCATGGTCAGAGACCTGTCAATTGTAGTTTCAGCTTGATGAGGTTGAAGCTATAGAAAGGATCGCTGGGGCGACCGGAGAACACCATCCACATGCTCTTGCCGTCCGTTGATATCCACTTGGAGGGCAGCGATAGGTTGATCAATTTGGTTAAGCCCGGAACGAAGCTGTCCAGATTATCCGTGTAGTAGACAGTACTCCATGGGCCCCACGGCCTGTCACTTTCAAAAATCCCAAATCCCTTCTTGAATCCTTCATTCGAGTGCATTGTCAGCATCAAATAACGATCCAGCGCCTTGCTATACGTGCAAGAGACATGGGCATTCACCCCGCGTGCATCCTCGAATACTGCTTTCGCCTGACTGATGTCAGACGTCCACGAAGGATTGCCGGGTATCCCATCAAAGAATTCAACTGCTCGCCTGTTCAATAAATCATCCAACGGGATCCGCGCCAGCAACATGTCGGTTCTTGAGTAGTGAGGATTGCTTTCTGCTTTAGTTCCACCGTCGAACATGTAGAGATAATCACCAAGATAACCGGGAGCATCCGAGTAGTTCTGACAGAACTGAATAATCCCTGTAAAGGCAAATTTCCCGTTTTCCTCGAAAAAGCGATCATGATTTTTCCAGGTCCGGCCGTAGTTGGTCGACGTCAACAACTGACAATCAACGCGTCCGTCGGACTTCCTTTCTGCATACCAATACATGGTGCCATTGAGGCAAATCAGACCATCGGCTGGCTTTAGGTTTAGATGTTGCTGACCTCGGTTCACATAAAGCGCACCAGTTTGCGATTCCGGGTTGTAACCTCCCCACACGTTAACGCCACGGTGATTGGGCGGCGTTCCTTCGATCCGTGCGAGTCCCATGAATACTGTCGCCGGATCGCGCCAATTCCCCCGATGGCCGAAGCCGGTGCCATCACCCCAGCCCATGTACAAATGGCCATCATCCGCCCAGGTTCCGGCCCACTGGTCCCCACTGGCATAATCGGCTCCCACAACGTCTTTGTGGAGGATCAGGTCGCTGAACGTCATGCGTGGGATATATACGCTCTGAGGGTAGGGACCTCGATATGCGACTGACTGACAGATCGGCAGCAGGAATGGTTTAAGAATGTTGTTATACGCATCCTTTCGATTCGGATCGTTGCGCGGCGCCCAATAGCCTCCGGCTCGGACAGCAACAATATCCAAGCTGGGAACGACGATGATAAAGCTTTCCTTCAAACCCCATGACCAGAATGCATCAGTAGGAACACCTTTGATTGCACCATCATTGTTGTTCCACCACATCAGACCGTAGTGCCGAGAGGACCCGGCCGACCAAAGCAAACCATCTTTGACTGGCAGCTTGTCGATCCCTTCTGCCCGATTTGTCGCTAGGTTGACGAAATTCTCAGGGATAATCTGCCTGCCCCGCCATTTCCCGCGTCTCAGGTAAAGGTAGCCGATCTTAGCCATCGTCTGCACGTTACAATGGATACCCGCTCCGAATGGACGGCGGTTGATGCCATTGAGTTGGCGGGGCCGATCCAGATTGTTGAAGCCCCAGTGAAGGTCGTGATCGCCGCCGCGCGGTCTATCACCGACAGTGATTCCCAATGGCTGGAAGACACGCTCGTTCATCACTTCAAGCAAGTCTCTGCCGTAGCGAGAAGTCAGACAATCCGCTAACCAGTTTGGCCCGCCGTCGCTGTACATCCAGCTTGTACCGGGCCTGTTGACCTGACGACACCAACCTCTGGTCTTTTCGAAGCCGCCGGTTTGAGTAGCCAGATGCCACAGAGTCAACTCATCCAGCCAGCCGGTTGCGGCATTGTTTTCGGGGGGAGTGCCGACGGTCGGTAGATGTTTCCTCGCTTTGTCGTTCAGTTTGACCTTGCCATCCATCATTGCCAATCCCAGAGCAGTAATGCTGATTGCCTTTGTGGATGAATAGATGTCATATTTCTGCTTCTGATCACCCCAGGTCATGACGAGGTGACCGCCCCGGATTATGCAACCTGATCCACTACCCGTCAATGCGTACTGCCTGGCTACCTCAAGTTTGCCCCTGTCCATACCGACTTGTTCAGGCTTCATCCGCGCAAAGGGGAAACTGCCACTAACTCCTGCGATGTTAATGTTGTTTGTATCTTGTTCATCCGAGCCAGCATCAGCGCTGGTTTGACATAACGCATCAAGGACGAGAACCCAATCATTGCCAATGCGGGCAATGCCCGGTGGATCAAAAGTCTGGCTTCGTATGCTTTGAAATTCACCCAGGTTTGCATATCGTCCATCTCTTGGATTAAACCATGTGGCCTTGATCCTCTTATGTGACAACTTGGTAAGATCGACAGAGATATCATGGCCGTCTGCTATATAGATGAAGGCGTAGCTGCCATCAGAACCACGTACAGCCTGCGCGTGGCTGTCATAGTCATCCGATTGACCACGAACAATCAAGTTCTGGTCCGGGATTCGAGTCAGAACCGGCCGCGAACCGAGCAACCGGCCAAAATATCCGATTTGTCTGGCCCCGGGCAATTCCAATGCGCTTCGCCAGGTCTTTGTGGAGTTTATTTTCTTATCCCAGACGCCTTGTGCCCCATAGGTGTGACCTGCCGCACCGGCAAATACAGTGAAATACGCCCGGCGGCGCACGTGATAGGCTCTAGCTCCTCCATTTCGAAAGATTGCCTTGGGATCACCTATGGGACCGGAACCTTCATACCATGCTTCAGCATCAATCACCGGTTTGGCTGGCTGACGTTGGTAATCGGCCTCAATAGCCTCCCAGACGGTCCAGTTTCCCGCCATTATCTTGTCGCGCTGCTGACGATAGGCCGGGTCATTGATAGGAAGCTCCGTAGGCCAACCCCATTGACTCGTTTGCCAGTTATTGAAATCCACATGGCTATGATATCCCTGAGTAGTAGTGCTGTTGCCCCAAATAGAATGAATAGAAACCAGTTTGTTCCCTGTATCTCCGTCTCTTAAACCCCGCACTGCTGCTAAAACCTTATTTCGGTCGCAGCGCCAATCGGTACCTTCGCCCAGGGTAAGCCATACAATATTGTCCTGATTTCTGTATCGGCACCCCAGCCACTTGAAATATGAGTAGATTTCGTCCTTTGAGTAGTGCCCCAAATTTGTGCGATCACCCCAAAAGGACACAACAGCAGCATACAGTCTGGCGTCTTCGAGCTTCTTGAACCACAGATCGATTGTCTTCCAGTAGGATTCATTTGGCCTGCCGATATCTCGGTGTTTGAGCCCGCCAAACGCGTGATGTCCGTAAGCGTTAATCCGATCCTTACGATCGGCCGGAAAACCCACAGCACATTGAATGATTGTAAACCCCTGTGCCTTGCGGATCGATATGTATTCATCCATTTCCTCGGTAGTCATGGCGTGGATATGCCAGCTCGTGTCACCAATCCAAATGAATGCGGAGCCGTCCTCTGTCACAAAACGTCGGCCATTGTCACTGACTTTCAGCTTAGACAACGGTTGATTTTGTGCCCCGGAGCCCTTGAGCTGGACCTCTTCTGCCCGATTCTGGTCAGAAGTACAAGCAATCAGGAACATGAGATACCACGAAAGAAAAAGCTTGGTAAAGGACATTCCTGGCTTTAGCGTTTGCAACAGATGACTATTTAGCTCCATCGTTCACAACTCCTTGATACGGACGTTTCGATATTCGGAACTTCTCGTATGAGGCAGGAATCCGATGTGTCCTCTGGTGCGTTTGAGCCCCGGATGGTCCTTTCCATCGAGAGTTTTGTCGGGAAGATCCCTGACGTCGACGTCGACGATTACGGCACCGTTGAGGGTTACTTTGATATGGTTCCCCTGGCAGAGGATTTCCTGGGCGTTCCACTGCCCCGGCTGCTTTAGATGTCCGGTCCTGGCCGCCACAACACCGTAGATGGAGCCGTGTCTCTGCCAGGACTTCAGGCCCTTCCAGTAGTGGTTATCGATGATCTGGATCTCCATGGCAATGAACGCCGCGTCGCCTTCGAGGGGGGCACGAACAGCCACGCCGCTGTTAGTTCGTTTGCCAATCTTGAATTCGAAGCGAAGGATGAAGTCCTTATACTGCTTGACGGACATCAGCTTGTGGTCCTCGCGTTTCAATCCACCGCTCTCGACCTCGCCCGAAAAGACCATTCGCCCGTCCTGGATTGACCAACGACTGGTCGGATTCTGCCAATGGTCGAAGGTCCCGCCGTCGAATAATGAAACGAAGCCGGCCTCGTTCTCGTCTTTATCGTTCTTCACACGAGGCGGAAGCACTGCCGCGACGACAGGCCTCAGTAACGGCCCAAGCACTTCATAATGGTCGGCCCCGTCTTCCCGCGGCAACCGCTTACCTCGTTCACCCCCGCGGACGACGACCAAATCGAGCGAAGGGATGACCACAATCAGACTGTCATACAATCCCCACGCCCAATAGGCGTCACGAGGAATATCCTCCAGCGTGCCGTCGGCATTGTTCCACCAGAGCAGGCTGTAATGGTCCGAGGCGTTGCCATACTTGTCGGACCATTCCGGCAGGCCGACGACCGACTCTATGGGCCGGCTGGCCATCTCTACGAACTTCTTGGGAAGGATCTGTTGGTTTTTCCAGCCTCCGTTGTGCAAATAGAGATATCCGAGACGCGCCAACGCCTCGACATTGGCATGGATGCCCGCGCCAAACTCGCGCCGGGGAATCCCATCGATTTCATGCTTACGATACTGGTTCTTTCGCCAGCGCAAGTCGTCGCGTGTGATGCCCAGCGGCGTGAACACGCGCTCGAACATGAGATCTTCCAGGTCCCGTCGGTATTGGAGCGTGATGCACTCGGCCAGCCAATTGGGTCCGCCGTCACTGTAGTGCCATTGCGTGCCGGGTTTGAACAGGAGCTTTTCGTAACCCCCTGGCTTCTCGAAACCGGCCGTCTGCGTGGCGAGATGCCGGATTGTAATTTCATCCAACCATTCCGTTTTCGTATTGCTCTGAGGTGGAACACCAAGAGTTGGGTGGTATCGCCGCGCGGGGGCATCGAGCGCGATCTTGCCGTCCTGAATTGCGACACCAAGCATGGTTGCGCCAAACGACTTCGTCGCCGATTTGATGTCGTAGCGCTTTTTCTGGTCGCCCCAGCGTGACACGACCCGGCCGTGTCGCACGATCATCCCAGAACCGCCGGCGGACCGTGCATAGCGTTTAGCATCCTCCAATTTGGCCTGATTCATTCCGACTTGTTCTGGCCTTGTCACTGGAAATGAAACGCCCTGATCCTCACCGGCGTACATGTTCAGGACACAATAGCAGACAATCACTATCGTATGTAACTGGCAGCGGATTAATGTATCTATTGAATTCATATGTCTACCTCCATACAGTTTAATCGGTAAGCACAGCCGCACAGGCACGTCGCAGATACTCGGCGAATTGCCAGTTCCCACTGCTGCCCGTTTGGCGGGTGATGACCAGATCAAGGCTGGGAACAAAGGCGATGAGTTGGCCGCCGGAGCCGGGCTTGTAGCGTGCGTCTTGCGGTATTCCTGCGCCGGTTCGTCCCTCCGTATTGTCGCCGGTCAGATTGGCGGGCAGCTCCCAGCCGTGTGAGAAAGTTCTGGGATTGAGTTTCCATCTCATCTCCGGCGTCCTGACGTCGTGCGTGGGAGCTGCGGTCTGTTCGACAAACCACTTCGGAATAACCTGTTTATCATTCCACTTGCCGTTTCGGAGCATGCAATAAGCAATACGAGCCAAATCGCGAGCCGGCATACCCATGCCATGCGACGGATGCCGGCCGATTTCTTCACCTCCGTCGAAAAATTGGAACCACCAATGTTCGCACCCAAGCGGCTTGAAGAGTGCCTCGACAGCGAACTTGTCATAGGGTCTTCCCGTTACATACTCGCAGACCAGCGCCGCGTGAGCTAAAGCATGCGTCGAGTAACCGCAGGCCGCTCCCGGATCAAATGCAAGTTTCGCCGTTCGCTCGTCGCCGCTGTGGCCCAGGATATACTGCCACGTCCCTCTGTTTCGCGCGCCGGTTGCCTCGGGACAGATACCCGACGTATGATTGAGCAGTTGCTTAACTGTGATCTTCGGCTTACGAGGATCACTGAGCGGTTTGGCCCACGGAATGAAGTCGAAAGCCGGATCGTCGAAAGCCATTTTATGTGGCGTTTTGCCTCGCTGGCTTTGCTCGGATGCAATTGCCAGAACGGTCGCGCAGATGGCCTTCGAGACGGAGGCAACTCTGCGTGCATCGGTTTTACTGCTATTAGCCCGCTCGACCTCCAGCACTATGTATCCGTTACGGATAACCACTGCTGCAAAGTTGCGTTTGTCGGAGGCCATGAGCCAATCTTTCAATTCCGAGAGCCGGCCGGGATCCATGCCGCCGATTCTTCTGATCTCATCTGGTTTGTCCAGTTTTCGCCAGCCGCCTTGCGATTCCGGCACCGGGAAATATGCATCTTCTGATACTTTTTCTTTCGCCTCCACTGGCAGCTGAACCGTGAGAAAAACTGATGTGACTATGAACAGAATTACAGTTCTCATTGCAATCGCTCCTCAAATATTCGACGTACAAAAGCACTGTCCACATACTATTAGACTAATTCGTCGGCCTGGACCAGTCCAGATGTTTATGAAGTAATCCTTACTTTTGACTTGATTACACTATTTCACACGGAACGGAGAATATAGCAGGATTGCTGATTCAGAAAGGCACTGAAATCAATATACAAGCCGAAATCAAAGCAAGGCTTGTAAGGGCAAAAATAATTGCAAAACGTCCGGATGACTGTAACAAGTATGACTGCCGATTCCACAACTACAATGAGTTAATGAGGCGTTTCGTGGTCGTCAGGCCGGAACTATTTACAGCATCCCTGAAGGGCTGCCTTGTGGCATCGGTACCTACTATTGGCGTATCGACGAGATCGGCACGGACGGCTCGGTAAGTACGGGAAGTATCTGGAGCTTCTTGATAGCTGAGTACCTCATCGTTGAAGATTTCGAGTCCTACAATGATATTCCAACCGGTGAGCCCGGCAGCAATCTCGTGTATGTGGCGTGGATAGACGGATTCGACAATCAGAACACAAACGGCTCGACAATGGGGTACGTCACCGGAGCATCTATGAAAACCGGTAATGTACACAGCGGCAGACAATCTGTACCGTTCCAGTACAATATTACTGGACGACATCCGGTTGTACCATCTTTCTCCGTGATAGTCCGGAGATAATTGAGGCAAGACCAATTCCTGTCGCTTACTTCCAATTGATCATCTACTATGAATGCTATCTGAAATTTGACTTGGGGATGCATTCACATAACCTGAACGACCTGTTTGTTTTATGCCTGCAGGCTCGCTTTAGCGGACAATGGCTGCGGCCCAGTGGCCGGAACCCGGCCTGTTGATGGTGACCGTACTGCCTCCGGATACTGTTGCGGTTGCTCCCCATTCACCGCTGCCAATATTAACCCAGCTGAGATCAAAATCTTTATTGGTATAGTCAGTCAGGTCAAGTCCAACAGAGCCGCTGCCGCCGGCAGTAAAATAGAGGATATAGGCTTGACCGGGTTTGGCGGCCAAGTAGGCTTCATCCGATTCCCGGTTCTTCAACAAATCCCGGCGGGATTCAACGTCCCAGAATTTCACCTTGCTCTCGATCTTACGGATTGCAGCAATACAGGATTTCGCCTGGGCTGTAAGGCCCAGCCCCCAGGGTGGACGGTGAAACCTGGCGCATGCCACGCCGGCAATCAGACCTCGCCACATTTCTCCAATTACGTTGTCGGTATTTCCTTCCCAGTTACCAGGAGCCGTGTCTGCTCCGTACATTTTCGTCATGTGTAGGAGTTTATTCACGTCCCTGGCGGCATCAATCATACCTTTCACCTGGTTCCAGTGGTTTTCCCCGGGCGCGTTTCCATTTACTTGCGATATATCAACATAGTCGTATA
>Ga0272441_10013015_pt1 | contig 12041 bp, 25 predicted proteins | sample SSMProp6N_FD_193582 | JGI IMG/M metagenome (GOLD analysis project Ga0272441, IMG submission 193582) | Marine sediment archaeal communities from Little Sippewissett salt marsh, Falmouth, MA, United States - SSM-Prop-6N | ecosystem: Environmental > Aquatic > Marine > Wetlands > Sediment ...
TTTTATCCTCCTGTTTTCCTTCTGGAAATTCCATAATTTCCTGAAATCTTCTATTTGGTTTGGACATTTTATTCGAATGTCCAAACAGTTTCTTTTTTACTTGTTACGGTTATGCTGATTTTCAATCGACAATCTTCGATCTCTATATTTTTCTCTATTTCATTTATAAGTTTTTCCTCTGCCTTTTTGAATGCTGAGTACCTACTGCCTGAGGTGTTGCGCTCCTTACCTCTGGCAAGGGTAACAGGTTTTTTGCCATAAACTTTATTTTCCATAATAACTCCCCCCGCTGTTTAAGGTTAAAAACAAGCTCCTATATAATACATATTTTTTCCTGTGCTTCTATATAAGGTGCACCGCAAAACTTCCAGCTCTCTGATACTCAATTCCAATCGGATAAACATGTTATTTTCTGACCCCCGCTTTTAGATCCTGTCCCACCTTATCGGACATGCTTTCTTGTTTGGGCCTTATCTCTGACCACAAGGCCCAAACAAGAAAACCCTTGCAAGTTTTCACTTGCAAGGGTTGCCGGATCAGATCCGCTTGTGATTACCTTTCAATCTTAACTAGCTTTGAATGAACCCCCAAAGTAATTATTAGCTCGTGGAGTATCCCAACAGGAATCCTCAATTCCTTATCCAGAGACGTTGAAAACGCCTCGCCGCCTGAGGCTGTTTCTTTCAAAAGAATCTCTGCCAGTGCTAACACAATGGCTTTTTTCTCCTCATCCTCAAGCAAGGATTCAAACTCAATGCCAAGAGGAGACAAAAGGTCAACGAATTCCTTGATGGCCGATTTTCTCAATTTGGCGAAGTCAGACCAGATACCCTTCGTGAATTGAACACTTGAGGTATACTCATCCTTTTTGGCATTGATGGCCTGAATTGCATTAATAACACGCTCAGGAAAAAACGTGACGTATGCGGATAAACTAGAAATCAAATCTTCACTGTCCGCATAGGCCCTGAAAGGTACAAGGTTTAAAACTTTCTCTTCAAGAGCTTCGAAGGCCTCTTGAATCTTCGGGTCGATTGTAGGGACTTCCACCTCTGCTACTTTTACCGCATTACCTTTTTTTGCCATGATAATTATCTCCCTTTCATTTGGTGCGATCGCATCGGAATCATGGGACTCCGGACGGACGCACAGGTTAAAAGTTTCTGACCCTCGCAGGCCAACCAGCTTTTTTGCACACATGAATTTTCCCCCCCCCCTTTCCAGCCGGAGAATAAAATGAAAAAATTATCGCACGAAACAGGGGTAGTTGTCAACTTTGAAAATCAGAGAAAATCAGAGAAAATCGAAGCATTTAGCTTGTAATTGCCTGTAATTGCCTGTAAAGGATCAAAATCGCTGAAAATCCCGCTTTTTGGGCCAAACCACGGCCCAAAAAGGAAAGATTCTTTTTTTGACCGCTTCGGACTCGCTCGCAAGCTCGCTCCCCTCCGCTTTCGGCCTTCGGCCTCATCTTGAGGAATCTTTCTCTTATTTTGAGCGTCTTCGCTCGTAACCTCGCTCCGCTTTCGCCTTTCGCAAGCTCAAGGCTCATCAGATGGAAAGGTTAAAGACCTCATTCAGGAACGCTCGTAAACGAGCTAGCTTCTTGTGGGGAGGTCTTCAACCTTCGGAGTAGACCCGAAAACCGAGGTAGGCCTGGGCTATTAAACCCCCTCCCCAAACCGAACAAAATTTTCAGAAAAACCTGAGATCCAAGAGATCCATCCCTTCAGAAAAACCTGAGATCCAAGAGATCTATCTCTTCAGAAAAACCTGAGATCCAAGAGATCTATCTCTTCAGAAAAACCTGAGATTCCAAACCTGAGATTCCAAACCTGAGATCCAAGATATCCATTCCTTCAAAAGTAAACATCACTCCCTTTCTCCAGAGAAAAATCATATATAAAAAATTTTTTTCAAAAAAAATTCATAAATCCAACCAAAGAAATACTATATAATATCTTGTATTTTATATCTGAATTACTGTTATTCTTGTATTATAGGCATTAGTTATATAAGAGTTAAAATTAGCCAGAAATTATTTTTGGTTTGGGGGGTTGACAAATGGAATTTAGTGATTATATTATATAGTATAAAGGAAGGAAAGAATATGTTAAGAGAGTTTGATCGGATAAGTGATTTAGTTAAAGCAATTAATGCCTTTATATTCTTTTATTTTTCCTAAGGCAGAAGTTGAGTGGATATAAGGAGGATGGTATGAATAATAGATTTATTGAGATGGTGAAGAATCTTAAGCTGGAACCAGTTGATGGAAGTGTAAAAAGAAAGTCTATGATGGATCTTATTCATATGGAAACTATCAATGGTGATAAGGAAGGAATTTTGAGGGAGTATAAGGTTTATCTTACTCTTGGAAAGAGTGTTTTTTGTAGTGATGATGAAGTAAGGTATGCTGAAGATTTACTGAGAAGTACTATTATGATAACTCTTTATGGTGAGGTTATTGAAGCTCTTCATGAGATTGAGAAGAATGTCTTTTTTGGTGATTATGAGGATGCTCTTTATAATATAAGTAGGATAAGAGAAGAGGTAACTGTATGAGCATTGATGAGAAGGTTAGGAAGAAGATGGAGTTGATAGCAGATGCAGTTGATGCTTGGCGTAATGGTGAGCTTAGTACTTTTTCTGCTTATTATGTTATTATGGTTGAACCTGAAGAGCCTAGTGAGAAGGTTAAAAAAGTTGTTTTAGAGTCTATACTTAAGAGGCATAGAGATTATTGTCCTAAGAGTCCTGATCATAAGCATAGCTTTTTTGATTACACATATTGGGGGAGTGAGTATCCTGAATGTCAGTATTGTGGCTTTTTAGATGTTACCAGAGAACTTCCTGCTTATGGAGAGGTTAAGGATGATGGATGATTTTATAAGTGTTTTGGTTAATGTTGTTGGTCTAGTACTTGCTGGCTTCTTTTTCTTCTCCTGTGGTGGTTATATTTATATGATGATTACTCAGGGATTTGATCCTTTATATCTTAAGTCAGCTATACAGACATGCTTCCTGGGTCTTTTTGCATCAGTCTTTCTTTATACCAAGTCCTACAATGTTATTTGACACAAAAACGTATATCAATTCAGGTCAAAAATAGGGACAAAATAGGGACAAAAAGGAGTTAATATGGAGATTGATATTTTTAGGTATTTAGATAATAATAGTCCTCCATGTGTCAGATGTGGTAAACCATCTGTTTTTGGAGTTACTACAGACTATGGAGTTTGGGAAGAGACTAATAATTATTGTGAGTCATGTTTCTTTTCTAATTATAATAAGAATGAAGAGGGGGAGTAATTATGATATTTGGACAGAGAGTTAATCCATTTCCTGAAATGAATTTGAGTGGTAGGACAATGCCATTTTATGAATTAGATTTTGGTGGTGACAAGCTTGCTATACTGATAGGATTTGCTGAAATGTCAGATTATTGGAATATAGATATTACACTTAATGGAGTTCCAATTACTTCAGCACAAGCAATGGTTGAAAATTGTAATACTGAAGAGGAATGGCATATGGAAGTTGCAAGGATTAAGGATAGGTTGCAGAAAGGATTGGATAGGAGTATAAATACTCTTATTGATGAAGATCCTGATTTTATTCCAGGTGAAAGATTGCAGGAGCTTGAAACATCATTCAATGATCTTATTCATAGGCTTGTATTAGGTATAGAAGCTGGAAAGGTTTTCTTAGTTGATCAGGAACCTGTTGATTAAGTAAGGAGGTGTTATGGGAATAAAATGTGATAATTGTAGAACTGAATGTGAACGTATAGGATATAGCTCTAATATAATAGTATTTAGTGATGGAAGAAAAAATCTTATTCCTAATTTTTATAATATATGGTGGTGTCCTGAGTGTGGTTCATATATAGAGATAGAGTCTGCTTGTTGTCCAGAAGAGCCTTTTAGGATACCTAATATAAATAAGCTATATAAGGAGATATGAAATGGGAATAGATATTAGTTATGAGGTTTCTTTAAAGTGTGATAATTGTGGTAAAGAAAAAGCAGTATATATTAATGAGTTTAAAGGCTTTGATGAAGATTTAGGTTGGAGGATTCATCAGGCTGATGGTGGTTGGCGTATCTTCAGGGATTTTGAAGGAAGAAAAGGATATGGTAAGTTCTTTTGTTTGTGCCCAGAATGTAAAAATTTGGTGAAGCGTAAGTATGTATATAATCTTAAAGGTAAGGATTCTTTAATTGAGTATTTAGAAGATTATATAAGGGATGGATGGATTCAGACAGATATTATGAGAGAACGAAGAGATGATCCTGGTGTTTATGGTGTTGACATTATAAAAGTTCCTAGTATGCATGGAATAAAGAAATTTTATAAAAAATATGATAAGTGTAAAGAGATAAGAGACTATGAAAAGTAGTAAGGGTGATAAGAATGAAGAAGTTTTGGATTCCATTTTTAATATTATCAATTACCATTTTTGTATTTTGCAGTACTTTTGATATATATTCTACAAAAATAAGTAGGGACATCAGTAAGGATATAGAGAGTATACCTATTTTAAAAACTGAGTTGAGAATTAATTTAGGTAGGGATTTAGTTATTGGTCCAGTAGAAATAGAAGGTATAGGGTTAGTTAAATATCCTTATGTAGTATCACTAAACCACACATCTAGTTTTAATCTTGATAAGGTATTATACAGATTTGGTATTATTAAATGGGAAGGAAAAAAAGAGGCTATATATACTTATACATTGATATATGAAGATGAGAAAGTTGATTTGAAATTTTTAGAATCTAAAGGGGATTTAGTCTTATTTAAAATAAAAGGTACTAAGGATATAAAGAATTGCCCTTTTAAATTTGCTGATAGTAGTAAATTTAGAGTAGGGACTAATGTGTATATATTGGACAGACCTTACCATGTATATAGAGGCTTTAAAACAGGAATAATATCTTGTTTAAAAGATATAGAAGATGGAAGTATTTTTGATTCTAATAAGCCTATGGCAATTGATTCTAATGTTAATCCAGGTGATAGTGGTTCTATTATGTTAGTATACAATATGTGTAAAATGAGATATGAAGTAGCTGGTATCCTATGTGCTAAATACTGTTATTTTAATAGGGAAATGCTTAGTGTATATGCTGATGGAATGGGTTACATGATAACTATAAATCATATAAAAAGTCTTTTAGAAGAATAACTTATACTATGTTAATGAAATCTGTTTCGTTAACATACTTTAGGAGACCTGAACAGGTTGAAATAATAGTAAACCATCCTAAGATAGAAGAAAAGCTGGAAGGAGTAGAAATATGATAATATGGTTAATGGTTGTAATACTTATAATCTATACTATATTAGATTATATATTCAGAAAAATAGATATTGGAGGAAAATATGAATGATACACTCAAAGAATGGATTAAATATGTAAGACCAAATGAACATCATATATGGTGCAATTTTAGTTATTCTTACCCACCTGAAGAATGTTCTATGTGTAAAGGCTTAAAAAAAGATTATCCTGAAAAAGATATGGATGGAGATGAATTAATGAAAAAACATTTTCCAAACAACAAAAAAATAAAATAGGGGATATAATATATTAGAAGAATAACTTATACTATGTTAATGAAATCTGTTTCGTTAACATACTTTAGGAGAGTGGTATGAGATCAAGCAATATAGGAAAGATTGTTGTAACAGCAGAGGTATTAAGAAATTTACTAGAACTGGATGACAAAACCATTATCAGAGATATCAGATTGCAGCATGAAAATCCTGAACAGGTTGAAATAATAGTAAACCATCCTAAGATAGAAGAAAAGCTGGAAGGTGAAGAAATTAGAAGGATAGATATTGATAAGATAAAGAAAGAGCCTATACCAATTGAAGATAGAGCTAAAGAGGTTTACAGACCTAGGGAGAGTTCATCTATTGTGTTAATTACAAAGGATGAAGAAGGAAATGAATCTAAATTCTCCAGACTTATTTCTTTTAAGGACATAATTGGCTCAAAGAAGATGAAGCGTGGTTATGGATACTATATATTAAACAGAGAGTATGTTTTAAGAAATACACTAGGAAATTGGGGCAGATCAATATCAGATAGAGTTTTTGTGGATAGTGTTGTAGAAAGTGTAAAGAAAAAAACTAGATTACTGGAGAAATAATATGGAATTATTTAGAGTTTATGAGGTAGGTGATTTTGTTAGATTAAATCCAATGGCAGAAGTTTGTGATGATTTAAAACCATGCTTGGGTAAAATATGTAAGATTACTAATATTATAGGTGAAGATAACATCAAAAAATATTGTATTGATTGTGCATTTGATTTGCAGGTAGGCAAAACCTGTTTTTTATGGTATAAGAGTGAACTTATTCCTGTAAATCCTTCTGATGAAAAAGAAGGTTATATAGACATCTCAAATGAAAAATTTAGGTCTTACCATTTTCCTCTTGACCATGATCAGATGTTTAGCTTTGGTGTTAATAATCCACGTTGGCTTAAGCTATGTGATGATAGGAGTCACGTAATAGTAGATGAGAATGGACTTAATCATTTTGTACCATTTGGATGGGTAGGAATAACTTCCAGATTGAAGGATGATGATAGAGAGTTTATTGGAGGATAGTATGGGCATATATACATATATAATAATCTATCTTTTCAGTTGCTTAGCAGTTGATAAACTTTTTAGATCTGGATATTTAGACTATTGTAATAAAGTTTACTATATTGTTATGGTTCTTATTAGTCCGTTGCTTATTATTACTATTGCTATATATCAAATTATAGTGCTTGCTAATGGAGGATATTATAAAAGATAATATGGCATTTTATTCTATTACAAAAAGGCATAAGGATGAGGTAAAGAGTCAGTTAGGTGAGATAATTGATAAATCAAATGTTCTTGAAGTTAAATTAGGAGATAGCTTGAAAGTTGCAGATCACTGGATTGACGCTATTGATAAAAAAGGAAATTTTCTTGATATCAAAATAAGAGCTTATTTTGATAGTAAGGAGTTATAATGGAAACTGAAGAAGTTTTTTATAAGATTAGAGATAAGAAAACTGGTCTTTTTGCTCTTGGTGGTAGTAGATATTGGACCAAAAAAGGTAAGGTATGGACTAATCTTAAAAACCTAAAGCTTCATTTAAATTATGTATTAGAGCATTCCTACTATGATGATAGGTTGAATAAGTATATGAGTGGTGATGTTGAAATTGTTGAGATTAAAACTGTTTACTCTGAGCATCCTTTTATGAATATTAAAGATTATATAAATGACCTTAAGATTAAAAAGGAAGAGGAAGAGAAGAGAAGAGAGAAGAGATGGAAAGAGTATGAGGAAAAAAAGAAAAGAAAGAAGTATGAGGAATTAAAAAAGGAATTTGAAGGAGATAAATAATGAGAGAACTAGCATTTAGTGTTACGAAAAAGGATCTTGAGATAACATATTTTTCAGGAACAGGTAAAGGTGGTCAGCATAGGAACAAACATAAGAATTGAGTGAGGATTAAACATCCTGAGTCAGGTGTTATAGTTACAGGACAGAATAGTAAAAGTAGAAAAGCTAATATGAAAGATGCTTTGAATAGTTTAGCTAATCATTATAGATTTAAGTTATGGTGTGAATTGAAGAGTAGTCTTGACTATAAAGTTACCAGTATGATGAAAGATGTAAAAGTAGAAAAATATGTTGATGGAAAATGGGTTGAAATATAAGGGGGAGATATGGAAGCAATAATTACTAAAAGGGATATACTTATTCCTAAAGGTACTGTTATGATGGCTGCACCTGAAAAGACGATTAGAGTAAGTCCACATTTTCAGAGTTTAGTTGGTCTTTCAAATAATACATGTGGGTATTTTGAATATCCTTTTGATGAGTATGATGATTATGATAAGGAATTGGTGGATTGGTTTGGTGATGTAGATAATATTGTAGGTCTAAAAGCTATTGATGATAGTGGTTATGTTTTATCACAAATTACATTTGGAGAAAGTATAAATGCCAGTGCAAAAATTAAAACTATAATAGAATATAATGAAAAATATGTGTATGATAAAGTACAAATTATATGGAAAGACTCTTATGAAGATAAGATATTAGCTTTAGGTAGATTTATTTCTTCAGAAGAATGGAATATCCTTAAGAAGAAAAAACTAGGTAGGAGTAATCTTAAGCTTAATGATGCAAGAACTATTACTGATATACTTACAGATGATGAACGAGCACTTTTACTCTACTCTATATTATCAGGAGAAATAGATCTAGATGGCTAAAGTACTACTTATAGATGCAGATTCAAAAATACCTAATCTGGCACTTATGAAATTAAGTACATACTATAAAGATAAGGGATATAATGTTGACTTAAAGAAGCTAGACATACCTTATTTTCCTTGGAATGTACATAAGAATTTCATAATAAGAACAAGAGAGTATGAAAAAACATTTTGTAGTTGTATATTTAATCATAATTATAGATATGTTCTTGGAGTAGATATTGATTTTGGTGGTACTGGATACTCTTTACACAAAAATTTGGATGATGAAATAGAAAACTTAGAACCAGATTACACCTTGTATAATGAAAAGAAAACTTCATATGGATTTTTAACCAGAGGCTGTATAAGAAATTGTTCATTTTGTGTAGTGCCAGAGAAGGAAGGTAAAATAAGAGAAGTAAATAATATTAATGATATAGCTAAATTTAAATTTGTTAATCTACTTGATAATAATATATTAGCACATCCTGAGCATAAAAGAATATTGAATGAAATGATTGATCTTGATAAGAAGTATGAGTTTAGTCAAGGTTTAGATATAAGGTTAATAGATAAAGAAAATTCAGATCTGATAAGAAGACTAAAATATGCTAGGTTATATACATTTGCATTTGATTTTATTGAGTTAAAAGATGTTATAGAAGAAAAGATAAAGTTTCTTGATTGGGTAGATGAATGGAAACTGCGCTTTTATGTATATGTTCATCCAGATATGGAACTGAGTAATGTTCTATTCAGGCTTAAGTGGCTAAAGGAACATAAATGTCTTCCCTACTTAATGAGGGATTTAGATTGTTGGTTTTCAGAATATAGAGAGTTCTATATTGATTTAGCTAGTTATTGTAATCAGTATTGGGCATTTAAAGGTAGAACTTTTGAGGACTTTTTAACTATGAGAATGACTACTGATGGAAGAAACAATCCTGATAGATTAGCAAATTCTATAAGACTATTTAAGGAGAATTGGGATGGATAAAAAATATATTGTTTCTTACTCAGGAGGAAAAGACTCAACAGCTATGATTCTTCTTATGTTAGAAAAGAATATACCTATTCATAAGATTATACATATTAAGACAGGTAAGGAATTTCCTTTTGTAGCTGATAGTGTAGAAAGAATGAAGGAGTATATTAAGCCATTTGAGGTTGAAGAGTATAGTTTTGATCTTGAATATTGGATGACAAAAAGGCAAAGGATAAAAGGAAGCAGAAAAGGTGAATATGGGTTTGGTTGGCCTACAGTAAAAAATAGATGGTGTACTGGAGTAAAAATTGCTGCTATGAATAATGGGATCATATATGGAGAATATGATCAATTTAAGACAGGTTTATCACAACCTAATATAGCTAAGCTACTCAATCCTCATGAGTATAGAATATTAATAGGAATGGCAACTAATAAAATTAAAAGAATAGGTACTGATCCATTAGTGAGTTATCCATTAATTATTTGGGATAAGAATGGAAGAGAGGCTTTGTCTACATGCTACAGACACGGTTTTACATATGATGGTTGGTATGATAAATATGGAATAGCTAGTTGTTATTGTTGTCCTCTTCAACCTATAGATGCCTTGAAGATGAGCTATAAATACTTTCCTGATCTGTGGAATGATATAAGAAGATTGGAAGGTCTTATTACTTATAATAAGTTTAAGCCTAAGATAGATTTGGATAATCTACAAAAAAAGTTTGATGATGAGTTGGAATTAGAAAGAATACTACAATATAATTCATGCTTCGATGGGAGAGACTAATGGATAGATATCTTATTTCAGTTAGCTATATAAATGTCAAGGAGAGGACAACTGATTTTTTAAACTTTATAATTGAGGAAGATCCTGCTGTTTGGTTTATGAGATATTTTACATATATGAGTAGATGCGGATATATAGTAACACTTATAAATCAGCATAGAGTTCCTTGGGAAGAATTTGTTAAGATTAAAGAGCTAGATATTAAAGAGGGTAAAGGATTTCTTGATAAGATAACTTTTTATATTATAAAAGACCATTACTATGATAGTAAAGAAGATTATGAAGAGGCTATTTTAGAACAGATAAGAAAAATCTTTATGATAGGAGGATGATATTGTATTTTTTTACAGCAGACGAACACTACTTCCATAAGAATATACTATTATATGCAAAAAGACCATTCAGTTCAATAAAGGAAATGAATGAAATATTAATACTAAATCACAATTCAGTTGTTTCACCATCAGATACAGTTGTTCATGTTGGAGACTTTACACTAAAAAAGAAGGAACATGCTCATAGGATCTTAAGTAAGCTAAATGGTAATCACATATTTATAATGGGTAGTCATGATAGGTGGTTATCAAAAAGCACAAATTACTTAAAACAGTTTAAGGTAAAGGGTAGACACATAATAGCATGTCATTATGCTATGAGAGTTTGGCCTAGATCTCATTATAATTCATGGCTAGTTTATGGTCATTCACATGGAAACCTACCACCTCAAGGTAAATCCTGGGATGTTGGTGTAGATAACAACAATTATTTTCCAGTTTCATTTGATGAGTTAGTTAACATAATGAATGACAGAGAAGACAATTTCAACTTAGTAAGGAGATAGAATGGCTTATAAACTATCAGATATAAAAGATTCAGATACCAGAGAATTTATAGATGATGAGATAGTAGCACAAGGTAAACAATTTAGAGATTCAGAAAAAGGTAGCTATCTGTTATCACAATTTGGTTTATGTAGGGACTGTATATATTTTTCATATTCTGCTACAGAGTTTAATATAGTTAGAGCAGTATGTAATGCTATTGATGGTTATCCTATGAGACTGAAATCTAACAATCCTATACAGAATTGTAATGACTATGTAAAGAAAGGTCAACTTGATATTTGGGAGATGAAGAGTATGGCTTATATTATAGATACTCATAAAAAAGAAGCAGGATTTATTAAATAGTGCATCCTGAACTTAAACTTAGGTGGGCCTAGGGCAAGCCTCCAAAACTTGTGGTTAAGGGGTTCAATTCCTCCAGGGTGTGCCAGTAAGAACCATTAGACCTAAAAGGTAAGGGTCATAGGGCCTTCAACCCTATAGCATCGGTTCGAGTCCGATATGGTTCGCAATTTATATTGGGCGGATAGTTTAATTGGGAAAATTTGGCCTTTGCAAGGCTGAGTTCTGAGTTCAAATCTCAGTCTGTCCACAAAATTATAGCGGGGAGAATTGGTATTCCATCAAGGCTCATATCCTTGACTCAGGGGGTTCGATTCCCTCCCCCGCCACCATAAGCAGGTATGGTCCTAATTGGAAAGGCATTGGGTTTCCACCCCGAAGTTGGGAGTTCGATTCTCCCTACCTGCTCAATATGTTGATGTAGCTCAACTGGTAGAGTACCTCCGATCAAGGTGATGAAGGTTCAAGTCCTTCCATCAACATAATATACGCTTATAGCTCAAAGGCAGAGCAGTAGACTCTTAATCTACAGGTTATAGGTTCGAATCCTATTAGGCGTACAACTTACGCCTGTAACTCAGTGGAATAAGAGTGATGGATTACGAATCCATTGGTCATAGGTTCAAATCCTATCAGGCGTACCACACGCCTATAGCTCAGTGGATTCAGAGCAACGGACTTCTAATCCGTAAGTCGTAGGTTCGAATCCTACTAGGCGTACCATGTGCCGATGTAGCTCCAACTGGTAGAGCAGTTGACTTGTAATCAAACTGTTGAGGGTTCAAATCCTTCCATCGGCCCCAAATAAGCTA
>Ga0272441_10013016_pt1 | contig 12040 bp, 11 predicted proteins | sample SSMProp6N_FD_193582 | JGI IMG/M metagenome (GOLD analysis project Ga0272441, IMG submission 193582) | Marine sediment archaeal communities from Little Sippewissett salt marsh, Falmouth, MA, United States - SSM-Prop-6N | ecosystem: Environmental > Aquatic > Marine > Wetlands > Sediment ...
AGCAGGGGATCGGCGGGCGACCGGTAGAAGACGGCGCGGTCGGCCATCGAGCGGTGCTCGGAGAGGAAGGTGAGGATGCGCCGGCCGGCGCGCGGCGTGCGCGCGGCCAGGTCGCTGATGGCGAGGTGATGCGGCGGAAAACCCTCGTTGGGGCGCTGAACGTAGTAGATGTATCCCTCCGGCTCGCCGTCGGCATGGACGAGCTGGCCGTGGGCGGCGTCGCCCCTCGGCTCGCGCACCCGCGACCAGATGAACTCGTTGCGGTCGAGCGGGCCGTGATGGTGCATGACATCGTCGCGATAGAGCTGGGCGACGGTTTCCGCGTCCTGCTCATCAAGCGGCCTCATCTGCAACTCGTGATCGCTAATATTGATGTCGTTGAGCGGCAGGGTGGTTTCCCACCGGCCGCCGGCCTGCTCATAACCGGCGCTGCGGTAGAGAGGTTGCGTGGCTGGATACAAGGCCGAGAGTGCAGAGCCCTGCCGATGGAGTTCCTCGACGGTCCGCCGCATGAGGCATCGGCCCGCGCCTTGGCCGCGGAAGTGGGGCGTGATGCCGACGACGGAGATGCCCACGCTCGGCACGGAGCACCCGCCGAAGAATTGGCCCATATGGATGAGCGCCAGGCCGCCGGCCAGCTCCTCGCCGGCGCGGATGACGCGGAAGTTCTCGTGCCCGAGCTGATCGGCGTAGCGCTGGCCGCGCTCGGGCGGGAAGCTGAACACGAGACGCAGGATCTCCATCAGCGCCTCGAACTCCGAGTCATCACGCGCCGGGCCGACGGAGTAGGAAAGGCTCATCGATCGTGTTCCATGCAGGGGCGGACGGGGTGTCGTTCAACGGTTCTACGGCCCCCGGGGCTGGACGTTGCGGCGCCCGGAGTCGGATCAGGCCAGCTCCAGCACCTCGCCCTCGCGCAAAGGCTGCATGTCGGTGGTGCCGGCGTCGAAGTGATCGGGAAGATGGATGAGACGGATCTTGGCGCGCATCGCCTCGGGCAGGGCGTTGAGGGATTCGATGGGCGTGTGGGCATCGCCGAGGTTCGATTCGTGGACGATCAGCCGCGCCTGGTCGAGCCACTGGAGATGGGCCGGCTCGAAGGGCGTGTCGCCGGACCAGCCCAGGATCGACGCGCCGTCGTTGAGCAGCAGCCCCACCGTGGGGATCGGGTGCTTCGTGAAGCGGCAACGGACGATGAGCCCGGCGATGCGCGCTTCGTGGTCCGGGTCGATGAGGCGCACCTCGAAATAATCCTCCAAAGTCATCGGCCTGTCGTTGCCCCAGCGAATGCCCATCGCCGGGGCGAGGCGCGGCCAGAGCAGATCGGCCACGGGCCGCGTCGTGTGGATGCGCGGGCGCGGCACGTCCGGGTCGCGATCGGTGACGAAGCGGCGGAGGAAGCCGAAGGACTCCAGGCCGTTGCAATGATCGCCGTGCAGGTGGGTGATGATGATGTCATCGATGCGGGCGGCATCGACATTCCATCCCGTCGCTTCCGTCGCCTGGCGCAGGACGCGGTGGATGGGGTCGGGGCAGTCGATCATGACATAGCCGTCCGGGGCCTGGACGAGGGCGCTGGAGCCGAAGTACCGGGTCGAGTAGGCGTCGCCGATGCCGGTGATGAGGATCTTCATGAGTTGCCTGGCTTTCCTTTCCGCTTCGCCGACGGCCCATAGTACGCGACGGGCGCGGAGCCGGTCCGACGCTTGCCGAGGGAGGAGGCGAGTATGATGGGCCTTCGATGGCCAAGCCGCAGACCAACCTCCGTCTGTTCCTGGGCCTCTATCCGCCCGCCGAGCCGACCGAGCAGATGTTGCTGGCGGTGAGGGATCTGGACTTGCCGCCGCATCGGCTCACGCCGGCCGGGCAGGTGCACATGACGCTCCAGTTCATCGGCGACACGCCGGTGAAGGACCTGGAGGCGACGATCGAGTCGGTGGATCGGGCCCGGGCCGGCCTGCCGGCTTTTCAGCTTGAGCCCCTGCGGCTGATCGCCCTGCCGAAGCGAGGCCGAGCGAGGCTGGTGGCGGCGGAGACGGACGGCCCGCCCACCCTGCTGGAGCTGCACCGCCGTCTGGCCACTCGCCTGGCAACGAACGTGCGGGAGAAGCCCGGCGATCGCTTTCTGCCTCATCTGACGCTCTGCCGCTTCCGCGCGCCTTCACGGATCGAGCCGCTTGAGGAGCCGCTGGCGGTGCCGGCCTTCCCGGTGGCGGAGGTCAGGCTCATGCGCAGCACGCTTCATCCGCAAGGGGCAAAGCACCACGAGGTGGCGGTTTTTGCCCTTCAGGGGCCGGGGGGCTGAGATGAACGGCCGGCGGGGGCGGATTCCGCTTTGGGGCCGGCCGATCGGGACGTACACTCATCGTAGATGAATGACCTGACGGCCTGGCGCGATCTGTGTTGGTGCGAGGGGCTGGCCAGGGCCCGCGCGATCGCCACGACAATCGCGGCCATGGAGTACGACGTGCGGCTCCGCCATGCCGCCACCGCCCTGTCCGTGACGGCCGAAGAGGAGGACTGGGGCGGGCCCTATGTCATCGAGGCCCGCGCCGCCGACTGGGACGAGCTGGCCGATGTGATCGATCAGATCGTCGATGAGCAGCAGCAGTTCGACACGTTCATCGATGCCTGGCACGGCCGGACCGGCCGGCTGCACCGGGTTTTTCTCGGCGTGGTGATCGGCATCGTCATCGTCCTGGCCATTCTGGGGATCATCGAGCTCTAGCCGCTCCGGGAGGCCGAGTGCCGCCGATCCGGCGGCAGGGTCGGAAGCGGCGGTCCGGACGGGGAAGAGCGGTTGACGAGTTGAAAAAGCGACCCGCCCCTCCGTTGGTACATACACTTGATCGATGTCCAGCGCCGGCGAGCAGCGTCGCCAACCCGAATCATCGGCCAGCGAGCCTTGGTGCCTGCCCGAGCAGGAGCCGACGAACCTCATCGCCCTGTGGAGTGATCATCAGGCTCCGACGAAGACGGAGATCCTCACCGCTCTGTCGACTCATCTGGGGCGGAAGGTCCACGTGCTGGAAGAGCTGGCCCAGGACGATCCGGACATCGCCTGGTGCGTGGCCACGAAGCTGCCGACGCTGGCGGCGCCGGTCGTGTTCTGGTCCGAGCGGGCCCAACCGATTCCGCGCCAGGAGCTGGCGGTCGTGGAAGCCGAGTCGTGCCGGTGGATCGTCGGCGCCGAGACGCTGCTGGGCGTCGATGACCCGCTGACGGATTACCTGAATCTGATGACGCTGGTCGCCGGCGCGTTTGTTGATGTTCTGGCCGTGCTGGATGTGAACACGACGCGTTGGCACACGCGGCGGGAACTGGATGAGGTGTTCGCCTGCGAGGATGTGGAGCCGCCGGCGGAGATGCTGTGGGTGGTGCAGGCGGTGCAGCAATCGCCTCAGGAGGAGGGGTCGGAGAAGCTGGTGTGGCTGCACACGCACGGCCTGTGGCGTTGCGGCGCGCCGGAACTGGAGATGCTGGCGGTGCCCGCTGAACTCGCCGAGCCCGCCGCCGAGCTGATCAACGACATTGCCGCCCTGCTGCTGGAGCGGACCGCGCCGGCGCCCGGCGCGCCGTTCGAGATCGGCACCGATCTGAAGGTGACGCTTCAGCCATGGCAGACGATCGTCCCGCATCTGGCCGAGCACGTTCCCGGCGGGATGAGCGAGCGCATCGATGACGGCGAGAACGCGCACATCGGCACACGGGCCGTTATCTGCGCCCTTCAGCGGCAGGAAGGGGAGGGCCCGGGGTGGAACTGGCCGCGCGAGGTCACCGAGAAGCTCATGCGCGATGAGGCGGGCGTGTACATGACCAGGCGGGCCACCGAACGGCAGGCGAAACTGGCCCGCGCCGCCTGGGGTCAGTTGGCCACCGCCTTCGCTTCCGTGGCCCACCTGCCGCGCGATGAGCACGATGCACCGGCGACGGTCTTCGGCATCAAGGCCGGTTTCACCGAAGATCACGACGCCACCAGCCGGGAGCATCTGTGGTTTGAGGTCCGCCGCTTCAATGGTGATCGGGCCGAAGGCGAACTCGTCAACCAGCCGCTGGCCGTCAGCGCACTCAACAAGGGTGATCAGGTCTGGATCGAGCGCGAGCAGATCTCCGACTGGCTGGTCATTACCCCGGAGGGATGTTTCGGTCCCAACGATGTGGCTTCGCTGTGGCGGGCGATCGACAAGCTCAAGCGGCAGGCGGCCACGTCATGACGGACAACGCCCCGGACGATCTGATGACTTTGCTGAAGGTCCACACGCCCTTCGAAGCGCACGCGCTGGTGGCCGTGCTCAACGACGCGGGCATCGAGGCGTTCGTCTTCGACAGCGCCTATGCGGGTTTCGGCACCTCGCTTGCCCCGGGCAAGGGCGACGTTCCGATCCAGGTCCGGCGCGGCGATGCGGAGCGGGCTCGCCGTGTGCTGAGAGAGAACGTCTCCGATTCGGTCGACATCGACTGGAACGAGATCGATCTCGGCCGGCGCGAGGACAGCCTTCCGCTACGGTCGCCCGGCCGCATGCCGCCGGCGGCGCGAATCGCCTTCGCGGCGGTGATCCTCGTGCTTCTGCTGGGATTGTTCGCCTTCGTCCTCACCCTGTTCATGCCGTGAGTGGCGACGCCGATCAATCGGCCATCAATTCGGCGAAGCGGTCGGCGAGGGCGCCGACGGCGTGGCGATCCCGCTCGGGCAGGTCGTTGCGGGCGGCCAGTTCCCGCATCGCTTCGAGTTGTCGGCGCCAGGTTTGGCGCAGCGCCGCATCGCGCTGGAGCCGACCTTCCGCGATCAGGATGAGCTGGATCTGGAGATTCTGCAGCGTGCGCCGCGCATCGACGACATCGCGCATGGGCGGCGGCGCCTGAGCCGAGGCGATGAAGTCCGCCGCCTGCTCGTCGCGGAGGTCGACGTGCTGCGGCCGGGGCGCATAGCGCCGCAGCGCCTCGTCCATTTCCGCCGCCCGCGCCACTTCCACGGGACCGCGGCGCAGCGGGAGAGCAGGGTTCGGGTTCGTCAGCGCCGCTGAGGAGCCAAGTTCAACGGCGATCTGGAGCGCCTCGTAGGCGGTCCGGCCATCATCATTGCGGAGAACGCGGCCCTGGGCATCGCGCTTCTCTCGCATCACGGTCAGGTCTGCCACTTCGCCAGGTTGTTTGGCCTGCACCACGATGATGAGCTCATCGCCGCCGCCCAGCCGGCGCCCGTCGATGTGCGTGATGCGATCGCCGATCTGGAGCAGGCGCTGCGCGGGCATTCCGGCGACGAGATCGAGCACCTCGACTCCGCCCGGATCGCCGGGCCGGGCGACCATGCTGATCCCCAGCGCGCCGCGCGGCGTGAAGATCAGTTGGCGCTGGAGGATCATCAGCAGCCGACAGCGCTGTTCGGCCGAGAGGGTCTCTTCCGCCAGCAGGGCGCAGAGCTGGGCGACATCGACCTCCGCGTCCCGCAGCGCTTCCATCGCCTCCTCGCGGGTGCGGAAGGAGGCATCGTCCAGCCGTTCCGCCAGGCGCCGCACGGCCGGGTCGACGCGCAGGCCGGCCAGGTCATCGCGGTCCGGCAGCAGGGGCGGTACGTGGAGAGCCGGTCCCGCGGCCGGCGGGCTGATCTGGGCGTTCGCCTCCGCCATCAGCGCGCCGGCCAACAGGAGGGCGGCGACCCCGAGCCGCGGCCGGCGCCGCCGGGTCCTGGGCCGGATGCTCACGACCATCGCCTAACCCTCCAGGTATTCGATGAGCTTGCCCGCTCGTGGCTTGAGCCAGCGCACCTTGCGCTCCACCATCTTCAGGAATGACGAGCCGCTGAGCCGGGCGAATCGTCCGGTGGCCGCGATCGGGAGAACGCTCTCCAGGATCAGCGCCTCGATGATCAGCCAGGGCAGCGTCTGCCGTTCGTCGGCGGAAACGGGCTTGGACGCGGCAAGGTCGTAGCCCTTCAGCAGGGCTCGAATCCGTCTCACGTCCAGCCGCTCGGGCCAGCTTTCCGGGTCGTCCGGCTTGGTCATCTTCATCGAGAACTGGAGGGTGGCGTTGGCCACATCGATGATCCGAGGCTCGATGCGCGCCGAGTCAAAGTCCAGGGCCGCGACGACCGCCCCGTCGCGGTAGAGCAGGTTTCCGGGATGCCAGTCGCCGTGCAGCACGCGGGGGGGCCAGGTCCCGATGCCGGCGGCGTCGGTCCGGTCGGCGGCGCCGTGATAGATCTCGCGCAGCGACGAGCAGCGATCTTCCAGCTCCTCGCGTGCCGTCCCCGGCTCGGCCGCGGCCACCATTGCGGGAATCTGCTTCAGGGCCCCATCCAGGCCGCCGGCGGCATGGTACGAGCCCGTCGCCGGCGTGTAGGACGGCTCGTACGCCTCCAGCAGGCGGTGCAGCCAGCCCAGGGCGCGCCCGGCCTGCTCGGCCGCGGCCGGCGAACCATCGTCGCGCTTCCCTTTCACGAAGCGGAACATCTCGTAGATCTGGCCGTTGTGCTGGAGCATCGAGTTGTTGTCGGTCCGCGTGCCGATCAACCCCGGCACGGGATAACCGCGGTCGCCCAGGAAGAGTTGCAGATCCTGGGCGAACGCGACGCGATAGGGATCATCCCGGCCCGGGGCGCGGCGCTTGAGCAGGAACTCTCCTCCGGAGGCGGCGATCCGCAGCTTCGGCGCGCGGCGCGAGCCTCGCCGGTATTGGCGAATGTGGGTGATGATCCCCAGCTCATAGTGACTGAGGACGATCCCCAGCTCCGGCGCCTCGAAACGCGCTCCCTTGGCCCGTTCGTCATCGACGACCGGGCCAAGGTGCGGCGCAGGCGGCGTCGGCGGCAGAGTGGGCGGCGAGGGCATGGCGATGACAATCCTCCCAGCGACCGCGAGGCGGTCCACCCCGTCAGCTTAGCCTGCCGCGGCTTCCCTCACCAGAGATCGGGCCGAAACGCGACGCGCTGCCCCGTGCCGTGCCGGCGGCGCCGCCTACTCGACGTTCTGCACCTGCTCCTTGATGCGATCGATGGCCCCCTTGATCTCCACGATCCGCCGGGAGACCTCCACGTCCAGGCACTTGCTGGCGATCGTGTTCGCCTCCCGCAGCATCTCCTGAGCGATGAAGTCCAGCGTGCGCCCGCTGGGCTCCTCGCCGTCGGCATCGATGATCTCCCGGAACTGGGCGAGATGGCCCCCCAGGCGGGCGACCTCCTCGGCGATGTCGCTGCGCTCGGCGAAGACCGCCACCTCCCGCAGCAGGTCCTCATCGCGCACTGTCGCGCCGGAGGCCGCCAGCAGCGCTTCCATCCGCTGGCGCAGTCGCTCCTGGTACATCTCGATCATCTGCGGAACGCGTTCCGTGACGACCTGGAGGTGATCGGCAATGACCCGGCAGTGGCGGTGCAGCTCTTCGTGGATGAGCTTGCCTTCGCTCTCGCGCATGGCGATGAGCTTGCCGCACGCCTCATCCAGCAGCCTCAGCAGGACGTTCCTGGCGTGCTCCACGCGCTCCTCGCCGGTGCCGGCGATCACCACCCCGGGCAGGGTCAGCAGCATTCCCAAGTCGACTCGCACCGCCTCATGGCCGGCCTCTCGCAGGGCGAGCATCTGTTCCAGGTAGCGCTGGACGGCACTGGTGTTGATCCGCGCCGCCGCGTCGGCCGAGCAGTCGGCGAAGCGAACGGTAATGACCGCGCTGCCGCGGCTGAGGCGCTTGGCCAGCGCTGCCTCCAACTGGGCCTCCAGACCCTGAAGCTCGTCGGGCAGGCGCACCTGGACCTTGAAATAGCGGTTGTTGAGCGAGCGGACCTCCAGGGCGTAATGGGCGCCATCGACCTGATCCGAAGCCCCGCCGAAGCCCGTCATCGATCGAATCATGGTCGCGAGCCTCTCATTGCCATCCGCGTTCCCCTTGTCGGGTTCACCCTTCGCCGGTCCCGCCCTCGGCCGGATCATCCTTGGCCGGCTCTTCCTCGCCCGGTGGTGGCTTGGCTGCGTCGCTTCCCTCGCCTTCCGGTTCGGAGGGAGGTGCAGCCTCGCCGGGGCCCTCGGTGGTCTCATCCTCGGGCGGCTTCGGTGTGAGCGTGATTTTCGGCGGGGTCGGCGCCTCGGCGCCCTCCTCGCCGGGCACAGCCGGCTCGGTCGCGGCCTCGCCGGTCCCCGGCGCTTCCAGCGGGGCGTCGATGGCCTGCTGCTGGGCCGCGGCCCTCGCCTTGGCCCTGGGGTCGCTCTCCACGAGGTTCAGCATGACGGCCAGGAGCAGATAGATGGCGAAGGCGACGACGGTGGCCCAAGTCAGGGCATCGCCGACCCGGCCGCCGAAGACCGTATCCGTGCCGCCTCCTCCGGCCCCGCCGAAGGCCCCGGCCAGCCCGCCGCCGGAGGGCCGCTGCATGAGGATGATCAGCACCATCGACGCCGCCACGACGATGAACAGAGCCGTGAGAATACCGAAGATCGTGGTCATGCCTCTCGTGCCTCGTAATGCATCGGCGCCTCGGCCTCGGCCACGGCGCGGATGATGGCCAGGAAGTCGTCGGCCTTCAGCGATGCCCCTCCCACAAGGAACCCGTCTATGTTCTCCTTGGCGATCAGGTCCGCCGCATTTTGCGGCTTGACCGACCCGCCGTATTGAATCCGGGTCTCCTCGGCGATCGACCTGTCGTACAGCTTGCCGAGAGTGAGGCGGATAACGTGATGGACCGCCTCCGCGTCGTCGGGGGTGGCCGTGAGGCCCGTTCCGATCGCCCAGACCGGCTCGTAGGCGATGACCACCTGCCGCATCTGGTCGGCGCTGATCTCCCTCAGACCGGCGGTGAGCTGGTCGATGTTGACCTGCTCGGTGCGGCCGGCCTCGCGCTGCTCCATGGTCTCGCCAATGCAGAGAATGACCCTCAGGCCGGCCGCCAGGGCCGAGCGCGTCTTGGCGTTGATCAGCTCGTCATCCTCGCCGATCACGTGCCGCCGCTCGGAATGGCCGGTGAGGACGATGGGCACGTTCAGGTCCAGGAGCATCTCGGCGGAGACCTCGCCGGTGAACGCCCCGTTGGGGGCGTGGTAGACGTCCTGGGCGCCCAGGAGGACCGTCCGATGCCCCAGGGCCTTGCCGACCGCCTGGAGGTAGGGGAAGGCCGGGAAGAGGGCCACCTCGCACCGCTCGATCAGGTCCGCGCAGCCGGCGGCGATGTCCTCGGCCAGCTCCACGCCTGAGGCCAGGTCCATGTTCATCTTCCAGTTGCCGCCCACGATGGGCATCCGTCCGGCCATGGTCGTGTCCTCCGCCGCCCCGCCAGATGGGGCGAACCACTTAGCATAGCGGCCGGCCGATCCGATGACCAGCGGCGGTTTCCGGGGCTTCAGTTTCGCGACGCGGCTTGCCCGCGTGCTCCGGGCGCCGCTCACGGGGGTGAACCCCGTCGCGAAACGGGGCGGGCGCGCCATCGGGCGTTTTCAGTCCTCCCGCGGCGTTTCGCGACGCGGCTTGCCCGCGTGTCTTCTCTTCGCGGCGCCCTTCATCGCCGCGCGAAGGGCGTCACAAACCGCCACCCCTGGCGTTTCTTCCCCTCCTTCAGTGGATTCTCCTCAACGTACTCGATGCGTTGCTGAATCTCCGCATCGCTGCTGAGATACACCACCCATCCCTTCTTCTGACCCCACGGCGATGGCGGCGGGCGGTCGCCTTTACGGAACGCCTCCAGCGGATGAATCCCCTCGGCCAGCAGACGCTTCGTCGCCTCTTTCTTCAAATGGGCGATGATCCGCTCGATCGGAAGCGAGTGCCGCGCCACAACAAGGTGAACGTGCTCGGGCAGGATGGCACAGGCGTGAATGACGTACCCGCCGATCTCGATGGCTCGCGCGAAGCCGCGGGCGACGGTCCGCGCCTGCCGGCCGTCGAAGACGACCGGGGGGTACTTCAGCGATTCCTTCGCCAGTTGCCGCACCTGCCGATCGTGCGGTCTGTGCGCCAGCGATCGGCGCGTATCCGCCTTCGTCGCCGGGCCGAACCGGGCGATCGTTGAAGCTCGCACCTGATCTCGAGCCGCGCGGATCGTTGGGCAGCCAGAAGCCGTAGGTGGTGAAGATGACGTGGTAACCCCGGACCATGGCGCGGAGGATACCGAGTCCGGCGCCGAACACCAAACAAAACCTTACCATTTTTCACGAGATTCTCGAGGTTCGGCTCGCTCTTCGTTTCGCGACGCGGTTCATCCGCGTCTTTGGGCGCCCAACACGGGGGTGAACCCCGTCGCGAAACTGGAGGCGCGTCTGCCCGCTACACTTTGCACTGCCCATTCAGATCACACCTGCTCAACCATGCCCACGCCATCCGCAACCATCAAGACCGCTTCCCAGATCCGCCGGGAGTTCTTCGACTTCTTCACAGCCAAGCACGGCCATACGTTCGTGCCGTCCTCGCCCGTCGTGCCCCATGACGACCCCACGCTCCTCTTCGCCAACGCGGGGATGAACCAGTTCAAGGACGTCTTCCTCGCCCACGGCGAGCGGCCCTACCGGCGGGCCGTCAACACCCAGAAGTGCATCCGCGCCGGCGGCAAGCACAACGATCTGGAAGATGTCGGCAAGGATGACTATCACCACACCTTCTTCGAGATGCTGGGCAATTGGTCCTTCGGCGATTACTTCAAGGCCGAGGCCATCGCCTGGGCCTGGGACCTGCTCACCAATGTCTGGGGCCTGGAGCCCGAGCGCCTCTACGCCACCGTCTTCGAGGGAAGCGCCGAAGAGGGCATCGAGCCCGATACCGAGGCCGAGGAACTCTGGAAGCGCCACCTGCCGGCCGAGCGCATCAGCCGCTGGGGGAAGGAAGACAACTTCTGGGAGATGGGCGAGACCGGCCCCTGCGGGCCGTGCAGCGAGATCCACTACGATTTCACGCCCGACCATTCCGGGGGCCGGCTCGTCAACGCCGGCGGCTCGCACGTCATCGAGGTCTGGAACCTCGTGTTCATCCAGTTCAACCGGGGCGAGGACGGCGTCCTCACGCCCTTGCCGGCCAAGCACGTCGATACAGGCATGGGCTTCGAGCGCGTCGTGCGCATCATCCAGGGCAAGCAGAGCAACTACGACATCGACATCCGGCAGCCCATCTTCGAGGCGATCAGGGAGTGCACCGGCGCCCATCCCTATCAGGGCAGTCTCGATGATCCGATCGACATGGCGTATCGCGTCGTCGCCGATCACATCCGCTGCCTGACGATGGCGATCAACGACGGCGCCTGGCCGGGCAATGAAGGGCGAGGCTACGTCCTTCGCCGCATCCTTCGCCGTGCCGTGCGGCACGCGCACCAGACGCTCGGCGTGGATGGCCCTCTGCTGTGCGAACTGGTCCCGTCCGTCGTCGCCTCGCTCGATGATGCGTTTCCCGAATTGAAGAACGATCCCGAGCGCATCGCGCGCATCATCCGCGATGAGGAGGAGAGCTTTCTCCGCTCCCTTGATAGAGGTTTGGCCCTATTTGACACGATGTCTGTCATTGACATGGCCGCAGACTATGGCCATCAGAAGAACTGGCGGTATCAGCAATCTGCAGGTCATATACATAGCTATACCGACGAGACGGGGCAGCAACAGACGGTCAACCTCGATTCCGCAGACGGACCGGTGACTTTCAAGCAACTCTGCGGCAGACCACCGCAGGTGTCCGCGCAGACGGCGTTCATGTTGCACGACACCTACGGCTTCCCCATCGATCTCACGCGGGTGATGGCCGAGGAGCGGGGGATGACCGTCGATGAGGCCGGCTTCGAGAAGCTCATGGAAAAGGCGCGCCAGATCTCGCGCAAGACCCACGAGCCCGTCAGCGGCATTACGTTACCCGCCGATGCCATCGCCCGCGTGCGCCACCAAGGCGTCCGGCCGACGAAGGACATCGACAAGTATCACGGCCGTCCGCTCACCGCGACCGTCGAGGCCATCTGGGACGGTCGGGACTTCGACGAGGCGATCCACGTCGGCACCGAGGCGGCCGTCATCCTCAATCGCACGAACCACTATGCCGAATCCGGGGGCCAGGTCGGCGATCACGGCACGATCTACGGCGATGTCTTCGATTT
>Ga0272441_10013017_pt1 | contig 12039 bp, 6 predicted proteins | sample SSMProp6N_FD_193582 | JGI IMG/M metagenome (GOLD analysis project Ga0272441, IMG submission 193582) | Marine sediment archaeal communities from Little Sippewissett salt marsh, Falmouth, MA, United States - SSM-Prop-6N | ecosystem: Environmental > Aquatic > Marine > Wetlands > Sediment ...
TCCACGGTGGCGAGGTACAGCCGCCCGGCGGCAGCGGCCATGCCGTCCCAGACGACGGGGTGTTCGAGGGCGATCTCGCCCACCTTCGAGCCGTCGTCGGCCGACACGATCCAAACCGCGCCGCCCAGCCGACCGTCGTACGCGGCATGCGGATCGTTCTCGGGAACCTCGATCAGCCAGACGCCCAAAACGAGCCGGTCGCCGGCCTTGAGCATGGCGTGCGGGCGGACGGGCAGGTCCTGTTGCCAATCCAGCGGCCGGGTATCGCCCGTCTGTCCATCGCCCCGCTGCCGGAAATCGGCCAGCGGCTTGGTGTCGGCAGCCAGCGGTGTGTTCGGGGCACGGAACAGGCTGTAGCGGCCGTTGGCGTCGCCCCCGCGCCGGACCCCCCAAACCGCCTTCTCGTCGAAGACCATCGCCACGCCGGTCGGGACGGCGATGGTCCGTCCTTTACGGCCGGGATTGTTGACGATCCACGAGTACGCCACGGACACGCGGCTGAAGTCGCCCGTTCCGAGCACCCAGTGCGACCGGTGGTTCTCCGTGGGGTCCAGCAGGCTCGATGTCGAGAACAGATGCCGCCCCATCGCCTCTTGCCGCTTCAGGCCCGGGCCGAACCGCACATGGTGCAGGAACACGTCCTTGCCGTTGCTGACGAGAACATCGGACCTGGCGCCGCCGGCCATCGAGAACGAATCGCTCCGGTCGCTTTGCAGAAACGTCTTGTAATCCGTGGCGTTCTGGTCGAAGCGCTGCTTGTGATCGGGCAGGGCCTTCGCCTTGCCGGCTTCGAACTGCGGGTCCTCGCTTCGGAACGATGCCTTGTGAAGGACCTTGCCGGTGGCGGGATCCAGGCCCCAGAGGCGAATGCCCTCATCGAGCCAGGTGTTCCGCCCGGCCGTGCAGTACGCCGCGCCACCCACCACCAGGACGTTGCCGTGGACGGGCCAGAGCGATTCGACCTGTTCCAGGGCCACGGTCCGCAGGTCGGCGGGGGCCGCCAGGAACCGCCAGGCGAGTTGCCCGTCCGACAGACGCAAACACGTTACGTATCCGTCGGCCGAGCCGAACAGGGCGCACCCGGCATGCAGGGTGGGCGGGGAATCGATCCGCCCGCCCGCCGCATACGACCACCGGACCGCACCGGTGGCGGCGTCGAGGGCAATGACGCGACCGGCGTCGGTCGACGCCACCACCGTCGTTCCGCCCGCGATGACGGGCTGCGTCAGCCGGCCGCCCACGTCCACCTGCCAGGCCGGCTTCAGGTTCGTCGGCAGCGCCGTCCCGGCCAGGCCGGAGCGGAGGGCGTCGTGGCGGTACGTGGGCCATGACGCACCGGCGGGGCCGGACGTCGACCGACCGGCGGCGCCGTACGCCGGGCCCTTCTCCAACCGCACGCCGTCCGGCACACGCCGGGCCGGGTCGGCAACAGCCGGCTGGTCGGCGGCCAGGGCGTAGAACCCGTGCAACAGCGACTCCATGTAGCACCCGCAGGAGTTGGGCGGGGCGTAAATCAGACCGTTGGCCGGCAGGATGCCGTACTGGCACGTGCCGCGCACCCAGTTGTTGCGCGAGTGGTCCGAGCCGGTCAGGTCCATCATCTCCACGCCGCGTTTGCCCGTGATGATGAACCGGCTCGTCGCTTTCTCGCGGTAACAGCGGTGATGGTGGCCGGCCGTCTGGAGGTCAACCATCACATGGTTGACCCGTGTGGGTTGGCCGGTCTGCAGGTCCAGGGCCTGGCAGAAATCGCCCGCCGGGGGCGGGGCCACGGAGTCCTTCGGGTGGTCGCCCGCCCAGACCAGGCCGTTGATGACGAATACGTCGAGCGGCGCATGAAACCCCCCGCCTGACGGCCGTTGCCAAAGCACCTTGCCGGTTTCGGCCGACAGGGCCGTCAGGGTTCGGCTCAGGTTGCATAGGACCACCCCGTCCGCGACGACGAGCGTATACGTGCCGAACGAGACCTGGGCGCCTCTTGACGGCTTCTTCTTGGCGGAGGCCTTTTTGGCGGAGGCCTTCTTGGCGGAGGCCTTCTTGGAGGCGTCGCCAAACTGCCACGCGGGCTTGCCGGAGGCCAGGTCCAGGGCGACGACGCTGTTGCCGGCCTGGAGGTAGGCGCGGCGGCCGTCGCTGGCCAGGGTCTCGGCCCGGATGGCCGACTCGTCGGCGGACCAGTGCCACCGCGTTTGGCCGGAGGTCGTGTCGACCGCCACGACGCGTTTCTGATTCGGGAACCGGTACGTCGTGCGGAACGCCTCGTGCTTGAAGGCGTGTTCGGCCACGGGGTCGCCCGTGAGGACGAGCAGCGTCTGGCCCGTGAGGATGAGTTCCTCGGCGCCCTTCGTGTCGGCGTAGGTCGCGAGCGTCTTGCCGGTGACGGCGTCGACGGCCGAGACGGGTTCGCTGAGGCCGAGCGGGGCGTACACGCGCCGGCCATCGGTCACGAGCAGGCGGGTAACCTGCGGCGGGCCGGACCGGAACCGGTTCAGGTGCCAAGTCCAGGACCCCATCGGTTTCTTCCACAGGGTCACGCCGCTGAACGCGTCATGGGCCACCAGCGCCCACTTGCCGGGCACGCTCATGTTGGCGGCCGTGGCCTCGTCGACGATTGTGAACAACCGTCCACCGGCTGTCACGACCGAACTGACGCTGTTGAGTTTGTGGTGGTTGCGAGTCCACAGCGGCCCCGCGAGCCACTGCACGTGCCGGGGCGGGCCGACCTGCGTATCGTCGGCCACGGCGTTGTTGCCCGGACCGTGCAGGTAGTGGGTCCAATCGTCAATGCCGTCCGGCCGCGGCTTGACGGTCTTCTTGCCGCCGACCAGCGCCACGCCGCCGGGCGCGAGTACGCGCATCACCTCGGCCATCGGCACGCCGCCGAGGTCGTCGGCCACAAGGAGCCCGACAAGATTGGCGACGTATGGCAGCCGATTGCCGAGAAGCCGGGCCACCGTCACCTTGCCGGCCAAACCCTTCGACGCGAGGTGATCGCGGGCCTTGGCCACCGATGCCGCGTCGCGGACCAGGCCGTGGACGACGTAGGCGTCGCCGGCGCCGAGGGCGGCGGTCAGGCGTCCGTCGCCGCAGCCGAGATGGACGACCAGGCCCCCGTGGACGCCGGCCGTCTTGAGGAGGTCGGCCGCCTGTTGCTCAGGCGTTGCCGCGAGGGCGGCCGTTGCTGCCAGACAGCCGACCACCAGGGCCAGCGTACCCGTTATGACTTGAAAAGCCGTGCGTCGCATGCGAACTCCTTTCAATAGCACTTCACCGCTACGGTAACATGGCGGCCGGTTGGTGGCAAGTGGCGCCGGGGCCTAAGGCGGGCTGGCCTGGTGCAGGCCCCGGACCTGGTCGGCGTCGAACGCACGGCCCCAGATGCCGACGTCATCGATGAGACCGTGCCACGGCCGGCTCCCCGGGTCGGGCGGGTTGTCGCCGATCCAGACCGGCACCTGCGGGCTCGTGTCGATGGAGCCCGACTTCGGCCTGGACCCGACGAGGCGACCGTCGGCGTACAGCCGCATCGTTTGGCCGTCGTAGACGGCGGCCACGTGTGTCCAGACGCCCGTCTGGACGTCGCCGGCGTCGGCGATGAGCGTATCGGTTTTGCCGCCCGTCTTGAGTCGGAACCGCAGGCGCGTGGTCCGGCCGACGCGCCACGTGCTGAGCATCCAGTAATGGTCCTGTTCCTGGATGCCGACGGCCTTGGAGAGGATGCGGCCGTCGTGGCCGGAGCCGGTGAACGATTCGGCCTTGACGCGTGCGGCCACCGTGAGGGCGGCGCCCGGGACGTCCAGCGGCCCGGCCTCGACGCGGCCGTGGTCGGCGTCGAAAGTGGCGACGTTGCCGGGCAGGTCGTCGAACGTCCACCGGGCGACGAGGCCGTCGCGGAGGTTGGCCGTTCGGTTGGTCACGGTCGGGTTGGCGGCGGGTTTCGGAGGGGCGGCCTCGGCCGGCGTGGGCGGCGGCGCGGACGCCGCGGTATCGGGACCAATGCCCGAGCCCGGGCCGGTGGCGTTCGGGTTCCGGGCGAGGTTTTCGAGCACCGAGACGTGCATGCGGCCGCCGATGGCGTTGTGGGCGGGTTTGTAGGGTCGGGTGACGATGTCGACGTCGCCGTCGCCGTCGAGGTCGGCGATTTGGGCCTGGTGCCCGCCGAGGCCCGAGACGAGGACGTGCTTGGTCCAGTTGGCGCCTTTGCCGTCGCGGTTTTCCCAGACGATCATGCCGATGGCGCCCTCGCGGCCTTTGGGTACGTGGAGGTGTTCCATCTCGTCGACGTACACGTCCCAGTCGCCGTCGAGGTCGAAGTCCGCCACGGCGAGGCTGTGGAAGTCGCCGGGCGTGCAGTCGTTGGGGAGGGGGTGCATCGTCCACTGGGAGCCGTCGCCGCGCACGTTCTCGAACCACGCAACGCGGGCGTTGGGCATGTCGCACTCGGACTGGACGACGTCCATGTGGCCGTCTTTGTCCATGTCCACGACCCAGCATCGGACGGCCCGGCCCCAGGGCCCGGACCGGGTGAACCCGGGGAGGTTGCGGTGCTCTTTCCAGCGTCGGGCCTTGCCGTCGAGGTTTTCGAGCCAACTGCCGTTGAAGGCGATGTCGGCGTCGCCGTCGCCGTCGAGGTCGCCGAACCCGCGGGGCGCCACGGCGGCATGGACGAGGCCGCGGTTGCCCTTGCTCGTGACAGGCACGGCGAGGGCGCGCGTCTCCTCCCAGCGTTTGGACGGGGCCGGGCCGGCGTGGTAGACGTAGACGCCCGGCCTGCCTTGCTGGGTGTGGACGAGGATCTCGGGCCGGCCGTCGCCGTCGAGGTCGGCGGCTTCGGTATCGTGGCCGCCGTGAATCGTCCATGTCGGCTCGAACGCGACGCCCGGTTTCAGCCGGCCGGGGTTGCGGTACCAGCAGCCGTCCACGAAGTCGGGCCATCCGTCGCGGTCCACGTCGAGCACGGCCCCGCCGCAGCCGCACGACACGCCCGAGACGAGGACGAGTGGGCCTTGCCAGGCGTCGATGCGGCCCTGGTTGCGGTACCAGTAGATGTTCCTCGGCCCCTTGCCATAGCGGCTTCGTCCAACGATGACGTCGAGTCGGCCGTCCTTGTCGAGGTCGCCGAGGGCGGTGTTCGAAAAGATATCGCCTTCGGGGCCGCCCTTATCGATGAAGTGGTGCTTGAAGCGAGGCTCGGCATGGGCGGACGGCATAGCGCCGGCGAGCAGTATGACCGAGGCCGCCAGGCTGCAAAGCCGGGTCGCGACGAGGCGGATGGCGGACGTATCCCTCGAGGCCATGGCGGTTCCTTTGGGCGGCTAGCCCGCTGTGCGCGGATGGCGCGGCGGGTGCGGAGGCCCGTCGCGCCATCCCTTCGGCCTCATCCTCTCCCGCCAAGGGAGAGGATGCGCTTCGGGCTTACGACAGCCCCTTCACCTCCCACCCCTTGCGGTAGTCTTCCTTGACGTAGGCGGTGGCCTTGGCGGAGTTCGGGAACGTGAGCGTCTTGGGGTCCCACCGGAGGGTTTCGCCGGGCACGCGCGATGCCACGACGCCCATGAGGACCGTCTCGGTGAGCGGGCCGGCGTAGGCGAAGGAGGAGGTCGTCTGGCCCTTGCCGCGGACGGCGTCGATCCACTGGCCGTAATGGTCGATGGACGGGAGTTTGGGCTTCGCGTAGTCGGCGTACTGGTCGCGCGGCAGGAGCATGGGCCCGCTGCCGTGCGGCGTCAGCAGGACGCCCTTCGTTCCGATGAAAAGAGTGCCGTTCTTCGGCAATCCCTTCATGCCCTGAGGCAGGGGGGCGAGTTCCGCGGGCGGCAGCCGGCCGCCATCGTACCACTTGACGGTAATGGCGTTGCCCTCGGTGTACGTGGTGCCTTTGAACTGGTAAGTGAGCGTTTCCTCCGTCGGGAACGTTTCGGGCTTCGGGGCGGGGCCGTTGTAGTGGACCGAGAGGGCGGGCCCGAGGTCCAGCGACCATACCACCGGGTCGATGATGTGGCATCCCATGTCGCCCAGCGCGCCCGCGCCGTAGTCGTACCATCCGCGCCACTTGAAGGGGTGATACACGTCGTTCTTATACGGGCGTTCCTGAGCCACGCCGAGCCAGAGGTCCCAGTTCAGGCCCTCCGGCACGGGGTCGGCGCCGGCGGGCCGGTCGATGCCCTGGGGCCAGATGGGGCGGTTCGACCAGGAGTGGGCCTCCTTGACTTTGCCGATGGCGCCCTCGCGGATGTAATGAACGAGGAGCCGATACGGGAGACCGTTGTGGTGCTGGTTGCCCATTTGGGTGGCGACCTTGGCCCGTGCGGCGGCCAGATTCAGTTGACGGGCTTCGTAAATGGTCCGCGTCAGCGGCTTCTGCGTGTAGCAGCCGATGCCCAGCGCCAGCGCCGTCATCGTGATCGGCGCGTGCATGTGATCGGGCGTCGAGACGGTCAGGGCGTCGATGTCTTTGCCGTGGGCGTCGAGCATGCGGCGCCAGTCGGCGTAGGGTTTGGCGTCGGGCCACTTCTTGGCGGCCTGGGCGAAGCCGCCCCTGCGCGACGTGGCACTCTGGTTCACGTCGGCAAAGGCGATGATGCGGCCGTGGCGGGCCGCGCCGCCGGAGTCCGAGGACCCCTTGCCGCCCACGCCCACGCAGCCGACGTTAACCTGGTCGCTGGGGGCGGCCCCGCGGGCCCAGGCCGGCAGGACGACGGGCGCCGCCGCGCCGGCGACGGCGAGACGCTTCAGAAACGTGCGGCGAGTGGAATGCATACGGATCTCCTCCCTTAGCGGTGCGGCCGGCCGTTGGCCCGGCCGGCGGTGCTGCCTTCTTGAACGGGTTTCGGACCGGCGTGGACCGGCCATTCTCACGGGTCGGGCGTGCAGCCCGGCGAGTCAACTCACCGGCGAAACGCCTCGCATGCGGTCGGGCGCCGGCGGGCTTGCCCGCCGCGTAACCGCACAGAAACAGGCCACGCGTTCAGCGTCTCCTTCAGATGGCGCCGACAACGGCTCATGCTTCGTCGATCACCTTCAGGCCCAGGGCGTTGGCGAATTCCGTCAGCGGCTCCTTCACGTCGCCGTAGACCGTCACCCGGTGCCAACCGAATCGGTCCCACTGGTCAAACATCTTGCCGATGTCGCCGCGGACCTCACCGAGGAGTTTTGTGCGGCAGCCTTTCTCGGTATCGAGCGGTCCGAGCGCCTTGGCCTGGTGGATAATGAACTCCTTGCGCCCCGCGTTGGTGCGGCAACTCGTGGTCATGTATCCGGCGGGCATCAGTGACTCGGCGCACGCCCCGCGCGGGTCGCGGTTGTGGAGTGTCCGGATGCGGAACGCGTTCGCGTCGCCTTTCGGGCCGAAGACACGGGTTGTCCCCACGCAGTGGGCGTAGACGATCCGGTTCCTGGAGGTATCGAGCGCCGGGTCCGATACGAAGCCCGGCCGGCCGGTCAGGATTCGGACCATGAGCATGCTGAGCGTATCGTCGGGCATGGCTTCGCAAACGCCCTGTCCGCCGTCGTTCTGAATTTGCATAAACCCCAGGCACGGGTACGAGGGCAGTTTACCGGCCGAGAAGCCACCGAGGCAGTTGATGGTCACGGAGTCGGTGCCGTACGTCTTGCAGAGTTTGAGCGTGGCCAAGTACATGCGTCCGGCTTTGCGGATGGCCTCGGCCGAGGGCCGGTTGGGTTCGACGTAGTTTCCCGGCGGTAGGGGCTCGGCCTCTTTCGTCCACCGCTCGGCCCACTCGGCCGCCTTGGCGGGATCGACCTGTTCGTAAAGGGCCGACAGCTCGCCGAAGTCCACGTACCGGCCGGTAGCCCCGAGGAACGTCTGCTCCCGGCCCCCGTGGCCGCGCCCGACGATGAGGAACCGCGACTCGCGGAACCGCTTCACGCAGTCGTTGATGTTGTTCAGCGGCACCGGGTCGTCGGCGCACGTCATCTTGCCCGTGGCGGGGAACGTCTTCCGATACGCCTGCTCGCACCGCCGGGCGAAGGAGGCGGGCGTCGCGCCCGGTTCACGGACGCCGGCAAACTCCCTCGCCACTGCGACCAGGTCATCCAGCCGCGCGCTGGAGACCGCCGCCACCGGGGTCCCGCTCGTTGCGAGCGCGCTGACGCCGGTCAGGAAGACGCCCGAGCCGCCCAGGAACTCGTCCGCCACCAGGGTGGGCATGCCGAGGCGGACAATCTCGACGATCATTCCCCGCTGGTTCCAGACGAGCGTCATCGCATACACCAGGTAGCCGTCCACCTCGTCTTTCAGGGCGACAGCCTTCCGGAGGTCGCCCTGCGCCTGGACGGTCACGGGCACGAACTCGACCTGCGGGCACCCGGCGCCGAGGGCTGAGAGGATCTCGCGTTGCCGGCGCTTCGTGTCGAATCCCGGGTAGGGCCAGATTTCGCGGGTGTTCATGCTGGCCAGGAAAACGGCGGCGACACGAACCTTCTTGCCGTCCTCTTTCTTGGCGGCCGTCTCAGCGCCGTGCAGGAGCGAACCGGCCGCGCCTGCGGCGGCGAAACGCTTCAGGAACGTGCGGCGAGTGGTGGACATGGCATCTCCTTGCGCAGGCTATGGGGCTGGCCCCGGGCCCGAGTGACGGCCCGCTTTCTTGAACGGGATACCCGGTCGTGTGGGCCGGGCGATTTCGGCGGCACAGGCGTACGGAACGCGGTGGGTACGGAGTGTCCCCCTCGCGCCCTTTTTTGCGTTGCCCTTGATTCCACGACGCGTGACGGCAAATACTGGAAGGTATCTGAAAACGCCCAAGGGTGTGCGTTCCATGAATAGCAGGGAGGAGTTCACGATGACGTTTCGCGTGACGATGGCGGTTGCTGGTGTTGTGTCGGCGGCGATGCTGGTCGGTTTCGGCGTGACGGAGGCGGGGGCCGAGTCGCACGCGGTCAAGCCGGTCGTGCGGATGGCGGCGCCGTTGAAGGCCGTGGCGGTTCATCGGCCGGCCGGCCCGCGCATTCCGCTCATCGGCGAGAAGGCCCCGGCCTTCACGGCCCCGACGACGCAGGGCACGGTCCAGTTTCCGCGCGACTACGCGGGCAAGTGGGTCATCCTGTTCAGTCACCCGGCGGACTTCACGCCCGTCTGCACGACGGAGTTCATGACGTTCGCCACGATGATGCCGAAGTTCAACACCCTGAATTGCGAACTCATCGGCCTCTCGATCGACTCGGGCTACAGCCACATCGCCTGGCTGCGCACCATTGCCGAGAAGATCGAGTACATGGGCATGAAGAACGTGACGGTCACGTTCCCGGTCATTGCGGACCTGAAGATGGACGTGGCAAACAAGTACGGCATGGTCCAGCCCGAGGCCGACGACACGCACGCCGTCCGTGCGGTTTTCATCATCGACCCGGAGGCCAAGATCCGGGCCGTCCTCTATTACCCGCTGTCGAACGGGCGGAACATGGACGAGATTCTGCGGCTGCTCATCGCGCTGCAGACGACCGACAAGCACAACGTGGCCACGCCGGCCAACTGGCAGCCGGGCGACGACGTCATCGTGCCGCCGCCGGGGTCGTGCGGCACGGCCGAGCGGCGGGTCAACGCCCCCGCGTCCGACACCCGCGTGCTGGACTGGTTCTTCACCCTGAAGAAGATGCCGAAGGAGAAGTTGAATCTGCCGGCCGAGTGACCCGAAGGAAGAAGTGAGGCGCGGCGGGCCCGCCCCGGGCGGGCAAGTCTCCGCACCCGCCGCGCCTCGTCACGGCAATGGAAGCCCGGTGGTTACGGAGAACCACCGCGCTTCCACCCGAGGTTAGACCGCACTAAAAAACCAAAGGGCAAAGGACTACCTTCCAGCGCTTCTTCGCCTGATCAGCATCCCCAGGCCTCCGAGCGCCAACAGCCCCATCGTGGCCGGCTCAGGAACCGCGGAGACGCGACACCCGACGCCGTAGCTCTCGTACGACGGGTTGAGGTAGAAGCGGGACGGCGCGTGCAGGTCGCTGCCGTCGCCGGAGCCGCTGAACGACCCGCCCCGCAAGCCGCGATACGACCCGATGAGCGCCTCGTTCCACTCCCACACGTTCCCGCCCTGGTCGAACGTGTCGTAAGGGCTCTCGGAGTTCTCGTGGGCGCCCATCTCCGTCCGGTAGTACGGGCTGCCGATGGTGTCGCCGTTGTCATAGAACGTCGCGTTGTTGCCGTCGTCGGGCGTCGTCAGGTCATTGCTCGGCGCGGTGTCGCTGCTCGTGGGGTAGTCGTAATAAACGGGCCCCGCCGGGTTGTAGTAGGCCGCCTTGTACCACTCGTCCTCGGTGGGGATGACGTACACCTTGCCGTAGGTGGAGATAGCGCTGGCGCGGTCGATGCCCGTGTAGTTCCCGGCATCGGAACCGCCCCAGCCAGCGCCGGCGCTCGTATCATACGCCCCCTGGTGGATGCTGCCCGTAGTGAGCCAATTGGCGAACATCGCCGCATCGTACCAGGAGACGTAGTTCACGGGCCGGTTTTCCCAGTCGGCGGCCGTCGAGCCCGGGGCCTCCACCGTGCCGCCGCTGAAATCGTACGTTGACGCGCCGGCGTTCCAGGTGATCTGGCACCCGTATGAACTGCTGTCCATCGAGGAATTGTAGAGCCCGTCGGTGTTCGATCCGTTCGGGTCCACGGCGTTCAGGAACGCGCAGTACTGGCCGGCCGTGACTTCGTACGTGCCGATGTTGTAGGCGTAGTCCACCGCGCCGCAAATGCGGTCCGGGCCCCAGCCGCCGTAACTCTCGCCCGACCATTCGCCCGTGTTGCCGGTGTTGCCGACCGGCACGGTCTCGATACTGAAGTCCGCCCAGGCCGCCGGCGCGGCCAGGAGCACGGCCGCCGCCACGATGAACGCCCCACGCAAGACCCGCACACCGCTATCCATGGACTTCTCCTTTCGTTGCCATGCCATGCACAAAAAAAAACGGGGCCCGTCCGCCGATGCGGACGTGAGCCCCGAGTGTACTGAAGCCGAATTGTAAGACGTTTGCCTACTTACCCCCACTCCTATGGATACTATACCTCACTCCCACTGCGTTGTCAAACGGGAGACTTGCCAGAAGCGGCCTTCTCATCGCGCCGACTGTTCCCACGTCGTCATCCGCCGACCGCAGTGCCGACATTCCCGCCGCCGGGGTCGTGCGGCACGGCCGAGCGGCGGGTCAACGCCCCCGCGTCCGACACCCGTGTGCTGGACTGGTTCTTCACCCTGAAGAAGATGCCGAAGGAGAAGTTGAATCTGCCGGCCGAGCTTTACTTTACAGGTCCCGGGCAGCTGTTCGCTGTGAGTCGATCTGCTTAACAACTTTCTTGTTGAGAATCTCCAGGACCACCCACGCAACGAGGCCCACAACCCCACCCCATGCAATGTACCCTTCGTAGGCCATGAGCTGCGCCCCTGCCAATCCTGCAACACAACCCGTTGTCAAACACATAGCACCCTGCAAATATCGATTTGCGCTAGGTGGTACGTTCACGGGAGGCTTGGGCAAGTTCTCGGGCATGGTTGCCGCCTGAAAAACGCGGCACTTGTAAAGCGCGATTGTGAGCGCGGCGAGAAGGAAGAACCCAAAGGCGAGGACCGCCGTCTGGGCGTACTTCGCGGGGAAACGCCACACTGACGGTTTCTGTCCTGCCTCTCGGGCTGCGATAACCACGCCAGCGGCTATGGCGATCCCCCAAGAAGGAACCTGCCAGATGAGAGAGTTGAAATGTCGCTGATCCGAGCTCATTTGCAGAAGTGGCATCTCAATGCTCCTTTAGTTTGGGTCTCGACCGTACCCACGGTGTTTTGGTTCTGCCCGCGGAGAGAGGCGGCGGCCCCCAATTTCCGCTTCCGGCCTTCCCCCCTCACAACTCCCACGGCGTCCGCATCGGGCGGGTGAGCATCCGGTTGGCCTCCGGGTCGTCCGGGAAGAGTTCGCGCTCGGGGTCCCACCGCAGTTTGCGCCCCAGGCGGGTGCAGATATCCGTGAGTTGGCAGAGGGTGTCGCTTCGGACGGCCACGTCGATGGGCGCCACGGGGTCCTGCCGGCTCTTGCAGCATTCCA
>Ga0272441_10013018_pt1 | contig 12039 bp, 18 predicted proteins | sample SSMProp6N_FD_193582 | JGI IMG/M metagenome (GOLD analysis project Ga0272441, IMG submission 193582) | Marine sediment archaeal communities from Little Sippewissett salt marsh, Falmouth, MA, United States - SSM-Prop-6N | ecosystem: Environmental > Aquatic > Marine > Wetlands > Sediment ...
AGGACATCTGAAAGGCATTTTAGATTACAATGAACTACCTCTGGTTTCTACGGATTATAATGATAATCCCTTTTCATCTATCGTTGATGGCTTATCCACTATGGTTGTTGATGGCAACATGGCTAAAGTTGTTTCCTGGTATGATAATGAATGGGGTTACTCCTGTAGAATCGCAGATCTTGTTAAGTATATATCAAAATAATCTTAGATTGTTAAAAATATTTTTAAAAAAACTATTTAATATTTAAGATTAGACAGGGAAATTATTAATAGGCAGGGCATATGGCTCTATGCCGATTTCCCTGTCTAGTCTATTATTTTTGGAGGATAGAATCATGCGCAAACCATTGATTGCCGGAAATTGGAAAATGAACAAAACAATTACCGAGAGTATTTCCCTGGTAAAGGAACTGGTTGATTTTGTAAAGGGGTATCAGGAGACAGAAATTGTCATATGCCCTCCACATACTTCATTATGGGTAACCAAGGAATTAATCCAGGATACTAATATCCTTTTGGGTGCCCAGAATATGTATTTTCAGGATGAAGGTGCTTATACGGGAGAAATATCAGCCAGTATGTTACAGAATATTGGCTGTCATTATGTAATAGTAGGTCATTCTGAAAGAAGGGAATATTTTCATGAAAGTTCTCAGGAAGTAGCCTGGAAGGTTCGGCAGGCACTTTCTTTTGGCATTAAGCCTATTATCTGTGTAGGGGAAAAATTAGAGGAAAGAGAATCCGGTTCAGCCAGAGAAGTTGTTAAGGAAGAGGTAGAAGAGATATTTGAGGTACTTAAATCTCAAGATGCCCCTGGCGTTGTTTTTGCTTATGAGCCTATATGGGCTATTGGTACCGGTAAATCAGCAACTTCAAAGGATGCAAATGATATGATCCGATATATTCGTAATCTCTTAAAAGAAAAATATAATAAAAAAATTGCTGAACAGATAAGAATATTGTATGGTGGAAGTGTCAAACCTGAAAATATCAAGGAACTAATGGCTGAGTCTGACATAGATGGTGCTCTGGTAGGTGGTGCAAGTTTAAAAGCACTAACTTTTTCACAATTGGTAAAATTTAGGGAATAATTGCTCAGGCAATAAGAAAATAATATTTTTATAATGATATAAATTAAATTTTCCAAGGTATAAGAAATTACGCTCTTGCTATCTTGATTCAATGTTGTAAATATGTTATGATTCATAAGCACATGAATAGTTTGACGTAATAATTAAAGGTATAAAAATTACAAAGGAGAGGATAGCTAATGCCGACATGGTTAATGCTTATACAAATCGCTACAAGTATAGCACTTATTGGTGTCGTATTATTTCAGTCTAGGAAAGCCGGTCAAGGTGGGGGAATTTTTGGCGGCGGAACATTTGCTGATCATAGAGGAAGAAAAGGCAAAGAAGTGCTTTTACTTAAAATAACGACTGCAATTGCAGTTCTGTTTATGTTTTCTTCCATCATGATTAGTATTTATAGATAGGGAAAAGGATATAAAAATAGCAATGAACCAGTTTATTAATTCAACTGCCGAAATAAAACGCTATAAAGTTGACCCTAATAGAAAATTATTTTCTGCTAATCACGATGAAATTGAGAAAGGATTAACTACAGATGTATATTTTATAAGGGCTTTGGAGATTCTTCAATATTTAAAATTAGACAATACGAATGTTACAGCCGAAATATTTGCCAGGAAAAAAGGTATTTTTGCCGGTGCTCAGGAAGTATATAATTTATTGAAGGATAAAAATATTAACCTCTGGTCACTTAAAGAAGGAGATTCTTTTCTGCCCAAAGAGACAGTCATGAGAATACAAGGTCCTTATAAGGAATATGGAGTTCTTGAAACAATAATTTTGGGAATCCTGGCCAGCAGCTCAGCTTGGGCTACAGCAGCTAGGGCATGTCATGATGTTGCCCGTGGAAAAAAAATTATTTGTTTTGGATCCCGACATATTCATCCTGCTGTTGCCCCTGTTATGGAAAGAGCCGCTATTATCGGAGGCATTGATGGGGCTAGTTGTGTTCTGGGGGCTAAATTAATGGGACAGGAACCCCAGGGTACTATTCCTCACACTGTAATTATCATATCTGGAGATACGGTAAAAGCAGCAAAAGCATATAATAATTGCACTCCTAAAAATGTTCCCCGGGTTATCCTGATTGACACTTTTAAAGATGAGGCAGAAGAGTCCATAAGGGTAGCCAATGCATTAGGTAAAGACCTCCTGGGTGTTCGTCTTGATACACCAAGTGAGCGGGGAGGAGTTTCTCCTGATTTGGTAAAGGAAGTAAGAGCACGATTAGACCAAGCAGGTTTTTCATATGTTAAAATATTTGTATCCGGCGGAGTTACTCCTGAGAGGATTAACATACTAAGCCAGGAAGCAGTTGATGCTTTTGGTGTAGGTAGTTATATCAGTGATGCATCCCCAATTGATATGACTCTTGATATTAAAGAAGTAGAAGGAAAGCCAATTGCTAAAAGAGGAAGAATACCTGGCAAGATTGAGAATAAAAAATTAGGTAAACTAATTTAATATAGTATTGAGTATCGAGTATATAGTATCGAGTGAATGTGGGAGTAATTGAAAGTAATTAAGAAATGGGATTATCAGGATTAACTTTTTATAAGAAATCATTTTCAGGCTCTATAGCTAGTTAATTTCTGTGAATGTGGAGTAGTAAGAAAAAGCGGTAGTTCTTGGACAAAGATTCTGGAAATAAATCTTAGGTAAAATTCATAATTTTAGATAAATGATAGGATTCATTTATAATTGCAAATTTATAGTATTAGATATTGTGTATATTAAATATTTTTTCGTCTTTATTTATTTTGTTTTTTACTCTATACACAACACGCACGACACGATACTGATTTTAGACTCTATACCCGATACTCACTACTCGATACTATTTTAAATGCCGGGATGGCGGAATAGGTAGACGCGCCAGCTTGAGGGGCTGGTGGGCAAATTGCTTGTGGGGGTTCAAATCCCCCTCCCGGCACCACTGATTTTATTGAATATAAAAAAATAAATAGAGTGCAAAAATGATTTTAGAGGAGGTGTATGCTTCCTTTTTTAATGTAGTTAAATAAAGTAGTTTTACCATAAAAGGATTAAGAGGTGCTAGATAACAATTTTTCACCTGAAGTCCAAAGTTGGAAGGCTATTGCTTAAGAAATATATAGCTAAAGGATAAATAAAAAAATCGAAAGAAAAAGAACTAAAAGATTAAATCTCTTTTAAAGATTCTTAAAGTCACCCGCTATGCGGGTGTGATATTCACTTTTACATTCATAAAAGAAGACTGAAATCAAATGCATGAAAGATCTGTTGCTAATAATTTATTAAGTATTATTTTAGAGACAGCAAGTATTAGCGGTAAACAAAAAGAAGTGGAGTTAATACGTATTGTTATGGGTGAATTTACAATGATTAATGATGAGCTTCTGGTGTCTGCATTCTACCAGTTATCAAAATCAACAGTAGCAGAAAAAGCAAGGATTGAAATTACCCACTCCCCCTTAAAAGGCAAATGTCAGGATTGCCAAAAAGAATTTATCTTGAATAAAGAGTATTTTAAATGTCCTTATTGCGGAAGTAGTTCAATTCAAATTATTAGTGGAGATGAGTTATTTATCCAGGATATTCAATTAAACGATAATGATTTTTGTTAAATAAATTGCATGTAACAGTTCAAATATGGTATACTTTTTCAAGTATTTTTGTATTAGCAGAGTTTGTAATATAAGATTGAGAAATTTGTGTAAATATCTAAAGGGAAAAAAATATTTAATGAAGAATTGTTAGAAATACAAAAAGAAATTAAAGACTTAAAGTGAGGTGAAGTGATGATTGGTTTTATTGCGAGTTTTGTATTAAGTTTTGTTGCTTATTTATTTTTAACTGCCAATCAAGGAGATATTTTAGGTTTGTGGAGTCAATATGAAATGATATTTGCAGTAATCGTTTCTTTAATTGTGGCCATGATTTCGACAAAAATCTTGTTTCAGAAAAAACGCTACCGTTTACTTAACCCATTCAGATGGGTTATTTTTTTGTTTTACTTGATTGGCCCTTTCTTTGTTGCTATGGCTAAGGCTAATATTGATGTTGCCTATCGGGTTATTACCGGTAAAATTAACCCTGGTATTGTAAAAATATCTCCTAATTTGAAGAGTGATGCAGCTATTACCCTATTGGCAAACTCTATTACCTTAACACCTGGAACATTAAGTGTGGATATTGATGAAAATAAGAATGATCTCTATATACATTGGATTAATGTTACCAATCTTAAACCCGCGATAGAGGATATTTGTGGTAGTTTTCCAACCTGGGCTAGGAGGATTGCAGAATGACTCAATTATTTAATATTTTTTTAATTACAGCCGTATTATTGTTGCTGTTTATGTTGATTTCATTGTTTCGTCTTGTTTTAGGGCCAACAGTGCCGGATCGTGTAGTAGCTCTGGATACTATTAATACATTGATCATTGCCGGAATGATATTATTTGGCGCTGCAATGGAAGAAGTGATATATATTGATGTTGCTATTGTGTATGCATTATTGTCATACATTGCCACATTATATATTGCAAAACATATGGAGAGGAGGGCGAAAGATAAGTGACAGTTTTATCTATTATATTATTTTTATTTCTAATAATTGGAATATTCTTTAATGGATTGGGTTCCGTTGGACTTATGAGATTCCCAGATGTTTATACCAGATTACACGCTGCCACAAAATGCACTACTTTTGGTTCCATATTTACCTCTTTGGCGGTTATCATTTTTGGTTTTTATTTTTGGAAAGTAAGTGGTGACTCAAAGTACGGTGTTCTGGCATTACATACTATTGTAGCCCTGGGTTGTTTGATTATAACCAATCCTACCGGAGCCCATGCAATTGCCCGGGCTGCTCATCGTAGTGGTGTTATGCCCAAACAGGCAGTAATCGACGAATTAAAGGAGGCAGACTTAAAATGAATTTATTGGTAAGTTTTGCCCATATTGCCGTATTAGTGATTATGATCATTGCGGCACTTTTGGCAGTTATTTTTAAAGATTTATTACCTGCCGTTATTGCTCTAGCTGTTGTTAGCTTATTACTTTCACTGGAATTTTATTTATTACATGCACCGGACGTAGCAATCGCGGAAGCCGGGATTGGGGCAGCTTTAACGATGGCAATTTATATTTTTGCAATAAGAGCAACCAGAAAGTGAGGGGTGAGATAATGAAAAAATCAATTTTTGTGATAGCCTTAGTTTTTTTTGTGGCTTTTATGATTTTAGCAGCTTTTAACATGAGGATTTTTGGAGAACCAAGCGTTAGTGAAATGGATGATTATTATATTCAAAACGCCCAGGCTGAAACGGGAGCTAATAATGTAGTCACTACTATTGTTTTTGATTATCGAGGTTTTGATACACTTGGAGAAGCTACTGTCTTATTTACCGCTGTACTGGGCATTACTGCATTATTCAGGGAGGCGGCTAAATGAAAAATGAAATGTCTCGCATTGTTAGAACAGTGACAACACTGATTTATGGATTTATCATTATTTATGGCTTTTATGTCATTGCGCATGGTCACCTAACCCCTGGTGGTGGTTTCCAGGGTGGAGCAATTGCTGCTTCAGCCTTTGCTTTATTGGTGGTAACTTATGGTGATCAGGGAGTTAAGGATTTTTTAAAAATAGATGTTCTCTCTCTAGTTGAAAGTACCGGACTTGTCCTCTTTATTGCCTTTGCCTTTTTTGGTTTAGGTGTAACTTTCTTTTATAATTTTATGGCAAATAGCGGAGGATTATTTGGTAATTCAGCTATTATCGGTATTAATCCAGGTGACCTCAACACAGGTGGAACCATACCGATCATGAATATTGCTGTTGGTCTAGAAGTCTTAGCAGCATTGGGAGTCATTATTCTTACCATGTCTGCAGGATCAAAAAATACAAAGAAAAAGGAGAATTCGTAGTATGATTGGAAATTTTCCTTATATTGCAGTTGCGATTTTGATAGGATTGGGTGTCTACACTCTTATATTTAAGAAGAATCTGATAAAAATTGCCATAGGCATAACATTGATTGAGAGTGGTGCTAATTTATTTCTCATTACCCTGGGATACAGGAAGGGATCGGTTGCACCTATATATACGCAAGCTCCGGAGGGAATGAATATGGTTTTACCAACTCCTCAGGCTTTGACTCTGACCAGTATTGTTATTGGTGTAGCAACGACTGCTCTGATTCTTTCTATTGCTATGATTATTTATAAAAAATACGGAACGATAAATACCGATGAAGTAAGGAGGTTAAAAGAATGAGCAACATTTTGACACATTCTCCTGCCTTAGTAATGGCTTTGCCTCTATTAGCAGCCTTTTTAACGCCTGTTGTAGGTCGTTTTAATCGTAAGATATTAGGCTGGTTTATATCAGTTATATTAGGGTTGACTCTGGGAATTACTATATTAATGGCTATTCAGATACTTACCAATGGTTCGATAATTTATGTTTTTGGTGGAAGCGACGCCGGATTAACCCTACCCTCTGGGTATACTGTGCCCATACGAATCATTTTTCATATTGATGGTATGGGAATATTTATGGGATTAATTACTGCAGTTGTTTCTTTTTTGGCAGCTATTTACTCTTTGTCTTTTATGCAAAAAGAGAGTGGGCTTGAAAAGTATTATGCTCTTTTGCTTTTATTGGCAACCGGAATGTTTGGAATGGAATTTACTGGAGACATCTTTAATTTTTTTGTTTTCCTGGAAATCGCTTCGATTTCTTCAGTTGCTTTGATTGCTTTTAGAAGTACTTTTGCCGGAGAACCGGCTGAAGCTGGTTTTAAATATATGGTGGTTAGCTCAATCTCTGCATTGATGGTATTATTTGCAGTAGGCTTATTTTATGGTCAATATGATGTTTTAAATATGGCCACCATTGCCAGTGTTATGCAATTTACTCAGCTGGATAAAATTGCCCTGATACTTTTAGTAACAGTTTTATCAATGAAAGCCGGATCAGTTCCTATGCATATGTGGACACCTGATGCTTATTCGGAAGCACCCGCAGCTATTACTATGGTTTTGGTTGCTGCCAGCCAGGCCAGTTTGTATGCTCTTTTTAGGGTCTGTTTTTCTTTATATAATATTTCCTTGAATACTGTAACGATTGGATGGATTATTATTATTCTCGGTGTATTATCAATGTTCATTGGTGTTACAATGGCAATCATTCAAAAAGATATAAAACGCTTAATGGCTTATCATGCAATTTCTCAGACTGGTTATATGCTTTTAGGTGTAGGTGTAGGCCTGGCTGTTCTGTCTAATCCTGTTTCCCTGAACAGTTTCGGTATCAAGGCTATGGAAGGCAGTATCTTTCACATTATGAATCATGCAATGTATAAGGGGCTATTATTTTTAACAGCCGGCGCTTTGTTTTATAGAACAGGTACCAGAGATTTAAATAAAATGGGTGGTTTGGCAAATAATATGATTTATACCACTATATTTTTTATTATAGGTGCTGCTGCTATTGCAGGAATACCACCCTTTAATGGTTTTGCCTCAAAATTGATTATTTATGAATCTGTCTTTAAATTTAATCCCTTATTATCAATCATTGCCATGTTAGTGAGTATTTTAACTTTGGCTTCTTTTGTAAAAGTTTTTCATAGTGCTTTCTTAGGTCCAAAACTTGAGCAATATAAAAAAGTTCAGGAAGTCCCGAAAAGTATGCTATTTGCAATGGCTACTCTGGCCTGTATCATCGTTATTTTTGGTTTATTTCCAGATGTCATTGTTAAAAATTTAGTTCATCCTGCAGTTATGGCATTAATTAATCAAACAAACTATACTGCAACTATATTGGGAGGAATTTGATATAATGATAGGTTTATTAGAAACAGGAAGCGGTTATTGGAATGCTATTAGTTGGGTAATAATGGCAATAGCTGTCGGAGCTGCTGTTATTTGGTTAAGAAACCATGGAGAAGATAAATACAAAAAAGACACAGATCAGACAAAACCTTTTCTTTCAGGAAATCCTGAAATAAGCAAAGAAGATTCCCATGTTAGCGCTAGTCATATCTATTGGGGTTTTACCGAAGCACTAAAGCATTATTATCAACCTTTAATAAAGTTACATACAGGAAATATTAATGATTATAGTGGTTGGATTGTTTTGGTAATGGCTATTATTTTTATTGTAGTAGGAGTGAGTTAATTCAATGAAGTTAGATAAATATTTAGATCGTTCTTTATGGGTATTCCATTTGAATACAGGTTCATGTAATGGTTGTGATATTGAAATTGTTGCTTTATTAACACCAAGATATGATGTAGAAAGATTTGGTATTAAACTGGTAGGCAGTCCCAAGCATGCCGACGTATTGCTGGTTACGGGCCCGGTTAACAGAAAAATGTTACCAAGATTAAAATTAATATATGAGCAGACTCCTGATCCAAAGGCCGTAATAGTTGTAGGAACTTGTGGAACAAGTGGTGGAGTTTTTTATGATTCTTATAATATTGTAGGCCCTGTAGATAAGCATATTCCTGTTGATGTTTATGTCCCCGGGTGCCCAATAAGACCCGAAGCAATTATCAATGGAGTTTTAAAAGCCTGGCTTAAATTGGAAAGGGTAAGAGGAGTCTCCGCTTCTTCTACAGAAAAAGTTCAAGAGACAAGTGTATGAGAAATGCGGGTAATTTAATTGATAGATATTATAATATAACATAAAGGTTTGGTGAGGATATGGAATATATGAATCCGAAAGAATTATTATCTTTTCTGAAAAAAAATTTAAAAGAATCTATTTTAGATAGCCGTATTGATACAAATAAAGCAGGAATCAAGCAAGAAGAATTTTTTAATGTCTGGCTAGAAGTTGGGCAGAATAAATTTAGGGATACTGTAAAATTACTTGCTAGTCTACAATACCCTCATATTGCGATTATTGCTGGAAATGATACCGGTGAATCAATTGATTTGCTCTATCTTTTTTCAATTTACTATGGAGAGAAATTTAAAGAAATCTCTGTCAATATAAAGGTAAGCTTAGATAGAAAAAAACCATCAATTAGTACTATTACTGATTTAATTCCCGGTGCACAAACAACAGAAAGGGAAACAAAAGAAATGTTTGGGGTGGAATTTGTAGGACTACCGGATATGCATAATATATTCTTACCGGAAGATTTTCCAAAAAACGTCTTCCCCTTTAGAAAAAATGAAAAAGGTTTGGATGAACTTGTTCAAAATGAAAGTTGAGGTGACAAAAAGTGAGTAAATCAACATATAAAGTTCCTATTGGTCCCATTCATCCATCATTAGAGGAACCTATGACTTTTAATTTTGAGATCTCTGGAGAAAAGATTAAGTCAATTGATTTGGCACCCGGAGACAATCATAGGGGCATCGAATTTATGGGTAGAAATAGAAATATAATTCAGATTATCTATCTTGCAGAAAGAATTTGTGGTATTTGTTCTGCTTCTCATCCTTTCGCCTTTTGCCGGGCTGTAGAAAATGCAGCTGGAATCAGCGTTCCACCCAGAGCAGAATATATACGGGTCATTATAGCAGAATTAGAGCGTATTCATTCACATATTCTTTGGGCAGGAGTAGCTGCTCATGAGCTAGGTTTTGACTCGGTATTGTATCTTTCCTGGAAAGTACGTGAAGAAGTTATGGATATATTAGAAATATTAACCGGGAACCGGGTTAATTATGGAATGTTTATGATTGGTGGGGTAAGAAGGGATGTTTCTAAGGAGCACATTCCACGCATCGAAAAAACAATAGAATATTACAAAGAGGCCTATCAAAAATTAGAAGATGTTTTTTTACAGGACCCGAGCATTGCTATAAGAACCAAAAATGTTGGCGTTCTGACCTATGAAGAGGCCTTGAACTTAGCTAGTGTAGGCCCAACAGCAAGAGCTTCAGGCGTTAAGAAAGATGTTAGACAAGATCAACCATATTCTGCTTATGCAGATATGGATATCAAGGCTATCACTCCTGACATGTTTTCAGGAAAAGTGAATGGTGATGTTTATGACAGAATTATTGTTAGAGTTCTGGAAGTCAAGCAGTCTGTTGAAATTATAGAATACTGTTTAAACCATTTGCCTGATGGAGAAATATTATCTGAGAAAAAAATTGCCAAATTGTTGGGTATATTAAAGAAAGCCGAAGGTGAAGGTGTTGGCAGACATGAAGCTCCCCGGGGTGAAGTTATCCATTATGTAAAACTGGGCGAAGGAGAAAGTCCAGAAGTCTGGAAAGCCAGGGCTCCTACTTATAATAATTTAATGTCCTGGGTGCCTATGCTGCAAAATCAGGAAGTTGCTGATATACCCATTGTTATTGCTTCAATTGATCCCTGCATAGGATGTATGGATAGAGCTACTCTTGTTGATGCAAACACTTATCAGAAACAGGTATTAACAAGAGAAGAATTGAGAAAATTAAGTATTGAAAAAACCAGGAGGATGATGCAATGAGTGGAAGCGGTCTGTTGATTTTTCTTCTTAAAATTGTTGGTGCGTTAGTCATAGCTGTCCTGGGAGTAATTATCGGGCTGTTTTATAAGGGTGTTGACCGAAAATTGGCAGCATTAATGCAATCTCGAGTAGGGCCTCCCATCCGACAACCTTTTCTTGATTTTTTTAAACTAATGGTAAAGGAAAATATTGTCCCGGAGAATGCTGTGCCATGGGTTTTTAATGGCGCACCAGTTCTTGCCCTTGTTTCAACCGTTACTATTTTATATTATATACCCTTTGCCTCCATCCCTGCTTTACTGGGAGACTCGGGTGATTTGATATTGATTGCTTATCTTTTAGCCTTACCTGCTATTGCTTTGGTAGCTGGAGGTTTTTCGTCTGGATCAACTTATGCCAGCATCGGTGCTCAAAGAGAGATGGTCATGATGATGAGTTATGAACTACCTTTGGTAACGGCTATTATTGCTCTAGGATGGAGATTGAGCCTGGCCTATCCCGGAATAAATGTGTTTTCCTTAGAAATATTGAGTGCTAATCCTATCTGGAATATAGTTGGACCATTAGGTTTTATAGGGGCTTTCTTTTTACTGTTTACCCTTGCGATTGTAACTCCGGCAGAATTATCTATTGTTCCTTTTGATATTCCAGAAGCGGAAACAGAGCTGGCGGGTGGTATACTGGTGGAATATTCCGGTCGTAATTTAGCCTTGTTTGAATTAGCCAATGCCGTTAAAATGCTTGTAATGGCTTCTTTGACAGTTGTTTTATTTTTTCCTTATAATATTGCCCAGTTATTTTCCGTTGGTGGGTTTCTAGCCACAATTATTGATATACTATTCTTTTTTGTAAAATTGTTTGTTGTAATATTTTTTGAAGCAACATTTATTCGGGTTGCAGTAGCTCGTTTAAAAATAAATCAAGCCTCCGTAAGCTACTTGATATTTCTCTCTGCAATTGGCTTGATGGGCTTGTTGTTAATAGCTATTGATTATATAATATAGTACGAGGTGAAAAAGTATGCCAACTCCAATGGGATTTGAATTAATCAGACAGTTGTTTCATAGACCGGCAACTAATTGTTTTCCTGTAAAATATTATCCTGATAAGACTACAGTGACAGAACTTATGAAAAAGGTTCAGGATGGTGAGGTTAAAATAAATTCACCGGTAGAGATACCAGAAAAATTTAGAGGAAAAATTATCTATGAGCGAGAAAAATGCATTGGTTGTAAACTTTGTGTTAGGGTTTGTCCTTCCCGTGCAATACAATTTCTTCCTGAAGAGAAGAAAATAAAAATAAGAATTGATCGTTGCATCTTTTGCTCGCAATGTAATGATGTATGTCCGGTAAACTGTTTACATATGTCTGAAAACTTTCTTCTAGCAAATGAAGATCGTTTTGACTCAGAAATGATTGTTGAATAAGAAAAAGAAGAAATTTAATATAAAAATATTTTTTAAATAGATAAGTATTGTTTTATTGTATACCACG
>Ga0272441_10013019_pt1 | contig 12039 bp, 14 predicted proteins | sample SSMProp6N_FD_193582 | JGI IMG/M metagenome (GOLD analysis project Ga0272441, IMG submission 193582) | Marine sediment archaeal communities from Little Sippewissett salt marsh, Falmouth, MA, United States - SSM-Prop-6N | ecosystem: Environmental > Aquatic > Marine > Wetlands > Sediment ...
CATACTCTCAGAGGTGATCTCCAATGCTCCGATCCGCCGGATTTAGTCCTCAATCCCATCGAAAGTACGGGTGCCTGATGCATTGGCATGGATGCTAGAATTAAATTGTGTACCTTCAGGTTGTCAACGACCTTTGCAATCCTAACTGCGGCTTTAAACCTAAATTGGCCGGGTTTTTGATGGGTTAAGAAATATGAAAAGATTCTTCGCCTTACTCCTCATTCTGGGAAGCTTTGTTACGGAGAGCCCTGCACAGACGTTAGCTTTGAGGAAAGGGGTCATCATGGATTCCCTCCCCCTGCAGGATTCGGTTTCCAGTCGCTTAAAACTATATCTGCCACAGAATTTTGAGGGTACCCGCAACTGGCCCCTGCTGTTTATATGCCATTTAGATAAGGACGTGCTGCAGACCATGCGCTACCTAAAATCCGCAGCCGATTCCAACGGCTACATCCTGGCGAGTTCTTCCGTATTGCCCGATAGTGTTTCCCTTACCAAACGATTGCTCTCCATCAACAACAGTGTGGAGAAACTTAAGGATTTGCTGCCCGTTGACAATGCCCGTATTTACGCGGCAGGTTATGACCAGGGAGGGCAACTGGCGGTGCTTGTTCCCTCCTTGATCCCAAGTGTTTCAGGCGTGCTGTCCATTGCCTCCATCCTTCCCAACCCTGAATTGATTTCGAGCAAAAAGCGCTTTGACTATGTAAATATCATGGGAAGGGCAGACTACCAGTATATTCAGGTGAGTGGGGAGCAGGAATTGCTGGATCAGCGAAAGATTCCCAATTTCACCCTGTATCATCCGGAGGGGCACGAGTGGCCTGAGGTAGGGGAGCTTGACCTTGGCATGCAGGTGCTTACACTGTTGTCCATGAAACAGAAGGAGATGGCCAGGGATTCAGTGCAGATCAGTGCTTCCTATGAGCATTTCAGGGATCACATCCTGCAACTGGAAGCAAAAGATGAACTCTTGCTGGCCATGGATTTCACCCAAAGGGCAGAAGACCTTTTTGATGACCTATACGATACAGACTGGTTCAAGTGGAAGCGGAAAGACCTGCGCTCGAAACCGGCCTACAAAGACCAGAAACGGGATTTGGACCGCGTAGTGCTCAATGAACGGATCCTGATCGATGACTACATCTTTTATCTGGACCAGGATGTGCTGAATTTCAATCTCAATAACCTGGGGTGGTGGAACTATCAAATGGAGAAGATCTCTAAATATAAAGCGAGCCCGAAGAAGGAAGAGCAATTGTTGGGTCTTCGCCTGGAAGGATTTGTCAATGCCCTAATCGATGACTATGTCGAAGTATCGGCCATGGGCCCCAAGCCTGACGATGATGCCCTGATCTTTTTATTCATGCTCAACACCATTACGGCACCTGAGGAAGCCGAGAACTATCTAAAGGTTATATCCCTGACGGCAAAGTATTCGGATTTCGGAACGGCTAATTTCTACCTGGAAGAGTTGCTGAAAAAGGGTTACAAGGACGCAGATCAGCTTTACAACCTCCCGCATACCGGGCTCTTGCGCATTAGCCCTGAATTCAACAGCATCCTGCTGGAGTATCTCGGGGAAGCGCGTTATCCTACTGAGGAATGACCTGGTGGGGAACCTGGCTCAGGTCCCAGTCGATGACCAGCCCCCGGGCCAGATCCCTGGCAATCGCATCGCCGTAGAGCAGCTCACACAGGTAGAGGGCCGCCTCAAAACTCCGCGCGCCCCCTGCGGAAGTAATATATTTTTTATCGTGCACAAACCACACGGAATCCATTACGCTCAGATGCGGAAAACGTTTCCTGTATGGTTCGATGTCCGAAGGGAAGGTGGTGGAAACCACGTCATCCAGCAATCCGGCCTTGGCCAGCACGAAGGCCCCGTCGCAATGGGAGGTGACAAAAGACGCCTTTTCCGCCGCCTGCTGCACGAACCGGATCATCAGGCTGTCCTCCAGATCGGTGTCCAGATGATGTTCTGCACTTGGGACCACCAGGACATCTATATCGGGAAGGGAATCCCTGACATAGTCGAAATCCGGTAGCAGCTTTATGCCTTCAAAGGTTTCCACGGGCTCCGTTGTATTGGCCAGCAGGAAGGGGACCATGGGTTTTATCCCTTTGCGGAACTTCGTATGTTGAAAAATATCGTAAGGGGCTGTCAGCTCCGTGTTGTAGACCCCGTCCATAATGAGAAAGCCTACTTTGTAGTGCGGTTCCTCAGGGAAGACCGGTCCGGACCGGGCCACCTCCGGCAAGGGCTCATTACAGCCGATCTGTAAAATACAGGCAAGTACAGCAAGCAGGGTCAGAATTCGCATGACTTTATGTTGTTGTGCGGAAATTACGAATTAAAATCAAGGGTAATTGCTATTTTTGGTACCCTCCAGGGGAATTAAATACCAGATGCATGGAAGCAGTTTCATGGCCAATTAGATCGAAAATTTACGCGTGGTTGCTTGGTTGCCTGCTCCTGGGTATCACCGGGTGCAGGGACGGGAGAAAATACCACGACCAGATGGAGAGAAGGGATCCTCCGGCCAGTGAGGCGCTGGCAGATATCCTGGAATACCGGGAGTCCTTGAATGCTACCTTCAGGAACCCCGAGGTTTCCCCCCTGCCGGATCGCTTTCGCAAGGATTTCGAAGGACTGGAATTTTTTGAACCCGATACAACCCTTCGCATCTGGGCACAGCTGGAACGGACTCCCCAGGCGCTTCCCTTTGATATGCCTACCAATACTGCGGAGTTCACCAGCGAACGCGTCTTCGGGTTCCTTACCTTCCAGCTTCAGGGTCAGACCTATCGGCTGGAGGTCTATCAGAGCCCTGACCTGCTAAATGAGAAAGGGTATGAGGACTACTTATTTCTGCCTTTTACAGACCTTACCAATGGGCAAACGACCTATGAGGGAGGACGCTATATCGATCTTCGGATCCCGGAGGGAGATTCCATCCTGCTGGATTTCAACAAGGCTTATAACCCGTATTGCGCCTATAACCCTTCCTATTCCTGCCCAATCGTTCCCAAAGTGAATCACTTGAACACCCTGGTGCGTGCAGGAGTGAAGGCTTTTCGGAAGTAATCTGCTGCAGTTCGGACACCAGGTTGCCCCCGCTGGATCTTCGAATCCAACAACACCATTACATCTCGCGTTCTGTAGACTCGCGCTTTATTGCACTGCCCGGGAGGTGTTCCCCAGACTTCGGTTTTAGTGCTGATTCATCCGGAAATCCGGGTAGGAATCCATGCCGTGTTCATGCAGGTCGAGTCCTTCCAGTTCTTCCTGCCTTTCGACGCGGATCCCAATGGTTTTCTTCAAGGTGAAAATGATCAGGAAAGCCGAAAGGCTGCAAAAGATCCCTGCAGCAGCTATACCCGCCAACTGGTAGAGGATTTGTTCCAGGCCGGCCTTTTGGCCAAAGATCCCTACGGCAAGCGTTCCCCAGACCCCACATATGAGGTGTACGGTAACAGCCCCCACCGGGTCGTCCAGGCGCATGCGGTCAATGAGCGATATTCCCCCTACGATGATTGCCCCTGAGATCAAACCGATGAGGACGGCTTCGTTGGGGGACATCAGATCAGCTCCCGCAGTAATGCCTACCAGCCCACCGAGAATTCCATTGAGGAACATGGTCAGGTCAAAATTCCGGTAAGCCAGGGTGGAAACGACAAAGGCGCCAACCCCTCCGGCCGACGCGGCCAGGCTGGTCGTGGTCAGGACCAAGGAGGTCAGGGCCGGGTCAGCCGACAGGACGGATCCCCCGTTAAAGCCAAACCAGCCGAGCCATAAAATCAGTACCCCGGCTGTGGCCATGGGGATATTATGGCCGGGGATAGCCCTGGGCTTCCCGTCCGGGTCGAATTTTCCAATGCGGGCACCGAGCAAACCAATGGCGATCAGGGCGCCCCAGCCTCCTACGGAGTGTACCAGGGTGGATCCCGCAAAATCGTAGAATCCGGCTTCTTCACCTCCAAGGGTGGATAAGAATCCCCCTCCCCACTGCCAGGATCCCACGATTGGGTAGACCAACCCTACATAAATGAGGGTGAAGATCATAAAGGAACCGATCTTTATCCGCTCTGCGACGGCTCCGGAAACGATGGTGGCTGCCGTTGCCGCGAACATGCCCTGAAAGAGGAAATCCGTCCAGTAGGTATAGCCTCCGTCTGCGTAAGCCGCGGTCAACCCCGCTGCATCGGTTTCCAGGCCAAAACCCGCAAATCCCAGAAATCCGTTGAATTCTCCGGGGTACATCAGATTAAAGCCTCCGATATAGTACATCAGCAACCCGACGGTAATGATAAAAATATTTTTAAAGAGGATGTTGATCGTGTTCTTCTGGCGGGTCAGCCCCATTTCGAGGAAGGCAAAGCCCGAGTGCATGAAAAACACCAGGGCTGTACAAACCATCATCCAAACATTATTAGCTGTAAATAGTGCAGTATCCATTATAGGTAAAATAGAGCGTTGGGTTAGTTGATTCCGGCGTAGCCGTTTTCTCTGGTTCGAATTCGGTAGGCATCCAGGACCTCGGAGATAAAGATTTTGCCATCACCCACGTTCCCGGTATAGGCAGAATCCAGGAGGGTTTCTACGGTTTTGTCGAGAAAATCATCAGAGACTACAATCACGAGGTAGCGTCGCTGAATGTCAGAAGTGCTGTAGGACACCCCCCTGTAGATATGTCCCTGTTTTTCGTTCCCAACTCCGGTAACATCCCAGTAGCTGAAAAAATTCACTTCGATGTCATGCAGGGCTTTTTTAACCTCATCAAATTTGGATTTACGGATAATCGCTTCCACTTTCTTCATGAGACAGGTTTTTTGGTCATCAGTGGGTCAAATATATAGTAAAAATGAAATAACCCCTTAATAAATAGGGGTACGACCCCGAAAAATATCTAAACCATATAAAATACCCCAATTAAATAGGGGTATATTAAAGACTTCAGCTAGAGTTAGCAAATACTTGAATGAGGTCACTGATTCCTGAGCGGATTAAATATAAAGGATGATCTCCCCGACAATGCAGGAAGGAATGGACGATCAAAGCAAGGGCGGAGCTTGGAATCAGAAGCTTCTCGATAGCCATATACCCAGGCCAACCAGCAGTAGGCCTGCTAAAAGGCTTCCGCCTGTATAAAGGAGGAACATGCCTATATGGCCTTCCCGGAGCAGGGTATGCATTTCCAGGCTGAAGGTGGAAAAGGTGGTGAATCCCCCACAGAATCCGACCCCGAGCATAAGTGTCGTTTCCTGTGTCATCCAGGTGTTTTTCAGGGAAAGCCCCACGAGAATGCCCAGTAGGAGGCAGCCGAGGATGTTGACCAGAAATGTTCCCAGGTACAACTGGTTTACACTGGCATTCAAATGGGTGCTGACCAGGTATCGCAATACACTGCCCATGCCCCCCCCCAGAAATATTAAAAGTACTTGTTTCACTCGGACAGATTCTAGGGCAGCAGGCAACCCTATATGGGTAGCGGCTGCTTAGGCGCTGTAAAACTAAAAAATACCTGGAAGACCTGGGGGGTGAGTTGACGAATCTTTATCCCTGTGAGTAGATTTTTGATTCGGAAATCGCTGGCGATTTAGGCATCTGCCGTCCCCGCACCCACCTTCGTTGGGAGGTACTAAAGAGGAGCAACACCACATTGATCACAATGAGGGTTAAAAAAATACCGATAAAAACAGCCATTCGGTCAGGTTGTAATGAATTGCCGGCACAAAAGTACATTTTTTCCCAGAGAAACGGTACAATTCATCCTAAAAGGCTGTAAATCGACCTATTATGATTATAGATGGTAATTTTTCCGGTATTATCGGAGTGCGTATTTCAGTAACAAAAGCAGGGCCATAAATCCGATAAACGCGATCAGTACCCATATAGTTCCTTTGTATTGTTTTCGCATCCATGGCAGGTCTTTTCGATACATGCGAACCATCACCACAACAAACACGAGGATAAAAAGGAGGGCAAAAACAATTTGACCGGGGGTGAACATATTCTCTATTTTAGCACAAAACTAACCCAATTCACTTCGATTATGAAACGCAAGATTGAAGCCGTGGCGGAATTTCACAAGGCCTTTGGCCTGGGTATTCGCCAGAGCCCCCAGGCAGATCTGGGCCTTGAAACGATATTGCTCCGCTATAAGCTCATGCGGGAGGAGAATGAGGAATACCTGGAGGCCGCGAGTCAGAATGACCTGGTGGAGGTTGCCGATGCCCTGGGGGACATGTTGTATATTCTCTGCGGGACCATCCTGGAACATGGCATGCAACATAAAATCGAGGAGGTCTTTGAAGAAATTCAGAGAAGCAATATGAGCAAGTTGGGTCCGGACGGGAAACCGATCTACAGGGAGGACGGCAAAGTGCTCAAGGGCCCGGACTATTCCAAGCCGAACATCCAGGGCATCCTGGATCGGTAGACAGGTCCTGCTTGGCTAAACCACCGGATACCGCCAGCCAAAGGGATCGTCGGACTTGTTGTACTGAATGTCCGTGATGCGTTTCTTGAAATGGGAGGCGTAGCTCTCTTCCACCTCAGGCAATTCGTATAACATGCCCTTATAGCCGAAGCTGCTGATCGGAGAGACGACCGCCGCCGTCCCTGCACCAAAAAGTTCCTTCAGGGTCCCGGCCTCAGCGGCCTGCACGAGCTCCTCTACCCGTATTTTTCTGACTTCTGTGGGAATCCCCTCTGATTCGGCCAACTGCAGAATGCTTTTCCTTGTAATCCCATCCAGGATGCGGTCTGAGGTAGGACTGGTCAGCAGCGTATCGCCAATGCGGACAAAAATATTCATGGCCCCTGCCTCTTCTATGTATTCGTGCGTATTATCATCTGTCCAGATTACCTGCTGAAACCCGTCCGCCACCGCGAGACTTGTGGGATAGAATTGACTTGCGTAATTACCGCCTGCCTTGGCATAGCCCACACCGCCATTTGCCGCACGGGCATAGGTCTCCTCGATGCGCACGCTCACCTTGCCGGAGAAATAAGAACCCGATGGGGAACAGGCAATGATAAAGGTATATTCATCCGCCGGTGAAGCGTGGAACCCGTTGCCTGAGGCGAAGATAAACGGACGTACGTAGAGGGAACTTCCAGCAGACCGGGGAATCCAGTCCTGATCTGTCCTGATCAGGGTCTTCAGGCCTTCCATGAACACAGCTTTGGGCACCTCTGGAATGGCTAGTCTCTTGGCTGAAATGTTCAATCGCTTCTGGTTCTGCTCAGGCCGGAAAAGCCAAACCCTTCCTTCTTCATCCTTGTAAGCCTTCATACCTTCAAATACCGTCTGGCCGTAGTGAAAAACCTTGGCAGATGGGTCCAGGCTAATCGCCTGATAGGGCATAACCCTGGGGTCCTGCCAGCTCCCATTGCGATAGGTGCAGATAAACATATGATCTGTGCATATCTTGCCAAAAGGCAGGTTCTCGAAATCTATTTCAGCGATCCTGGAGTGGGCCGTTTTCTCAACAGGGATTTCTAGGGTAGACAAGTCCATAAAATCGATTTTTTGACCCTTAAAGGTAAAATAAATTATGGTATCGGAACTTTGATTTATAGCTTTAAAATCCCCAGTTTTGCAAAAGGGAGACCTAAACTGAAAATTATGAAATATTTTAACGTTTTTCTTGTGATATTATGCCTGGCAACGGGTTGCAGGGAGGCCAAAAACCCTTCTGTGGAAGTTGCTGATGAAGTTGAAGAAAAGGACCATGCTTCAGCAGGTGCCCCGATATCTGAGGGCGAGGTGTTGGGCCAGTCGGAAATGGCTGTGGCCTATGCGGAATTGAATCCGGGGGACACCCTGAAGACCCGGTTTGAAGGGCAAGTGCTTGAGGTCTGTCAGAATAAGGGATGCTGGATGCGGGTGGCGCTTCCCGAAGAACAATCCGTAATGGTACGTTTCAAGGATTACGGCTTTTTTGTTCCCAAAGATATTGCCGGAAGAAAGGTGTTGATAGAAGGAAAGGCCTTCGTATCCGAGGTGTCAGAAGAGGAGCGCAGACATCTGGCCGAGGATGCAGGTCAACCTGATTCCCTGGTTGCGAAGATTACAGGGCCACAGACGCAGGTTGGCTTTGAGGCCAGCGGGGTCCGTATTTTCCCCTGAAATGGAACGAAAAATTGTCCGGACGGCAGACGGCTCCAAAACCATCCAACTGCCGGAGTGGAAGGAACAGTACCACTCCCTGCATGGCGCAATCCAGGAAGCCTATCACGTGTTCATCCATCATGGATTGTCCCAGTTTGAGGATCGGGAGCTGGAGATTCTTGAAATGGGTTTTGGGACGGGATTGAATGCCCTGATCACCTCACTCGAAGCCCCTGCCAGGGGGCTGAAGGTACGGTATTCCGCGTTGGAGGCCTATCCGGTTGCCGAAGCGGAGTGGACCTTGCTGGATTATGGTTCAAGCCTTGAGCAATATCCGGATGCGGTATCCCATTACAAGGACATCCACCAGGCTCCCTGGGGGAGTATGCAACCTGTCAGGAACGACTTTTCCATCCAAAAGATGCAGATGGATTTCCTCGATTTCTCGGCTGCACCCAGGTTTGACCTGGTCTATTTCGATGCTTTTGGCGCAAGGGTGCAACCCGAGCTATGGACAGAGGCCGTCTTCGGGCAGATGTATTCTGCCCTTAAGCCCGGCGGCATTCTTGTCACCTATTCCGCGAAAGGCAGCGTGCGACGAGCCATGCAGGCCAGTGGCTTGATCACCGAGCGCCTGCCGGGCCCCCCGGGAAAACGCGAAATGCTTCGGGCCCGCAAACCCGCCTAGAGTTTTGTCTTTCTCCTGATTAAAGTGTTAAAACCCCCATAATCCCTCAGGTCCCTGGACGGCAAAGGGGTATTTTTACAAAAAAATTTACCTTGAAGGTATTGATCACAGGAGCGACAGGGCTGGTAGGGAGTGCCCTGGTAAAGGAGCTGCAGCGCCATGGGGTTGGAATGCACTACCTGACGACTTCCAGGGATAAGATCCGTCAGGAGCCGGGTTATCAGGGGTTTTTCTGGAACCCTGCCCGGCAGGAGATCGATACTTCCTGTTTTGAAGGGGTGACGCATATCGTTAACCTGGCAGGGGCTACGATCGCCAAAAGGTGGACCTCCTCCTACAAGAAAAAAGTGCAAAAAAGCAGGGAGGATAGCCTGCATACCCTTAAAACAGGATTGCTATCCCTGAAAAAGCATTCAGTGGCATACCTGGCAAGCGCCTCCGCAACAGGTATCTATCCAAGTTCCCTTACAGAATTCTACTCCGAGGAGCACCCGGAGCACGATGCTGGATTCCTCGGCGAAACAGTCGTGAAATGGGAGGCTGCTGCCATGGAATTCAAGGCATTGGACATTCCTGTGGGTATTTTCAGGATTGGCCTGGTGCTATCGAGGCAGGGAGGGGCCCTTCCTGAGATTATCCGCCCAATCGAGCTGGGGATCGGGGCCCCGCTCGGCAGTGGACAGCAGTGGCAGTCCTGGATCCATTTGGAGGATCTGGCCCGGCTGCTGAGGTTTGCTCTGGAAGGACAGTTGGAGGGGACTTTCAATGCGGTGGCTCCAAATCCGGTCTGCAATCAAAAGCTTACCAGAGAGGTGGCCAGGGTGCTGAAAAGACCACTTTGGCTACCCAAAGTGCCTGCCTGGGCTTTGCGCCTTGTCCTGGGCGAGATGGCACAGCTGGTGTTGGCAAGCCAGCGTGTGAGTAGCGAGAAGATCGAAATGGAGGGTTTTGACTTTAATTTCAAGAACGTTCATCAGGCCCTGCACGACCTCTTGGGTTGAACCAGGAGATAAGATACAAGGCATTGACCTCCTCTATCGGGGAGGTTTTTTGTGACATTTTGACATTTTATGAGAATTGGCAGTACTTTTGCCATCATTTGTGGGAAAAGTTAAAAGAGCCGTATGAGCACCAATAAAGATACCGATCAGCAGGAGGAACTGCTCCAGCAGGATAAAAATAAACAGGAGGCCGCAAAGGTCAATACAGATCAAAGCGGGCAGGAGGAGGCTTCTACTCAGGAATCCGCGGAGGCAGCCCTTGCAAAGGAGAAGGACAAGTTCCTCAGGTTGTTTGCTGAATTTGAGAACTATAAAAAAAGGACCACACGGGAGCGGATGGACCTTTACAAGACAGCAGGGCAGGAGGTCATCACAGCCATGCTGCCCGTTCTCGATGATTTTGACCGGGCGCTTCGTGAACTGGAACGTTCCGAGGATGAGGAGCTTTTCAAGGGGATCGTCCTGATCCATAACAAGTTCCGGGACGCACTAATGTCCAAAGGCCTTGAACTTATCGAAGTGAAGGCGGGAGATAATTTCGACCCTGAAGTCCATGAAGCGGTTACCCAGGTGCCCGCTCCGGATAAAAAACTCAAGGGAAAAGTGATCGACGTGATCGAAAAAGGATATAAACTGGGAGATCGCATCATCCGGCATCCCAAGGTCGTGGTAGGAAATTAGGGATATGAAGCAGGATTATTACGAAATACTCGGCATTGAAAAAAGCGCCTCGGCTGCCGAAATAAAAAAGGCCTATCGCAAAAAGGCCATCGAATTCCATCCGGACAGAAACCCCGGGGATTCTGCGGCAGAAGAGAATTTTAAGAAGGCAGCTGAAGCCTATGAAGTGCTGAGTGACGCCGATAAACGGGCCCGGTATGACCGGTTTGGACACGCTGCATTTGAGGGGGGTGGTGGCTTTGGATCCGGCGGCATGAACATGGAGGATATCTTCAGCCAGTTCGGTGATATTTTTGGCAGCGCCTTTGGCGGCAGTTTTGGCGGATTCGGCGGATTTGGCGGCGGACAGCGACAGGTCAAGGGGAGCAACCTCAGGATCCGCGTGACCCTTGACCTGGAAGAAGTGGCCCAGGGAGCCGAGAAAAAGGTAAAGGTAAAAAGAAAGGTTCAGGCCCCCGGCGTCACCTATAAGACTTGTAGTACCTGCGGAGGAAGCGGGCAGGTCACCCGGGTGACCAATACGATCCTGGGCAGGATGCAGACCGCAACGGCCTGTTCAGCCTGTGGCGGCAGTGGTCAGGTCCTGGATCACAAACCCGAAGGGTCTGATGGGCACGGATTGCAATACAAGGAGGAGACGGTTTCCATTAAGATCCCGGCAGGGGTGGAATCCGGCATGCAGCTGAAGGTATCCGGCAAGGGTAATGAAGCGCCTGGAAATGGGATTGCCGGTGACCTGTTGGTAGCCATTGAAACCAAGGAACACCCAACACTGAAGCGGGAAGGTGACAACCTGCACTACGACCTGTATATCAGCTTTCCGGATGCCGTTCTGGGAACGTCCAAGGAGATCGACACCGTTGGCGGGAAAGTCCGTATCAAACTGGAACCGGGGATACAGTCAGGTAAGATCCTCCGGTTGCGCAATAAGGGGATTCAAAGCATAAACGGATACGGAACAGGAGACCTCCTGGTACATGTAAATGTCTGGACCCCGAAAGAGCTCAACAAGGAGCAGCGCGAATTTTTCGAGCGCATGCAGGAAGATGACAAATTCGAGCCAAAGCCAGAAAAATCAGAAAAATCCTTCTTTGAAAAAGTGAAGGATATGTTCTCCTGATGAATATTGATTTCCCACTTCAAATAAAAAATGTATATTTGGCTTGATATTGGGACTCCAATATTAATTTTCTTTTTCATAGCAATTTTTTTCCCATCCTCAACACAGTTGAGGATGGGTTTTTCTTTTTAAGCCGGACCCGCTTGCCCCCAACCGGACGACACTTTTGGGACTATTGGCCAAGCATGGACCGTAGCAATAGTTGTTTGCGAATGTCTATCTTTAGATCGCAGATCGCAACACTACATGGATAGCATACTCTCTATTAAGGAAGTGAGCAAATCTTACGGGAATTCCAGGGCCCTGGACAAGGTAACCCTCGAGATTCCGAGGAATTCCATCTATGGTTTGCTGGGCCCCAATGGTGCAGGGAAGACCACCCTGATCCGCATCATAAACCAGATTACATTTCCGGACCAGGGGGAAGTA